>ENA-UOTW01000004-UOTW01000004.1-synthetic-metagenome-genome-assembly--contig:-NODE-4-length-148039-cov-35.482018_pt1 | contig 148039 bp, 136 predicted proteins | sample MGYA00238141_ERZ746978 | MGnify/ENA primary metagenome ERZ746978 (study PRJEB28755, sample SAMN02352454) | synthetic metagenome | study: EMG produced TPA metagenomics assembly of the Artificial... | reverse complement strand
ACGGACAGTCTGTGAATCCGTATATGTTTGCTGGTGGACAAGTAAAAAACGACTATTGACATCCTAACAGCTTAAAAATGCCTTAAGTGCCACCATTTCACGTTTAGCATCGGTAATCCCCAGATCATACATCACTTGCACTTTCTCAACATCTTTTTCAATACGGCTGATAGGTAAGTGATGAGAAGGACGAATAACAAAAATGTCTTTGTTGTTATTAAGCCGAATAATTTCCTCTACGGTGTCATTGTAATTTTGGTAACGTGTTTTCAGTTTTTCCACTAAGTGAGGATAGTCACGATAAAAGAGGTTAAAGATCCAAGAAGGTGTGGGTTTTTTACGGTATTCTAATGGGCGAGTTAACACCACAATAATTTTGTCATAGCCTAATGCTTGACATTTTTTGAGTGGGATACTGTCGGCAATGCCACCATCAAGATAGTATTGTCCATTGATTTCCACCATTTTGGAAACAAAAGGCATCGCTGATGTAGCACGCAGTACTTCCATTTCATTAAACACATCGTCTAATTTGACATATTCCGCTTCGCCTGTTTGCACATTGGTCAAAGTGGCATAAAAATCAATTTTCGATTGGCGAAATGTTTCGGCATCAAAAGGATCTAAGCTGAAAGGTAATTCATAAAAAGCAAAATCTTTATTAACAATATTGCCGGTCGTGAGCAAGCTATGCCAGCCCATGTAGCGTTTATCATTGAGATATTTTTTATTGTAGCGCAGAGCCCGTCCATATTGCTTTGCAGGATAATTTACCCCAAATAAGACGCCAGCGGATACGGCAACAATCCCATCAACTTGCACATTTTCAGTTAGAAACACATCTAACACACCCGCAGTGAACATGGCACGCATGCCACCACCTTCTAATACTAAACCGACTTTCATTTTGTATCCTTGAAAAAAGTGAGGAAAATTGACCGCACTTTTGTTGATTTTAAACGACCTGACTCAAATTGTGCCTGATTTTTCTGCTTATCGCTAGCGTAAATCTCCTCTATAATAGAGTGTCTTACAGCATCCTATTTAAAAAGATATATAAACCATGAAAATTGCATTAGGCATTCAATATAACGGAAAAAATTATTGTGGTTGGCAGCGTCAGGAAAATGTGGCGAGTGTACAAGAGCAGTTAGAAAAAGCGATTTCTTTTGTCGCTAACCAACCCTGTCAGATTTTTTGTGCAGGGCGAACGGATTCAGGGGTGCATGCCACAGGGCAAGTTGTGCATTTTGAAACCGATGCCATTCGGGCAGAAAAAGCATGGAGTTTTGGTGTGAATGCGAATTTGCCTGATGATATTTCAGTGAGCTGGGCAAAATGTGTTACTGATGATTTTCATGCCCGGTTTAGTGCTACTGCACGCCGTTATCGCTATATTTTGTATTGTAATAAATTGCGCTCGGCAATTTTGCCTGAAGGTGTCACACATTGTCATTTAGACTTAGATCACCACTTGATGCATCAAGCGGGACAAGCGTTATTAGGTGAACAAGACTTTTCTTCTTTTCGTGCCGCACAATGTCAATCACATACGCCATTTCGCAATGTTCATCATTTAAAAGTAGTACGACGTGGGCAATATATTATTGTAGATATCCAAGCTAATGCATTTGTTCATCACATGGTGCGCAATATTGTGGGTAGTCTGATTGAAGTCGGCGCGGGTCAACAACCTGTAGAATGGATAGGGTGGTTGCTGGCACAAAAAGATCGCAGATTAGCGGCACCCACCGCAAAACCGGAAGGGCTTTATTTGGTTAATGTGAGTTATCCTACGCAATTTCAGTTACCTCAAAATGCGTTAGGACCTTTGTTTTTAGAAAATGAATTAGGCTAGTCACATCAGACCTTTATTGCTAGCATATTGCATTAAATTATGGTGTAATACATCGAATTTTCTCGTTAATAAAAAGGGTTAACATGAGTTGGATTGATCGAATTTTTAATAAAGATACTTCTTCCACAAGCTCGCGTAAAGCGAACGTTCCTGAGGGCGTTTGGACTAAATGTACGTCTTGTGAGCAAGTGTTGTATCGTGATGAGTTAAGACGTCATTTAGAAGTTTGTCCAAAATGTGGGCATCATATGCGTATTGATGCGAGAGAACGTCTTTTGGCACTTTTAGATAAAGACAGTAGCCAAGAATTATCTGCGGAACTTGAACCAAAAGATATCTTAAAATTTAAAGACTTAAAAAAATATAAAGATCGGATTTCCGCAGCACAAAAAGAAACAGGTGAAAAAGACGCCTTAATTTCAATGTTTGGCACCTTATACGGTATGCCAATTGTCGCCGTTGCCTCTAACTTTAGCTTTATGGGGGGCTCAATGGGCTCAGTTGTGGGCGCAAAATTTGTGCAAGCGGCAGAAAAAGCGATTGCTGAAAACTGTCCTTTTGTGTGTTTCTCTGCCAGTGGTGGCGCACGTATGCAAGAAGCCTTATTCTCTTTAATGCAAATGGCAAAAACCAGTGCTGTCTTAGCGAAAATGCGTGAACAAGGAGTGCCTTTTATTTCGGTATTAACCGATCCTACATTAGGTGGTGTGTCCGCGAGTTTTGCCATGCTGGGTGACATTAATATCGCAGAACCGAAAGCATTAATTGGTTTTGCGGGTCCTCGCGTCATTGAACAAACTGTACGTGAAAAATTACCAGAAGGTTTCCAGCGCAGTGAATTTTTGCTTGAAAAAGGCGCCATTGATATGATCGTGAAGCGTGCTGATATGCGTCATACATTAGCAAGTGTGTTAAGCAAATTAAGCAATAAACCATCGCCTTTTGTGGAACCTGAATTGGTGGAAAACGAAGAACAAAGTCAAAGTGATAATGAATAATTCTACAGTATCATTAACAGCAACTTCGCCTCTTGCGCAGTGGCTTTCTTATTTGGAAAACAGCCATTTTAAAGCCATTGATTTAGGGCTAGATAGAATTAAATCGGTTGCCCAATCCTTGCATTTATTAACGCCAGCGCCATTTGTGATAACCGTAGGGGGAACAAATGGCAAAGGCACTACTTGTCGCTTACTTGAGACTATTTTATTAAATGTGGGCTACCGTGTTGGTGTGTATTCTTCCCCTCATTTGCTTCACTATAATGAACGCGTACGTATTCAAGACCAAGAATTGCCAGATGAAGCGCATACGGCTTCTTTTGCCTTTATTGAACAGCATAAAACGGAATCCTTAACCTATTTTGAGTTTAGCACCCTTTCTGCCTTGCATTTATTTAAGCAAGCGAAATTGGATGTGGTGATTTTAGAAGTGGGGTTAGGGGGGCGCTTGGACGCGACCAATATTGTTGATAATGATGTGGCTGTGATTACCAGTATAGACATTGATCATGTGGATTTTTTAGGGGTAGATCGCGAACAAATCGGGTTTGAGAAAGCAGGCATTTTCCGGGCACATAAACCGGCGATTATAGGAGAGCCTAATATTCCTCAAAGATTATTGGAGCATGCTAAGTCACTCGGATGCCAAATCTCTTGTCGTGATCAAGATTGGCATTTTCGTTTACAAGCGGAGCATTGGGATTGGTATGGGCAAAAAGGGCGGTTAGAAAATTTACCACTTTGTCAGATTCCATTAGCCAACGCGGCAACCGCGCTTGCCACACTGGAACAGTTGCCTTTTCAGATTTCAGAACAGGTGATTCGTCAGTCCTTGCAAGAAGTTGAATTAGTCGGACGTTTTCAAATCTTAAAATCCGACATCCTTTTTTCTTTAGCAGATAGATGCGCTAAAGCGTTGGCTGATTTTCCACAAATCATTATTGATGTGGGGCATAATCCACATGCAGCCCATTATTTAGCAGAAAAACTGACCGCACTTAAGGCGAAAATAACAGGTAAGATCGTCGCTGTTTGTGGCATTTTAAAAGATAAAGATGCACAAGGCGTGCTTTCTCCTTTGTTACCGGTGATTGATGAATGGCATTGCGTGACATTAGAAGGGTATCGAGGTCAAAGCGGACAGGCATTATTTGTGACGTTGCAACAAATTGCACAGGGACAATCTCATCAACTGCATGCAAACACTGCGAGCTCTGTGGCGTTAGGTGTAAAACAAGCGTTGGCAACGACAACAGCGCATGATGTAATCTTAGTCTTTGGCTCGTTCCATACGGTTGGCGAATTCTTACAGTTACTTTAATACTCAATAAGGCAGAATAGACTTCTGCCTTTATTCCTCATCGAATGAATCGGTTAAATGCTGTATATCATTGACTTTCTCAAGCACAAAGCGTCCTGTTTCATTCTCAGTTTGTAAATAGTGTACAACGCTAATGGACGTGTTCGCTAAGCTGGTACTTTTTTCTCGATGGGTTTGCCAAGTGGCACCATGAAACAACGCCAAAAGCATACGTAAAGTATGATCATGAGATACAATGAGAATATTTCCAGTGTCATAACGTTGAATAATTTGTTCAATGAAGCCCATCGCGCGTGTTGCTAATTGCTGATAAGTTTCCCCGCCATTGGTTAACCCCAAATACTGCCCAGGTTGATCGCGCATTTGACGGTATTCCGGTAAGCAACTTAATTCCTCAATGGCTTGCCCTTCCCATGAGCCAAAACACAATTCATTTAAGCCTGCATGACAAATTAATGGGGTGGTTTTGTGCGCTAAAATCATGTTTGCAGTGGAAATTGCACGGGGCAATACGCTACTATAGGCGGCAGTGAAATCAATGTTGGATAACGCTTTTGCTGTGCGCTTAGCACCTTCAATGCCTTCTTGTGTCAACGGAGAGTCACCATTTCCTTGTAATAACCTTTTTTCGTTCCACTCCGTTTTACCATGACGTATCAAATAGAATGTTAATGTTTTCATGTTGTTCCTCATTTATTATCTAATTGATACCATGAGCGATGAAACGCTTTTTTCCCAACATCAACGAAAGTGGGCGGATAATGCCACTAAAAATGCCAAATGGACAGTATCTCAATTTATTCATGTGAATACGGTTGCCCCCTTTACGAACTTTAGAACAAAAATAAGAAAATGGAAGAAACACTGTTTATAATGACACGATGGTATTAATGCCAATTTCCTTTCTTTCTTATCACTTCACTCAAGGTTAAACCCTAATGGACTTGACCGTCATTAAAACACAAAAAACGCCAATAAAAACGTGATTTTTAAGGCAGTTAGTATTATCATTAACAGTATTTTTCACAGCATAATTGAATTTAGAGGAAGGCATGCAAAACCTAGAACAAATTACCGAACAAGCATTGGATGCAATTGCCCGTGCGGAAGATGGCAAAGCATTAGATGCGATTCGTGTGGAATATTTTGGTAAAAAGGGACCTTTTACGGCATTAATGCAAGGATTACGTGATGTTTCACCAGAAGCACGTCCAGCCGTAGGTCAAAAAATTAACGATGCAAAACAACTTGCACAAAATGCATTAAATGAAAAGAAAGTACAGCTTGAAACAGCGGAATTAAATGCACAATTATCGAAAGAAAAAATTGATGTAAGCTTGCCGGGACGTAAAGTGGAAACTGGGGGATTACATCCAGTGACAATGACGATTGATCGTGTGACCAAATTCTTCTCTGAGTTAGGTTTTTCCGTCGAAAGTGGTCCAGAAATTGAAAGCGACTATTATAATTTCGATGCCCTCAATATCCCGAAACATCACCCAGCCCGAGCTGATCATGATACATTTTGGTTTAACCCAGAATTATTACTACGCACACAAACCTCTGGTGTACAAATTCGTACGATGGAAAAAATGCAACCGCCAATTCGCATTATGGCACCAGGACGTGTTTACCGTAACGATTATGACCAAACACATACACCGATGTTCCACCAAATTGAATTATTGTATGTGGATAAAAAAGCGAACTTCACTGAATTAAAAGGGTTACTCCATGACTTCTTGCGCGCCTTTTTTGAAGAAGACTTACAAGTGCGTTTCCGTCCTTCCTATTTCCCGTTCACTGAACCTTCCGCTGAAGTAGATGTGATGGACAAAAATGGCAAATGGTTAGAAGTACTAGGTTGTGGTATGGTACATCCGAATGTTTTACGCAATGTTGGGATTGACCCAAATGAATATGCTGGCTTTGCGGTGGGGATGGGGGTTGAGCGCTTAACGATGTTACGCTACAACGTCACAGACTTACGTGCTTTCTTTGAGAATGACTTACGTTTCTTAAAACAATTTAAATAAGAGAATCGCCATGAAAAAAATCATAGCAATGAGTTTGCTTATGTTTTCTGTTGTGATGTCAGTAAATGCAAAAAATACTGTTGCCAGTAAAAAAGAAGAAAAAATAGCACAGCCGATCGCTGGTTTTCGTCTTTTTGATCTGTCAGGAAAAGCGCCCCAGTTAATAGAAGGAAATAAATTTTCGCGCGCTAAACCACACCAATTATGTATCTTTGTTGAGAACGTTGAGGTAAAAGAACAGAATTTGTTGGCAGAATATTTTGTGGCACCGGCTCCCATTCGTATGCAAGCAGAAAATGCAGAAATGCGTACGACAGAAGATGGGACTGGTAACTTAATTATCTTTAATTTGCCGAAAGCCAATATCGCAAGTGGTGCAATTACACAATGTTGGCAATTTAGTAAAAATGATCCCGTTGGTACGTATCAGTTAGAACTCCAATTTAATGATATTGTGTTTAAAGGATTAGCATTCCAAATTTTAAAATAGAAAGAATATAGAGAGTAAATAGATGAAATTTAGTGAATCATGGGTACGTGAATGGGTAAATCCCGCTATTAGCACAGCGCAATTATGCGATCAAATCACGATGTTAGGTTTAGAAGTAGATGGCGTAGAAAAGGTCGCGGGTGATTTTTCGGGCGTGGTTGTCGGTGAGGTAGTGGAATGCGCCCAACATCCTGATGCCGATAAATTACGTGTGACCAAAGTGAATGTTGGTGGTGATCGCCTATTAGATATTGTGTGTGGTGCACCAAATTGTCGTCAAGGCCTAAAAGTGGCTTGTGCGACAGAAGGGGCTGTTTTACCGGGTGACTTCAAAATCAAGAAAACCAAATTACGTGGTCAACCTTCAGAAGGTATGCTTTGCTCATTCAGCGAATTAGGTATTGATGCGGAATCCAGCGGTATCATTGAACTACCACAAGATGCGCCAGTCGGCACTAATCTACGTGATTATTTAACCTTAGATGATAATACGGTAGAAATTAGCTTAACCCCAAACCGGGCAGACTGTTTAAGTATCGCAGGTATTGCGCGTGAAATCGGTGTCGTCAATAAACTGGCTGTTAATACACCGCACTTTGAATCAGTGAAAGCGACAATTACTGATAAAGTCGATATTCAACTGCATGCGCCTGAAGCGTGCCCACGTTATTTATTACGTGTAGTGAAAAATGTCAATGTGCAAGCGCCATCACCAATGTGGTTACAAGAAAAACTTCGCCGTTGTGGGATTCGCTCTATTGATCCAGTAGTCGATGTGACTAACTATATTTTACTTGAACTGGGTCAACCGATGCATGCATTTGATGCAGCCAAAGTCGCTCAGCCAGTACAAGTCCGTATGGCAAAATCAGGTGAAGCGCTCGTGCTTTTAGACGGTTCTACGGCAAAATTAAAAGATAACACTTTATTAATTGCGGACCAAAATGGACCATTAGCGATGGCGGGGATTTTTGGTGGACAAGCCAGTGGGGTAAATGCAGAAACTAAAGACATTATTTTGGAAGCTGCTTTCTTTGCGCCGTTAGCTATTGCTGGTCGAGCAAGACAATATGGCTTACATACCGATTCTTCTCATCGTTTCGAACGGGGGGTTGATTTTGAATTACAACGTCAAGCGATGGAAAGAGCGACAGCCTTGTTAGTGGAAATCTGTGGTGGGGAAGTTGGCGACATTTGTGAAGTTGCTAGTGACGCCTTTTTACCGAAACTGAACCAAGTAAGTTTACGTCGTGAAAAGTTAGATGCCTTATTAGGTCATCATATTGAAACAGAAACCGTCACGGATATTTTAACGCGCCTTGGCTTACAAGTGAGCTATGCTAACGATGTATGGCAAGTGACATCAGCAAGTTGGCGTTTTGATATTGAAATCGAAGAAGATTTAGTGGAAGAAATCGCACGTATTTATGGTTACAACAGTATTCCAAACAATGCGCCATTAGCACATTTACGTATGCGCGAGCATAAAGAAGCGGATTTAGATTTGGCCCGAATTAAAACTGCACTGGTTGATGCCGATTACCAAGAGGCGATTACTTATAGTTTCGTTGATCCAAAAATACAAAGCGTTTTACATCCACAACAAGATGCACTGGTCTTACCAAATCCAATTTCAGTGGAAATGTCTGCTATGCGTTTATCCCTATTAAGTGGTTTGTTAGGCGCAGTACAGTATAACCAAAATCGTCAGCAAACCCGCGTTCGCTTATTTGAAACAGGTTTACGCTTTATTCCAGACACGCAGGCTGAATTTGGCGTACGTCAAGAATTTGTTTTAGCGGCTGTGATGACAGGCAATAAAAAAGCAGAACACTGGGCAGGTAAAGCCGAAAGTGTCGATTTCTTTGACCTAAAAGGGGATTTAGAAAGCATTTTATCTTTAACAGGGACTAGAAATTTGGTTAAATTTGTAGCAAAATCATATCCAGCATTACATTCTGGTCAATCTGCGGCCATCATGTTAAATGGTGAAGAAATTGGTTTTATTGGTACGCTTCATCCAAATGCCGCCAAACAACTGGGTTTAAATGGAAAAACAGTGGTATTTGAGATTCTTTGGCAAGCGATTGCAACACGTCAAGTAGTGCAAGCAAAAGAGATTTCACGTTTTCCTGCAAATCGCCGAGATTTAGCTATCGTTGTTGCTGAGGGTGTTGCAGCAAGCGATGTGCTTGACGCGTGTCGAGAGGTTGCTGGCGAAACATTAACTCAAGTTAACCTGTTCGATGTCTATCAAGGCAATGGTGTGGCTGAAGGCCACAAGAGTTTAGCGATTAGTTTGATTATTCAAGATAATGAAAAAACTCTTGAGGAAGATGATATCAACGCGGTGGTTTCTGTTGTATTGTCTGAGTTAAAACAACGTTTTAATGCTTATTTGAGAGATTAAATTATGACACTGACCAAAGTAGAACTCGCAGACAATTTAATTGAAAAACTTCATTTAAATAAACGTGATGCGAAAGAATTAGTGGAAAACTTTTTTGAAGAAATTCGAGTTGCATTAGAAACAGGCGAAGATGTCAAACTTTCTGGCTTTGGTAATTTTGAATTACGGGATAAATCATCTCGCCCAGGTCGAAATCCTAAAACGGGTGAAAGTGTTCCTGTTTCTGCTCGTCGTGTCGTGGCATTCAAACCTGGTCAAAAACTTCGTGCCCGCGTAGAAAAAACGAAACCAAAGAGTTAATTTTTGCTTTTGAAGTACGCTTTCAAATCGTTAAGCTATCTGTAGGCTAACTATGGATAGCTTTCCTTTTGGTAGAAAAAATATGAAGATGTTATTAAAGCAATGTGTATTCGTAAGTCTGTTTTGTCTACTATCTGCCTGTGGTCATCATAGCAATACGGGGAAAATCAGTTATAAGGGGCAGCTCAATGATCCGATTATGGTGATTGCCTTATTGAGTGAGCAACAACGTGAATGGGCAGGAACGCCCTATCGTTTAGGTGGACAAAGTCGTGCCGGTATTGATTGCTCTGGTTTTGTACAAAAAACGTTTTTAGATCGCTTTGATATTCTTTTACCGAGAATGACGGTACAGCAAGCCAATTATGGAAAATTAGTGTCTAAACAAGATATCCAAACTGGTGATTTAGTGTTTTTTAAAACCGGTCGAGGTCCAAATGGCTATCATGTTGGTATTTATGTCAAAGATGATTTGTTTTTGCATGCCTCAACCAAAGGAGGGGTGATCTATTCTTCTTTAAATAGCCCCTATTGGTCAAAAAAATATTGGCAAGCAAGACGCATTTAATACGGTGATTGGCGAAAGATTATAATTCGCCAAGTAAATCATCAATCGCTTGTGATAACAAACTTCGATCATGGCGATAGCTAATATCATCTGCCTGTAATGGGCGAACCATCACTTTCAAGGATAAATTCTCGCACAAGTCGTTTGCATTGGTTGGAACGATTGTCGCATCAATAATCTCTTTACTAACAGTATGATGAATCCATTGAATACGATCTGATAGCGATAGAGAGGCGGCAGGGCTTTGCTCAAGGGCTAAATTATCGATAAATATTTTCTTTGCGTGACTTTTTTGCAATGCTTCGATTACTTCAGGTAATAAAATGGGTGGCAGAATACTGGTGAGAAAACTGCCAGGACCAAACAAAATCACATCTGCCTCCTGTAATGCTTCAATTGCCTCTGGTGTAGCCTTGACTAAAGGCACTAAAAAAATGGATTTGGGTAATTCAGTGAGATTATCAATTCCCACTTCACCAACAATGCTGGCACCGGATTGTAAGACGGCAGCAAGGTGAACCGGACTTTCAGACATTGGAAAAATATGAGATTTGACATGCAATAACTCTCTCACTAAATGAATCGCCTCCACTGGACGAATGTGCATATTTTCTAAGGCTTTGAGCATGAGATTCCCTAAGTTATGCCCAGAGAGTTCACCTTGCCCAGTAAAGCGATATTCAAATAAACTAGAAGCAGTACTGGGTTCAGTAATAATCTGATTTAAACAATTACGCAGATCACCCCACGCAATTCCGCCATGATTAAGCCGGATACGTCCTGTTGAACCGCCATTATCAGTCGTGGTCACGATACCCGTTAAACGTGATTTCATGAAACTTAATGCAGACATCAGTCGCCCTAAGCCATGCCCTCCGCCAATCGCGACGACTTTTTTGACTTTATCTAAGTGCTCATACTGCGTAAAACAAGTTAAATCCGACATGTTTACCCTTTTATTTTTTTCGTTATAACTAAAGACATCGCTATTTTTCCAAAGTTCTTTTCTACGCCAAATTGAGTAGAAAAGTGCTCGAAATAAGCGTTGATTTCAACGCTATATATTTTGTTATATAATTGATTTTAAAGAATTTTATGCTTTTATGACTGAGATCATATTAATTGTTTGCAATTGAATAAACTTATCTTTTACAATACCAATTAACAATTTGATTAACCCATTATCGCATAACTCCGAGCTTATTTAACCTACGTTTCTACAATAGAAATAGGGTGGTAATGCCAATAGCATAAAACTTGTGCTATTCAGGGATACGCTGGAAACGGTTTATCCTCTCGTATTTTAGAAAGGTGTGACATGCAAACAATTCCAATTAAACATGTTGGTAATGATCCTTTAGTGGATGCGTTCCAACGTCGCTATTACTATTTGCGACTGTCAATTACAGATGTGTGTAATTTCCGCTGTAATTACTGTTTGCCGAATGGTTATCAACCTGAGTCAAATAAACCCAGCTTTCTCACCTTAAATGAAATTCGTTTAGTGGTAAAAAGTTTTGCTAACATGGGCACTGAAAAAGTCCGTATTACGGGGGGAGAACCTACCTTACGTAAAGATTTTTTACCTATTGTTGAAACCATTGCTCAAAATCCTACCATTAAACAGATTGCTTTGACCACGAATGGCTACCGTATGGCAAAAGATGTTGCTGCGTGGAAAGAGGCGGGGATCACGTCGATTAACGTGAGTATTGATAGCTTAGATGCACGAATGTTCCATCGTATTACCGGGATAGACAAATTTGAAGACGTAATACGTGGTCTTGAGCGTGCTTTTGAGGTGGGCTATCAGAAAATCAAAGTCAATTCCGTGTTAATGAAAGATCTTAATGACGCGGATTTTAATCAGTTTTTAACTTGGATTAAAGACAAGCCGATCCAAATGCGTTTTATTGAATTAATGCAAACGGGGGAAATGGATCATTTCTTTCAGCAACATCATGTATCTGGTCAATTGTTAGCAGATAAATTAATCAATGCGGGTTGGACCTTACAAAGCAAGGGATTACTTGATGGACCGGCTAAAGTATTTAAACACCCAGATTATGTTGGCGAAGTAGGCTTGATTATGCCCTATGAGAAAAATTTCTGTGCGAGCTGTAATCGTTTAAGGGTATCAGCGAAAGGCAAACTGCACTTATGTTTGTTTGGTGAAGAAGGCATTACGTTACGTGACTTATTGCAATCGGATGATCAACAATTGCAATTACAAGCACGTATTTCTTCTGCACTACAAGGCAAACGTGAGCATCATTTCTTACATCAAGGTGATAGTGGTGTACGCGCAAATTTAGCCAGTATCGGCGGTTAATCATATTTTCTACAAATTGACCGCACTTTTTCTATTTTTCAACTTAACCATGAGAAATTATGAGTACATTTACCCATATTAATTGCCAAGGGGAAGCCAATATGGTGGACGTGTCAGGCAAACAAGAGAGCGTGCGTGAGGCAAGAGCGGAAGCATTAGTGACAATGTCACTAGAAACGCTAAATATGATTATTTCTGGACAACACCATAAAGGTGATGTATTTGCTACGGCGCGTATCGCGGGGATTCAGGCGGCGAAACGTACATGGGATTTAATTCCGCTGTGTCATCCTTTGTTATTATCTAAAGTAGAAGTGAGCTTAACTCCCGTTGTGGAACGTAACCAAGTGCATATTGAAAGTCTGTGTAGATTGACTGGCAAAACTGGAGTAGAAATGGAAGCGCTAACCGCCGCTAGCGTTGCTGCACTGACGATTTACGATATGTGCAAGGCGGTGCAAAAAGACATCGTGATTGAACAAGTGCGTTTGCTTGAAAAGTGCGGTGGAAAATCGGGTCATTTTATTGCGAAATAACAGCGAGACAATATGCTAAACATTTTATTTTTTGCTCAAACCAGAGAACTTATCGGCGTCGATAGCCTTGAATTACCTGCCACGTTTAAGACAGCAGAGCAAGTTCGTCAGCATTTAGCTGAAAAAGGCGAGCGTTGGGCGTTAGCACTTGAAAAAGGCAAATTATTAGTGGCAATCAATCAGGCTTTAGTGCCTTTAGATACAGAAGTGAAAGCGGGTGATGAAGTCGCGTTTTTCCCACCAGTGACTGGAGGATAAATGAGCGATATTCAAATTGCAGTACAAGAACAGCCCTTTGATCAAAATGCGGCATACCGTTGGTTATCAGAACAACATTCTGTTGGGGCTACCGTGGTTTTTGTAGGCAAAGTACGGGATTTAAATCTCGGCGATGAAGTATCCAGTTTGTATTTAGAGCATTATCCCGCGATGACTGAAAAAGCCCTAACAGAGATTGTAGCGCAAGCAAAAGCCCGCTGGGACATTCAACGTGTTTGTGTCATTCACCGTGTTGGTTTATTACAAACGGGTGATGAGATTGTGTTAGTCGGGGTGAGCTCTGCACATCGTGGCGAAGCTTATCAAGCCAATGAATTTATTATGGATTTTCTAAAAAGCAAAGCCCCATTTTGGAAAAAAGAAAAAACCACTCAGGGTGAACGCTGGATTGAAAGTCGCGATACTGATCAGCAAGCCTTAGCGCGCTGGTAAAAAAAGGAAAAAAAGAACCGCACTTTTTATGGTGCGGTTTTTTCTTTGTTATGAAAATATCATTAAAGGACTTTGGCAATACTTTCACACAGATAACGAATATTCTGTTCAGTAATACCTGCGACATTAATCCGACCAGAACGCACGGCATAAATGGCAAATTCCTCTTTTAAACGATCCATTTGTGCTGGATTTAAGCCACAGAAAGAGAACATCCCATTTTGATCAATGATAAAACTAAAATCTTGTTCTGAAGCAAATGCTTTCAATAATTCAACAAATTGGCTTCGCATTTGCTTAATACGTTCACGCATTTCGGTTAATTCGTTTTCCCACTCGGCACGTAACTGACTGTCTTTTAATACCATAGAAACTGTCGTTGCGCCATGTGATGCTGGGTTAGAATAGAGCGTACGAATAATGGTTTTGACTTGCGTGAGTGCCGTTGCGACCACTTGCTCTGTTTCTGCCACTAACGTGAAAGCACCAACGCGCTCGCTATAAAGACCAAAATTTTTAGAATAAGAACTTGCGACTAATAATTCTTTATGATTTTTGGCAAAGGTACGTAAACCAAACGCATCTTCTTCGAGACCATTTGCAAAACCTTGGTAAGCAAAATCAAATAACGGTAACCAACCTTTTTCTTCCGACATTTTGGCTAATTGTTGCCATTGTGCTGGAGTAGGGTCGATTCCTGTCGGGTTATGACAGCATCCATGTAGTAAAACAACATCGCCTTCCCCCGCATTGGTTAAATCAGCAATTAAGTTATCCCAATCTAAACATTTATTCTCTGCATCATAATAACGGTATTCACGAATCGTCATGCCGACAGCATTAAAAATCGCATTATGGTTTGGCCAAGTTGGTGTGCTAATCCAAACATTTTGTGATTTAGTTTGGCGTTTAATAAACTCTGCTGCGATACGTAATGCACCAGTACCACCTAAACTTTGAACGGTTTTTGCACGACCTTGTTTAACTATCTCTGAATCTGCGCCAAATAACAATTCTTTCGTACAGGCATTGAATTCTGCGACCCCGTCAATAGCTAAATAATTTTTGCTCATTTCAAGATCAAATAAGCGCTTTTCTGCCTCTTTGACTGCACGCATAATTGGTGTATTGCCTTTAGCATCTTTATATACACCAATGCCAAGATTGATTTTATTATCGCGCGTTTCCGCTTTGAATGATTCCCCTAAACCTAAAATCGGATCAGCTGGCGCGGCGGTAATATTTTCAAACATAATGAAATCCTTAATGTTGTGTTTAGTTATCGGTGAGCTAGTTATACTGCACGAGGCAAATATTATCAAGCCCGCTTTAAAGGAATTTAAAAACTAATCCTATTTTTTGAATAATCTCTTAAAAATCAGCAAATAAATTGAATTATTGTAATTTTTCTATTGCCCAATTTAAACCAGATTGATAATCCGCAGGTAACGCCTGTGCTAATGTGGTTAAGCTTGCGATCAATACTTTTTTATCAATATGTGTAAAGTTAATGTGTCCCACTTTACGTCCGGGACGCACTTCTTTGCCATACCAATGTAGTTGGCTGAATGGCGTATTTAACCAAGCCGGATTGTGTTCTGTCCCAATCAGATTGACCATCACACTCGGCGCAAACGTGCCAAGTGTTGGTGTGGGTAAATCCAATAACGCACGCAAATGCAATTCAAATTGACTAATGGCACAACCTAGTTGTGTCCAGTGTCCACTGTTATGAACACGAGGCGCCAATTCATTAATTAATAGCTGATCACCAACCACAAAACATTCCATTGCCATCACCCCAACATAATTTAATTGGTGCATAATTTTACTTAGCATGGCTTCGGCGCTGGCTTGCTGTTGTGCTTGCTGTGGGAAATCTACATCGACCACGCTATAACGCAAAATACCATTTTGTTGCAAATTGTGCGTGACAGGATAGAAACGTGTTTCCCCATTTTTAAAACGTGCGCCTACAAGAGAAATTTCATAATCAAAAGGAATAAATTTTTCAACAATGGTTTCACCGTATAAATCATCGGTAATGGCATCGGTATTTTGTTGTTGAACAATCCACTGACCTCGACCATCATAGCCCCCCATACGACGTTTGACGACGACTTTCTCGCCAATGCTATCGAATACCGTTGACCATTGATTTTTGTCTTTTAATAAACACCATGGGGAAGTCGGTAATTGGAGTGCATCAAGCAAAGTTTTTTGTGATAACCGATCAGCTAATTTGGCGAACACACTCTGATTCACAAAATTGGCGTGATGAGCAAGCATTTCTGTTAAAGGTGTTTTTTCCCAACGTTCAATTTCTGCGGTGATGATACTGTCCGTTGCTAAGTCAAAGCGTGGGGTATTAAAAGCAAGCGGTTGGACATCAATATCTAAAGGGGCACCCGCATAACGTAACATTCGCCCGAGTTGTCCATTACCGAGGACATACACTGTTGGATATAAAGCACTTTTTTGCATGTTCAAAACCATTATATAAAGAAAGTAAAAGAGACAGGGCGAACAACTGTCCGCCCTAAAATGCTATGGCATCCGTGGATCAGGATTTTCTAGTACGCTATTTGTTTGTTTTTCTCGAAATGCCGTTAATCTTGTCAGGAGCGAGGAGTCAAAGGCTGCTAAGATTTGTGCCGCTAATAAACCTGCATTAGCCGCTCCTGCGGGACCAATCGCTAAGGTTCCGACAGGAATCCCCTTAGGCATTTGCACAATCGAATACAAACTATCAACGCCACTTAACATCGAACTTTTGACCGGTACGCCCAATACAGGGACTAAAGTTTTTGACGCGATCATACCCGGTAAATGGGCAGCACCGCCGGCACCTGCGATAATCACTTTGTAACCTTTCGCTGTCGCTGTTTCTGCAAATGTGAACAATTTATCAGGGGTACGATGTGCAGACACCACTTCAACGTGGTAAGGAATTTGTAATTCATCAAGAATATGAGTTGCTTCTTGCATGGTTGCCCAGTCGCTTTTTGAGCCCATTACAATCGCAATTTGAGGTGTGAAATTTGACATGTCATTCCTTCATGTTATTCAAAAATTAAAGCGTGGCTAGGATAGCATACAATAATTAATAAGCAAACGATTGCCTTGTTTTTTCTACACGAAAAGACGATTGCAAGTTTGTCAAGAAAATCATATCCTAACTACATTTTTTAGTCTTAAGAATAACAATAGGTTGTTTTATGCAAGCCAAAGCCAAATACAGAAAAGATTATCGTACTCCAGACTTCACCGTGACAGAAATCGCGCTTGATTTTCAACTTGATCCGAAAAAAACAGTGGTTACTGCCACGAGCCAATTTCGTCGTTTAAATCCTCAAGCACAAAAATTACGTTTAGATGGACACAGTTTCCAATTTTCATCGCTCAAATTAAATGGTCGTGATTTTAAACATTTTGAGCAAGATGGGGAGAGTTTAAGCCTAAATTTAAGCGCCGTTGATGCAGACCAATTTAGCTTGGAAGTGGTGAGTATTTTAAGCCCAGAAAAAAATACGTCATTACAAGGGTTATACCAATCAGGTGAGGGGATGTGTACGCAATGTGAAGCAGAGGGGTTCCGCCAAATCACTTATATGTTAGATCGCCCGGATGTATTAGCACGCTATACGACGAAAATTACAGCAGATAAAAGTAAATATCCTTATTTATTATCGAATGGAAACCGTGTTGACAGTGGCGAACTGCCTGATGGACGTCATTGGGTGGAATGGCATGATCCATTTCCGAAACCAAGCTACCTCTTTGCATTAGTTGCTGGGGACTTTGATGTATTAAGCGATACTTTTACAACTCAAAGTGGACGAGAGGTTGCGTTAGAACTTTTTGTTGATCGTGGTAATTTAGACCGTGCAGAGTGGGCAATGCAAAGTTTAAAACGCTCGATGAAATGGGATGAAGATCGCTTTGGTCTTGAATACGATTTGGATATTTATATGATCGTGGCGGTTGATTTTTTCAACATGGGAGCGATGGAAAATAAAGGGCTAAATGTGTTTAACTCGAAATTTGTGTTAGCCAATCCGCAAACCGCCACAGACGAAGACTATATTGCGGTAGAAAGTGTCATCGCCCATGAATATTTCCATAACTGGACAGGGAACCGTATCACCTGTCGTGACTGGTTCCAATTAAGCTTAAAAGAAGGCTTAACCGTTTTCCGTGATCAAGAATTTACTTCGGACCTTTGGTCGCGCTCTGGTAAGCGTATTGAAGATGTCCGTTTATTACGCACAGCACAATTTGCCGAAGATGCCAGTCCAATGTCTCATCCAATTCGCCCGGATAAAGTGATTGAGATGAATAACTTCTATACCATGACTGTGTATGAAAAAGGGGCAGAAGTGATTCGTATGATGCATACCTTATTAGGCGAAACGTTATTCCAAAAAGGGATGAAACTGTATGTGGCGGAACAAGATGGCAAAGCGGCAACTTGTGAAGATTTTGTATCGGCAATGGAACGTGCATCAGGCATTGATTTAACACAATTCCGTCATTGGTATAGCCAATCAGGTACACCAGAATTAACCATTACAGATAGCTATGATCCCGAAACGGCGGTTTATACTTTACATGTGGCACAGCATACGCCACCGACGGCAGACCAAATGGAAAAAGTCAATTTACATATTCCATTAAAAATCGCGTTATACGATAAAAATGGTCAAGCGCAAGTTTTAGAAAACGATGGTCAAATCATTAACCCCGTTCTCGATGTTAAACAAGCGGAGCAAAGTTTCCAATTTACAGGGGTAAAAAGCAAACCTGTCCCCGCCTTGTTATGTGATTTCTCGGCACCAGTCAAATTGCATTATGAGTATAGTACGGCACAGTTGATCACATTATTACGCCATGCCGAAAATCAATTTGTGCGTTGGGATGTGGCACAAATGCTTTATGCCGCAGAATTACGTCGTAATCTCACTCGCTATCAACAAGGCAAAAGTTTAGAATTTTCTGCTGAGGTATTGGCGGAGTTATACCAAATTTTAGACGGTTATCAGCAAGATCCTGAATTGGCTACTCTCATTTTGACTTTGCCAAAAGTCACTGAGTTTGCCGAGTTATTCAAAACTATTGATCCAGAAGGGATTAGTGTCGTGCGTGATTTTATGGTGCGCACGATTGCAGAAAGTCTGAAACAAACGTTATTAAAAGTGTATAACGACATTCGTTTAGAGGTATATCGTGTTAACGCAGAAGATATTGCTTTGCGTGCCCTGCGTAATCTGTGTGTGAGCTATTTGGCATATATGACAGTTGGGAATAACTTGGTAAATAAACATTATAGTTATGCCAATAATATGACAGACACTTTGGCAGCTTTAAGTGCGGCGACTAAAGCACAGCTACCTTGCCGTGATATATTATTAGCGGACTTTGAAAGCAAATGGCAACATGATGGCTTAGTGATGGATAAATGGTTTGCGCTACAAGCGACACGTCCAGATGACGATGTGTTATTGAATGTGATGAAATTAATGGATCATCCAAGTTTCAACTTTAATAACCCAAACCGTTTAAGAGCCTTAGTCGGTAGTTTCGCCAATCATAACTTGAAAGCGTTCCACGCTATTGATGGTTCAGGTTATCGTTTCTTAACCGATATTTTGATTCGTTTAAATGAGAGCAATCCACAAGTGGCATCGCGTTTAATTGAGCCATTAATTCGTTTCTCGCGTTATGATGGACAACGACAAACCTTGATGAAACGGGGGTTAGAACGTTTAAGAGAAGTGGAAAATATTTCTCGTGATTTATATGAGAAGATCGAAAAAGCCTTACAATAGATAGCTTAAAGTGCGGTCAAAAATGTAAAAAAATGACCGCACTTTTTTATCTGATGGCACAAACAAAGTTCAATTTTTCATTACATTTTATGTTGAAAAGCGTATAATCCGGCAGATTTTCACAGTTAAACTATCCAGAGAGATAAACGAGTATGTATGCATTAATCCGCAAAGCCCTTTTTTCCCTTGATGCTGAACAAGCACATGATCTCACGATTAAAACATTAAAAACGCTGGGACGTTCCCCGTTCAATCCATTGTTAAAAACCTTGTTTGCTTGTCCGACGGGTAGCCCGAAGACAATCATGGGACTGCACTTTAAAAACCCAATTGGCTTGGCTGCTGGGGCAGATAAAAATGGCGAAGCTATTGATGGTTTTGCAGCAATGGGATTTGGCTTTATCGAAGTGGGAACAGTGACGCCTTTGGCACAAGAGGGTAACCCGAAACCTCGTCAATTTCGCTTACCAGAAGCTGAGGGGATTATTAATCGGAATGGTTTTAATAATTACGGCATTGATTATTTAATCGAAAATGTGAAACAAGCTAAATATGACGGCATTTTAGGCATTAATATTGGCAAGAATACCTTTACGTCAGTAGAAAATGGCAAAGCCGATTACCTCATTTGCTTAAATAAAGCCTATCACTACGCGGATTACATTACCATTAACATTTCATCACCTAACTCACCGGGCTTACGTCAATTACAGTATGGCGAGGCGTTAGAGGATTTATTGCAAGGGGTGAAAGCGCGTCAAAAAGATTTAGCTGAGCAATATCAGAAATACGTGCCTATTGCGGTTAAAATTGCGCCAGATCTCACAGAGGGTGAGGTCGTACAAATTGCTGATACATTACAACGTCACAAAATGGATGCCGTCATTGCGACCAATACCACGATTTCACGAGATACCGTAAGTGGCTTGCAAAATGCCGAACAACAAGGTGGACTTAGTGGCAAACCGTTACAACAAAAAAGCACAGAAATTATTGCAAGACTTCACCAAGAATTGAAAGGTCAAATTCCGATTATTGGTAGTGGAGGGATTGATAGTGTTGCCAATGCGCAAGAGAAAATCAAGGCTGGCGCAGTGTTGCTACAACTTTATTCCGGCTTAATTTATCACGGTCCACACTTAATTAAACAATTGGTTCAACAGATTAAATAGGGTAATGAAGATAAAGGGCGGATTCACATATCTGCCCTGATTCTTTCATTGCTTCCCACTTTTACAGGTTCAAATTAGGATAACAGATGACAACAATTTATGATCTTCATTGCCATAGTACTGCTTCTGATGGCGTATTATCACCGACAGAAGTCGTTGCACGTGCTGTTGAAAAGGGAGTAAATGTACTTGCCTTGACTGATCATGATACTACGGCAGGGCTTGCTGAAGCCCGTTTAGCCGCACAACAAGCCGATTTAACCTTGATAAGTGGCGTCGAAATTTCAACCACTTGGGAAAATCGTGCTATTCATATTGTTGGATTGGGTTTTGATGAAACTTCAGCAAAAATGACCGCGCTTTTACGTCAACAAGCGGCATTACGCTATCAACGTGCGCTTGAGATTGGTGACAAATTAGCAAAAGTTGGCATTGCAGATGCATTTGAGCAAGCCAAAATGTTAGCAACGGGAGAAGTGACAAGAGCACATTACGCACGTTTGTTGGTACAAATGGGTAAAGTCTCGAATGAGGGACAAGCTTTTAAAAAGTATCTCTCACAAGGCAAGTCTTGCTATGTAAAAGCACAATGGTGTGATATTCCAACTGCAATTGAGGTCATTCATCAAACCGGTGGACTCGCTGTTTTAGCACATCCTTTACGCTATACCTTAACCAATAAATGGGTCAAAAAATTAATTGCCGATTTTGCACAATGGGGAGGTGATGCGATTGAAGTAGCGGGCTGTGGACAGGCACCAGAACAACGTTTGCTTCTCGCCCAATGGGCAACGGAATTTGGTTTACTGAGCTCTGTTGGATCAGATTTTCATTTTCCCTGTGGTTGGGTTGAGTTAGGCAAGTCGTTACTATTGCCTGCTAATTGCGTGCCAATTTGGACAAAGTTATCGCCCAACTAAGATGTTGCCTCGCCATCATTTGTTATCAATTGCCATTTGATAAAGTGGGGTGGGTTTAGGCATTTATATGTCATTTTTTAAAAAAAGAGTTGACCTACAAGCAGATAGTTAGCAATATAGCGACTATTTTATAGAAATTTAAGTGAAACTGGGTAAGAGAATGAGTAAATCCTTGGTTATTGTGGAGTCGCCGGCAAAGGCAAAAACCATTAATAAATATCTAGGCAGTAATTATGTTGTTAAATCTAGTGTGGGCCATATCCGTGATCTCCCTACGGTCGGTTCAAGTAATGGTGAGAAAGCAAAAGCAATTTCCACGAAAGGATTAAGTGCGGAAGAAAAAAGCGCGATTAAGCAAGAAAAAGATCGCAATGCGTTAGTCAAACGTATGGGAATTGACCCTTATCATCAATGGAAAGCCAATTACCAAATTTTGCCTGGCAAAGAGAAAGTGGTTGCCGAATTAAAATCATTAGCCAAAAAAGCCGATCATATCTATCTTGCGACCGACTTGGATAGAGAAGGAGAAGCCATTGCTTGGCATTTGCGTGAGGTGATTGGAGGGGATGATGCACGTTTTAGTCGTGTCGTATTTAACGAAATCACGAAGAACGCGATTCAACAAGCCTTTGAAAAACCAGAACAACTGAATTTAGATCGTGTAAATGCCCAACAAACCCGTCGCTTTTTAGACCGCGTGGTCGGTTTTATGGTGTCGCCTTTATTATGGAAAAAAGTAGCCCGAGGCTTATCTGCTGGGCGTGTTCAATCTGTTGCTGTCAAATTAGTAGTAGAACGTGAGCGTGAAATTAAAGCCTTTCAGCCCGAAGAATATTGGGAAATTGACGTTTTAACGCAAACGCAAGCAAAACAAGCATTACGTTTAGCCGTAACCCAATTTAAAGGGAAAAAATTTGAGCCGAAAAATGCCACGCAAGCACAAAGTGCGGTAGATTTTTTACAGCATGCTGACTATGTGGTTTCCGATTTAGAAACGAAACCAACCCATTCTCGAGCGAAGGCCCCTTTTATTACCTCGACATTACAGCAAACCGCCAGTACACGTCTAGGGTTTGGGGTAAAGAAAACCATGATGCTCGCACAGCGTTTATATGAAGCAGGTTATATTACCTATATGCGTACAGACTCCACGAATTTGAGTCAAGATGCGTTAAAGATGGTGCGTGGCTATATTCAATCACATTATGGTGAAAGCTATTTGCCGAGCAAACCTGTGTTTTATTCAAGTAAAGAAAATGCACAAGAAGCTCATGAAGCAATTCGTCCATCGGATGTCAATACATTAGCAGAGCAATTGACAGGCATGGATAAAGATGCGGTACGTTTATATGATCTGATTTGGCGTCAGTTTGTCGCTTGCCAAATGCCAGCGGCGCAATATGACAGTACAACGGTTACGGTTCGCGCGGGAGAGTATGAATTAAAAGCGAAAGGACGTATTTTACGTTTTGATGGTTGGACAAAAGTCTTACCTACAATGAGTAAAAATGCTGAAGATCAAGTGTTGCCAGATGTGCAGCTGAATGAAAAATTGCATTTAGAGCATGTTTTACCCGAACAGTTATTTACCAAACCTCCAGCGCGTTTTAGTGAAGCGGCGTTGGTCAAAGAACTTGAAAAACGTGGGATTGGGCGTCCCTCTACATACGCAGCAATTATTTCAACGATTCAAGAACGTGGCTATGTACGAGTGGAAAACCGTCGTTTTTATGCCGAAAAAATGGGCGAAATTGTCACTGACCGTTTAAATCAATCTTTCACCGCGTTGATGAATTACGATTTCACCGCCAATATGGAAAATATCTTGGACCAAATTGCGAACGGTGAGAAAAATTGGAAAACCGAACTTAATCAATTCTTTAAAGATTTTTCGCAACAGTTAAGCCAGGCGGAACTGGATGAATTAGAAGGTGGAATGAAACCAAATAGTTTAGTCCCAACCGATATTAACTGTCCAACTTGTGGTCGTAAAATGGCAATTCGCACCGCAAGCACTGGGGTGTTTTTAGGTTGCAGTGGTTATGCCTTGCCACCAAAAGAGCGCTGTAAAACTACAATGAACTTAATTCCAGAAGCTGAATTGCTCAATGTGTTAGATGAGGCTTCTGAAACCAAGGCGTTAATGGAACGTAAACGCTGTCCAAAATGTGGTACAGCAATGGACAGTTATCTAATTGAGCCAGAACGTAAAATTCATATTTGCGGGAATAATCCGAATTGTGATGGTTATGTGTTAGAACAGGGCAGTTTCAAGATTAAAGTCTATGATGGTCCGATTGTCGAATGCGATAAATGCGGTGCGGACATGCATTTGAAATTGGGTCGTTTTGGTAAATACATGGGCTGCACCAGCTGTGATAATACCCGTAAGATTCTAAAAAGTGGGGAAGTTGCACCACCAAAAGAAGAACCGACTCATTTCCCAGAACTGAAATGTGAAAAATCGGATGCTTATTTTGTATTACGTGATGGAGCAAGTGGTGTGTTTATGTCCGCTCATAATTTTCCAAAATCGCGTGAAACCCGCGCACCGAAAGTGGCTGAATTAGCATTATATCGTGATCGTTTGCCAGAAAAATTACGTTATTTAGCTGATGCACCACAACATGATCCCGAAGGTAATGATGCTATTGTGCGTTTTAGTCGTAAAGAAAAACGTCAATATGTTACTTCTGAAAAGAATGGTAAAGCAACAAAATGGATTGTGGATTACCTTGGTAATCAGTGGGTAGAGAGAAAAAAATAAGCAACACAGACGTCAAGAAGAAAAAAGGCTAGAAATCATTCTAGCCTTTTGCATTATAGGGGAGATTATTCCGTTGAATTGTTTCGATTCAATAAATAAAGCGCAATCATGCCTAAAGCAGAGTAAGTTAAAAATTTAGAACTCAATAATTTTTTACTGAGTAATGACACAACTAATGAACGCACAACGGGTTGATTCAGTGAAGAAGCAATCATTGAAAGTGAATCAGCAAATGTAAAATGGGGAGTGACTTGTTTTGGTTTAGATTGCGCATAAAGTTTCATACGCAATGCATCACCTTTCATCATCAATAATTCTTTTTCTTGCTCTAATTCTGTTTTCATAAACGCTCCTTACTACTCTTGATCTTTACTTGAAGGGGAGCCAAGTGCACCTTTTATCGCTTGGATATCATGTTTTACTTCAGTTAAAGTATCCACCATAAAATTACGCTGTTTCTTTAGAAACTTTCGCATGAGCAGTAATAAAATCAAAATCAGGAAAAATGCGCCCGCACTAATGGCAAAAAAAACAATTTGTTTGATTTCAGGATCAAGTAGCGAATTTAACCCAAATAATAAACTGATAAATGACACCAACAAAAGAATAAAAATCACAAATAATGCACTCAATAACGTGATTAAAAAATTCTTTTGCTCCACTAACTCAATTCTTGCCATGTCTAAACGCACATGAATAAGTTCAAGAGAGGTGAGGGCGATGTTTTTGATTTTCTGTAAAATTTGCATTTATCGTCCTAATTGTAAGAAAAGGCTACACCATGTAGCCTTTTACAATTGCAAAACGTTATTTCTTAGAGATTAAAACGCCTAATAATAATCCAATAACACCAGCAACCCCAATTGCTTTATAAGGATTATCTTGGACTAACTCGTCAGTTTGTTTAATCACTTCTTTCGTACCAGCAACAGCATCATCCTTTAATGCGCCAAATTGTTTCTGTAATTTAGAAACACGTGAATCCAGATTCGATTTCAGTTTTTTTAATTCATCCACACTGGCTTTAGATTTTTCATCGAATAGCTCTTCTGCGTTATCTAAGATCTCACGAATCTCACTTAATAATTCATCACGTTTTTTATCGAATTCTTTACGCATTCTTGTAAATTCTCCTACTAAATGTGGTAAATCTAACGAGGGGATTCTGGCTAGACCACTTCATCTTATTATTTTTTAACCTAAAATGTCAAATTTTTGTTAACACTTTTCTGTATTAGTCATTGAAGATGATACATCTCAATGCCAACAAAACCCTTGTTTGAAAAGAGAATAGGTGGAATTTAAAAAAATTAATTTGGAGCATGTTTTTTATCATAAGCATAAAAATGACGTTTTCCATATAACATTCTTTTTTACTTTCTGAGTATTATTCTGCCTAAAAAAACTCAGATTTCACGTAGCGTTACCACAATAAATTTATATTCTTATTTTGATTTAAATTGCCGTGATGAAATAAGAAGAAATTATTCCAATCGTAGAAAAAATATAACCCAACATAAAATATTTTCCTTCCCAAAAAAACTACACATAAAAATAACAGAATAGTGCATGCATTCACGAGTGAGAATGTCACGTTAAATCTACTTGTCACTTTTCTATTTTATTTAACATAATATATATTATGCGAAATTAGTTACCAAGTGAGTGAAAACTACGAGTTAATAAAATCACAGAGTTATGCACAGGTCACTTTTACTACTTAAGCAAGATGAAATAAGGAAATGATGTGCGTTGTCACATCAACATTTTTGAGTTATGAACGGTAATAATACTATTGTCAGGCAAAATTAAAGATGAAATAAAAAATAACTTTCAAAATAAATAAAAAAAAAGCCATGGATTAACTTCTCCATGACTTTATTTTTTATTGATCGCGCTACGTGAAATCTGAAATGATTTGTGCAGTAAGCTAAGCAAAAATTAACGCTCGACAACCTATTTAAGCTAATATTTTTGCACCATACTCATAGACTTTTTGTAATAAGGTTAAATTAGTCGGATTTTCACTATTCTCTGCGATTAAACGCTGTAAACTTTGCTCAAATTGTAGTGCAACTTGATCCAACTTTTTATGACGGTACTTTTGCCATTGAATTTGTTCTGCGCGAGTTAAGCTATTGAAATAATGTCTTGCCCGATAATGGAATAATAATTTGGGGATACGCGCATCTTTAAACGCTAAACCATGCTCGGCCAGCTTTTCTTCTGGTAAATGACGTAAAATCGCCATATTGTTTTTATCATTGTAATCAAAGAACCCATTATATAGTTCTGTTTCTACATTGATGCTTGGGGCAAAATGCCGTTCTTCATTGAAAATTTCAGTGACCTTGTCACGAATAGAGGGCGATAATTTGAGGCGCTGTAAGTTTTCCAAACAAAATGTACGATCAATACCTAACCGTGCTGCATTTTCAGGTAATAAGGTTTTAGCAGGCGCAAGAATTGGACACTTATTAATGTGCACCAATTTTAATGGTACCGGTAAAATCCCCTTTTCAATTAATTCAGCTTTAGGAGTATAAAGATGTTGACGTAATTCGTTGGCATCTTTATTGAGTAAATCCGTTATATTTGCGGCTAAGTCACAACAAATGACTGCATTTTGATTGGTCGGATGCCAGGCTAAAGGCACAATCCAGGTAGTATTACCACGATGATTGCCAAGCATACCCGAAACATGCACCAATGGCGTCAGATTTGCGGTATCAATTAGTTTCTCAACTTCTTTTTTACCGCGATTTTCAAAGAAATATTGAAATAATTTGGGTTGTTTTTCTTTAATCAATTTTGCCATCGCAATGGTGGCATACACATCCGCCATTGCATCATGTGCATTGCTATGTTCAATGTCATTGGCTTTAGTCAATTTCTCTAAACGAAATGACGGCATCCCTTCTTCATCATAAGCCCAATTAATCCCTTCTGGGCGTAAAGCATAGCAAGCACGGACCAAATCCAATAAATCCCAACGCGAATTGCCATTTTTCCAGCTATATTCATAGGGATCAATGAAATTACGATAAAAGGTATAGCGTGTCATTTCATCATCATAACGAATATTATTAAATCCCATCACACAGGTATTTGGACGACTGAACTCTTGCAAAATGCGTTCCGCAAACTCTGGTTCAGGAATCCCCTTTTCATTACATTCTTGTGGTGTAATCCCTGTGACCAAAACTGCTTCAGGCGCGGGTAAATAATCATTGGTTTGTTTACAATAAAACATGACAGGGTCACTGATGATATTGAAATTGATGTCAGTGCGAATACCAGCGAATTGAGCGGGACGATCAGAAGCGGGGTCAACGCCAAAACTCTCATAATCATAAATGAAAAAGCTAAAATCAGGTGATGTGAACATAATCGTACTCAATAACAAATAAACGCCATTCTAGCATAATCAATAAAATTCAGAAAAAACAAACCGCACTTTTGTGCGGTTGTTGTTATCCGAAGCGATGGTTAAAGCCATTTATCTAAATAGAAAAGGCAGAAAATAGCACTAATGCCGATAGCGATACCTACCCCATTGATTTTACTGATTTTTTCTTTAAAAACCAAGGCGCCGGTGATCGTTCCTAAGCAAATTACACCAATATTCATGCCGGCAAATACCAATGTTGGATTATCACTAAAACTTTGGTGTGCTTTAATATAGAACAAAATATTCATAAAGTTTAGACCACCTAAAATTATTCCACCAATAAAACTTGGCACCGTCCAAACTTCACGTTTCAATAATAAATAACCAAACATCACGCAGGCCGCAAGCACAAAGGAAATAAACAAGGTTGCCGGGAAAGCCCCACCACTTTTCGCCACTTGTTTAAACAGAATGTCAATAATGCCGTAGCCGAACCAAACCAGAATTAAACTGACTACCCCTTTTAAGTTGCTTTCTGTATCAGTAGGTTTATTTAATAAGCAAAATAACGCCACAAATGCCAAAATGATGCCCATTAAACGTGCTGAGCTCAGTTGTTCACCAAAAATCATAAAAGCGGCCACAATGGGCAAAAATAACGATAAACGTTGTGCGGCGTCAGAACGTACAATCCCCGCATACTCTACCGCTTTCGACATCACAATAAAAACTGTCGGCAATAAAATTCCTAAAGCAAAGAACACCGGTGCGTTGTCACTTTGCGCCACAAATTCCGAAAAGCCTAACCCTTTAAAATCAGGCTTTAATAAGAAATAACTTAAGCTCAGCGCGACAATATAATTAAAGGCAATCGCTTGTTGAATCACAATGTTTTTCTTACGTGCTACTTTAAGCAACACGGATACTGCCACGCTACAAAGGACGGCAATGATAAGATGATGCATATTATTTTTCCTTAAAAAAATGAAAGGCGGATTATAACACCCTTTTTATTTTCTCTAAATATATAGATAAGAATCATTCTTGTTTAATTTTGAGAATACTCTACAATAAGCTGATTTTGATATCACTAATAGGAGCACTTCATGAAACTAAAAAGTTTACTTTTCACCTTACCTTTCATCGCAACCGCTATGGTTGCACAAGCTAATGAGTCAGCGTTGAAGACCGTAAAAAGCGCTTATCCTGCTGTGGAAACCGTCGAAAAAATCAAACATGCGGTAACCGAAAAAGGCATGAAAGTGTTTACTGTGATTGATCACCAAGCTACAGCAAAAGAAGCGGGACTTGAGATGCCTTTTTCAAGTGTGGTTGTTTTCGGTACACCAAAAGCAGGCACACCTATGATGTTAAAATCACCGACTTTAGCTATTGATTTACCAATAAAAGCCTTGGTTTGGGAAGATACAAAAGGTGAGGTGTTTGTCACCTTGAATGATACCGATACTATCGGTAAAAAACATGGTTTAACTGAAGAAGTTTACGGCAAATTAAAAGGGGCGGAAAAATTAGTTCCGACCGTAGTTACTCAAAAATAATCTTCCGCAATGACGGATAAAAAAGTGCGGTTAAAACTTTAAACATTTTGACCGCACTTTTTCTTTCTTTTTTAACTAGGCTGTTGCGCCAAAACCACGCAAACCAACCACATGCACATGTTCTTGGTTGCCGGCAATTTTACGCACCAGTTTATAGGTTGTGCCTTTTTCTGGGCTGATGTTTTCAGGCGCGGCGATTAATAATTGCATATCCAAACGCTCGCACAACTCAAACAAGGTGGAAATGGATTTTGCATCCAAACGTGCGGCTTCATCTAAGAATAACAAGCGACACGGTACAATATCTTTACCGCGAATACGGCGTGATTCTTCTTCCCAGCTTTGTACTACCATTAACAGAATCGACATCCCCGTACCAATCGCTTCACCTGTTGATAATGCGCCACTTTCTGCACGCAACCAACCGTCCGCACCACGATACACTTCCACTTCCAGATCGAGATAATTACGGTAATCTAATAACTCTTCGCCAATAGTTTGCGCGGTACGTTGCCCCATATCAATATGTGGGTTCAAACGCTGATACAATTTGGCAATCGCTTCCGAAAACGTCATGCGGTTATCGGTGAATAAATCTTGATATTCCTCTTGCGTCCCCGATAAAGCATCCAACAACATCGCATGGGTATCACGAATATTGACCACGAGGCGAACCGATTTGACTTGACCAAAGGCAATATTTTGTAGCCCTTGATTTAACATACGAATACGGTTTTGTTCACGCTGAATCGTTTTACGCATGATATTTGCCACACTTTCAGAACTGATTGCCAGTTTCTGTTCACGGCGAGTCAGTTCATCTGTTAAGCGGGAAAGTTCAATTTCCATTTGCTCAATCGCATCGATTGGATCATCAGTTTTAATGATGTCCTGACGAATACGTTCGCGTAAATGTTGATAGACAGCAATAAAGAAGAGCACTTTATTTTCTGGCTTACGATTATCTTCAGACAAGCGTAAGCTATCGCGTAAATATTCATTATCTGCGACCGCAGTACGCAATGCACCAAGTGCCTTATCCGACATAGAACGCAATTCATCAGCAGATAAATAGGCAAATTCACGACGATTTAAACGCTTCTCTACGTCGCTACCTCGCGATAAACGCATTACCACACACCAACTCACTTTCGCGGCAACCACCAATTCACGCTGTGTTTTGTAATCGCGTTCTGCTTTACGAATACGCGCATTTAAGCTTTGGGCTTCACTTTCAATTAAGGTTAATTGTTTTTCTACATGGTGACGACGTTGGCGTGTTGCCGATAATAATTGGTGTAATTCATCACGACGTTGTCTCGCGCGTTCTTCTGCCCCTTGATCAGCACGCACGCCTAACTCGCCCACTTCTTGCAATAACTCTTGTAGCATTTGCATTTTGTTATTAAGTGAGGTTTGTAGCTCAATATACACACGATTGTAATGGGTAAATTGGATTTGTTTTTGTTGGAATTGTGCCTTTTGCACATCACGTTGTTGTTGCAAACTGTCTAACTTAGCGCGTAATTGTTCATTTAAATCGGTGTTTTCTGTTTGAACACGCTCTTCATAAGCAAAATGCGCTTTACGTTGTAATACATCTGCTAATGCAAATAAGCGTTGTTGCACTTGTTTTTGCTGTGAAATCGCCTGTTCATAATCCGCTTTTAAGCGTTCATAATGTTCTGGGTCACTTTGTAATGTATTCGCAATGGGTTCTAATTGTGACAACGTCGCGCCATATTGACGAATAAATAACTCATCTTGTTCTGCAATATCTAGTTGCTCACGGCACTCTTCTACACGATCAATCAAACTTTCATCCGCAATCAGATTTAATTGCGGAATTAACTTATTCAACAACTGCATTTTTTCTTTTGCATGGTCTAATTGAATACGCAATTGTTGTTCCGTCGTCACAAATTGATTTAATTCACGCTCAATCTCATTGCGTTGTTGCTGAATTTCCGCCATCACCTCTTCAGGATTTGGCTGGAACGCGAGCGATAAATGTAGCCCGACAAATTGACTGAAATGTTCGTGTAAACGCTGACATTTTTGTACATCAAACGCACGTTGTGCATGCTGCTCTGTCACGTCATCACGTTGTTGCTGTAATGCCTCTAAATATTGCTCGCGTGCAGCTCGACCAAATAATGGAATCTCAGGGAATTTAGAGTAACGTAATTCTCGATCAGAGACCTGTACAACGACACCATGCGCTAATTCTTGGGCAGAAAGCACGCTATCATCAAAAGCGGTTGGGTCACCCTCGATTAAATATAAATCATCTGGGCACTCTTCAAGCTGAGCTAATTGTCCTTTTACCGCGTCTAAATCACGTACGACAATGGCATGGCGTGCCGGACCATATAAGGCAGAGAAATAAGGGGCATCTTCAATCGGTACATCATCATACAATTCGGAAAGCAAGGCCCCACCAAAACGTTCAGCCAACACATTTAAGCGCGCATCTTCTGACCCATCTGGTTGGCTCAAACGAGAAATTTGGGCTTCTAATTGTTGACGTTGTTGTTCAAGCTGATCACGTTCAATGGTTAACTCACGCTCTTTCACCAATTGTGCCTGCATAAATTGCATCACATCTTGACTGTCTGCAAAGCTTTCCCCACTTTGATCTTGTAAACGCTCTAAAGCGGCTTGTGCGGTTAACCAAGCAGGCGCTTTTTTTGCATTATCCTGATAAAGTGCGGTGAGTTGCTCACGTTTTTGACGCAAGGTTGAACGTTGTCCAACTTGTTCGGATAATTCTGCACTGACATCTTCGAGCAAAGCTTCTTGTTCAGCATGGTAGGCTTCCAACGCCTCAGCATCTTCCAAGCTGACATTTGCACGTTGATTAAATTCTTTTAACAAACGCACCGCACTTTGTTGTTGTGCATAGCGCTGTTCTAATTCATGTAATTTTGCACGCAATTGAGGCGTTTGTTGTGCTTGTACTTTTTGTGTTGGGTAGTCACGTAAGAGCACTTTCGCTTGTTCAAAGGCTGTAGAACGTGGAATCTCACCTGCAACTTTACAAACTAATTGATAAGCCTTATCAAATTGTGATTTTGCTGCATCAGAAATTGACATTTTTTGTTCTAATTCAAGCACCTGCTCAGTAAGACTTTCAGCATGTGCTGCAAACTCATCGTGATAAGCTTCAACATTTTTTACGCCTAAATCCGCTAAACCACACAGTGTTTTGGCTTTTTCAAGCGCTGCAATCGCTTGTTGATATTGTAATGCACGGGTTTGTTGTGCATCTAAGGCTTGTTGATAGTCGGCTAATTGGGCACGGATCTGATCTACTTCTTGTTCAACTTGCTCAACCTGTACTTGGCTTTCCTCAAGTTGTTCTGTTGCCGTTTCAACCACCATTTTCTGTTCTTCTAAACGCGCCGTAATTTCAGCCACATCATCTTGATAACGAGCGATTTTTTCTTGGTGACGTAGCGCATTCAGCACTAAGTTCAAGTAATCCACTGCACTTTGATGATCTACTTCTAACGTTTTTTCATTCTCGGCCAATTCTGCCGCTTCGCGACTTAATTCGACTAAACGTTGTTGTGACAAATGCTGTTCTGTGCGCGCACGATACCAATCTTGGCGGAAACGCACCGCACTTTCAATGTTACCGCGACGTTCATTAGCATGGCGCATATAATCCGATGCCACATAGTTGGAGGTTTCGGTAATCAAATGCTTAAATAAATCACGATCGGCTTGCGTCACTTTTATGGCTTCAAGCGTCATGCGGTTTTCACGCAAGGCACTTTCCATATCTTGGAAGGCTTTACGCACGCCAAGATTTTCTGGCAATAAATAATCACGTAAAGAACGGGTAATGGCACTTGAAATCCCACCGTAAAGTGAGGCTTCAATCAGTTTATAGAATTTACTTCTGTCAGAGGAAGAACGCAGGCGTTTTGGGATAATACCCAAATCAAACATCATTGCATGATAATCGGTAATCGAATGATATTGTTTAAATTGTGCGCCAGCTTGCTCAATTTTCTCTTTTAATTCATTCAGTGTGAGTACACGTGCTTGGCGTTCATTGACCACACCGGTAAAAATCGTTGTCGGATTTTCGGCTAAGTTGAGTCCTTGAATAGAGAAGGTTTTAATATCGACTTTCTTATCACGTCCCGCTACTTGTTGTAGTCTTGCCCCTACAATAACACGTTGATTGCGAGAATTAATGGTATCCAATGCAGCATAACAAACGCCCGGACGCAATTTACCATGCAAGCCTTTATCACGCGAACCACTGGTTGCTCCCGCTTCTGTGGTATTACGGAAATGTAATAAGGTCAAATCAGGAATTAAGGCGGTAACAAAGCCTGCCATAGTGGTGGATTTTCCGGCACCGTTTCCACCAGACAGTGTGGTGACTAATTCATCTAAATCAAAAGTACGCGCAAAAAAACCGTTCCAGTTAATTAACGTTAAAGAACGAAATTTACCACGGGGCGCACTATTTGCATGAGAAAATACAGCATGAGGCACACTTGTTTCAACGTGTTCAAGGTTTTCAAGGGCTAATTCTTCAGACATTATGCGTGTTCCTCATCATCTAATTCATCTTCAAGTTCATCATTGTCATCGACTTCATTCAAATCGGCTTGCTTTTCTAAGGCTAAGGAGTCTGGTGTAGCGGCTTCCCCATCACGAATTAAACGTAATTGGGCTTCGCGCGGATCATCACCAGCACGCACTTCCGCACCAAAACGGAACACGGCTTCAGCAATGGTAAATTTACCACTATTTTGTTCACCGACACCATGGATCATACCTAAACGACGTAACCGGTTTAAGGCAGCACGGACTTTCTCTGCCAATTTTTGCTTATCTAAATCAGATCCCGAAGAACGTTGATTAACTGCTTTCAATAATTTATTTTCATCTGCAAGATTTAATAACTCATCATAGACTTCCTGAGTAGAAAAAATCCCTTGTTGTGCCAAGCGTTCTGGGCTTAAATAGAGATAACAAAGCACTTTACCAACCAACATTTCTAATTCCGTCAACACCGAACGAGCGATCAAGGTTGTCGCTTTCGGGCGTAAATAGAAAAACCCTTCGGGTGCACGAATCAGTTCCACATTATAACGACGATAAAAACTGTCTAATTCGCCTTGGAAATCCATTAAAAAAGCATGATTATCTAATTGATCAAGGCTAATATGTCGCCCTGCGCGTAACTGACTATCCACAGCAGGAAAGAGCGGATTGGCAATCGCTGCCGCGAGCTTGGTTGAAATAAGGTCTTGAAGATTATCTGTCATTGTTTGTTCTCTAGTTGAAAATTTGGCTAAAACATACCGCACTTACTGGATTATTTATACTCATCAATTTTATGCGCTTGCACTTCTGCTCCCCGATCATTAATTGCTTCCCAATTTGGATACAGCCCGCTTAAATCATCATTTGCCAACCCTAAACGCACTGCTTGATTCACAATAATACGTGCCACATCAAAATGTTTCGCTAATGGATAATGGGCTAATTGTTCTTTTAACACCAAACTTAAATTAATCGGCTCGTTACGTTCACGGTAAGCAATTAATAGGGTTTGCATATGTTCGACAATTTGTTCATGTAAATCGGCTAATGATTCATATTGCAATGCTTCTGGTAATTCACCAAGGGCATCTTCCTCGCGTAAGGTTAGCTCTTCATCCCGCATATCGACTAAGCGTTCTGCTTGCGCAGTCCATAAAAACCAAGGGTGATCAAAATAATGGTGAATAGAATGGCGTAAACGTTGAGAGAACACGCGATTTTTATCCATATCAATCGCCGTGCGGATAAATTTATGGACATGGCGATCGTAACCAATCCATAAATCAATGGCTTGTTGTCCCCAACTGATAATACGGTCTAACTTGGCTTGTAAATCTGTGATTAATTGCTCAACAAAAGCGAGATTTTCCCGACCGATCACACAATCTTGAATACGTAATAATTGTGCTTGTAATTTATCGCCTGCCGCATTCAGGGTGTCTTGTAATTCACGTAAATTGCCAGAGGTTTCATCTAATAAATGTTCACAACTGGCGATCGCAGCCTGCCAATCTTTGGTTAAGAGTTCCGCAATTTCTTCTTTAATGCTTTGCTGGTTTTCATCCATCACGCGTTGAGATAAATCAATGCTGTCAAAAATCTCAGCCACGGAATATTTTAAGGGGGCAAACACGTTACGGCGCCAATGATGTTCATCACCGCCCTCTTCTGCCGCCTCTGAAGCGCGTTGAATTTCATCTGCCACAATGGATAACTGGACAGACAAACGTAACGCAGAAAATTCCCGTTGGCGAATGTAATAATCCGAAATGCCAACGCCAAGTGGTGTTAGACGGTAAATGGAAAGCCCTTCAGTAAATTCACTACTAAAACGGTTTAAGAAACGTTGTTTTACTAATTCATTGATCGCGTTATTGGCGCGTGTGGCAATAGTGTCATTGGATTGTTCAAAGGCGGTAGAAATATGACGAAAAATATCGACTAAGTCCGCTTCGAGCATTTCGCCGTCTAAACGTTCATTATTATAAATCGCAATCGCCAATAAAAAGGCTAAACGTTCAGTAGATAAATTTAAGGCGAACTCTCGCTCTCGCGTCCAAGCAACAAGTTCAGGAATGGTTTGTGACGTTTCCAGCATTAAAATGTCTCACAACAAATAAAATCAGCAAAAAATTGGCATGATTATACCCAACTTTATTGGATCTTTCAGCTAACAATTTCACAAAAACTGAGCGCACTTCATGAAAAGCACAATTTCTAATGGAAAAAATTGCAATTACCCCTTACTATACGCAGATTTTAAGCAAAACCGAAATTGACGATGACTGATACAACTCAACAAGATAAAAAACACACTTATAATTTCAATAAGTTACAAAAACGCTTACGCCGTCATGTCGGCAATGCGATTGCCGATTTTAATATGATCGAAGAAGGCGATAAAGTCATGGTTTGTCTTTCTGGTGGAAAAGACAGCTATACCCTATTAGATATTCTGTTAAATTTACGTCTTAACGCGCCAATCCATTTTGAGATTGTGGCGGTGAATTTAGATCAAAAACAACCGGGTTTCCCTGAACATATTCTGCCTGAATACTTGCAAAGTATCGGAGTGGATTACAAAATCGTGGAAGAAAATACCTATGGCATCGTCAAAGAAAAAATTCCTGAAGGTAAAACGACCTGCTCACTTTGTTCACGTTTAAGACGTGGTATTTTATACCGGACCGCGACGGAATTAGGGGCAACCAAAATTGCACTTGGTCATCATCGTGATGATATGTTAGAAACCTTATTCTTAAATATGTTTTATGGCGGTAAATTAAAAAGTATGCCGCCAAAGTTGATCAGTGATGACGGCAAACAAATCGTGATTCGTCCACTCGCCTATTGCAAAGAAAAAGACATTGAAAAATATGCTCAGGCAAAACATTTCCCGATTATTCCGTGCAATTTGTGTGGTTCTCAACCCAATTTACAGCGCCAAGTGGTCAAAGAAATGTTGCAAAAATGGGATCGCCAATATCCCGGACGTATCGAAACTATGTTTAGTGCAATACAAAATATTGTGCCATCACATCTGTGTGATACGCATTTATTTAACTTTAAAGATCTGCAACGTGGACAAATATTAGAAAACATTGAAGGTGATATTGCGTTCGATAAACCCGAATTTATTGCCACAAGTCCGATTGATGACGACGATGAACAACAAGATTTTCACCAAGTAGAACTGATAAATGTGAAAGAAATTCATTAAACTCAAGCGAATAAACGATAAAAAAGGAAATCCTATGACACAACAAGCAATTTTTGCCGGCGGCTGTTTTTGGTGCGTTGAGGCAGTATTTAATCAAATTAAAGGCGTTGAAAAAGCGACTTCAGGTTATATTAACGGGACGACTGAAAATCCAACTTACAAAGAAGTATGTACCGGTGAAACGGGTCATGCGGAAGCGGTAAAAGTGGAATTCGATGCGACAGTGATTAGTTATGAAAAATTATTAGACATCTTCTTTTCTATCCATAATCCAACCCAATTAAATCACCAGGGCGAAGATGTGGGAACGCAATATCGCACAGGGATTTACTATTTAAATGATGAACAAGAACAGCTGGCAAATAAGAAAATTGCAGAATTACAACCGCACTTTGCCGAAAAAATTGTCACTGAAGTGCTGCCAGCACAAACTTTTTATCCCGCAGAAAATTATCACCAAGGCTATTTATTGCAGAACCCACAAAACAGCTACTGTAATTTAGTGGCAACGCCAAAATTCTTAAAAGCCAAGGTGAAATTTGAGGAAATTTGGAAATAAACCATTTCTATCTCGAATATTGGTATAAAATCTCAATCATCATTCAGCGTGACTTTTTAAAAAACGTCACGCTTTTTTATACTCTCAATGCCATATATATTTTAGTTTTTCACTGACCTAATACATTTTATTTCAAGTGAAATATCTATGACCTTGAAGCGCTTAGATATTGTTTTTTGTGTCTAAGAAACGTTAGGGAAATAAGAAATAGCGAAATAAGAGATGAGAGAGATATTGTTTCACGAAATATTCTGCCTTATATAAGACGCGCTACGAAAACGTAGCGCGCTATTTGAATAAATTTGGGATAGTTTAGAGGTAAATAATATTAATGTTGTTCGTTAAACTCCTTTTTACGATTAAAACTCATAGTTCACACCAACGTTATAAGATAACGCGGCACCTTTTACGCTTTTGGCGATTCCCGCTTTTGCGGCAATTTTTCATTAAAACGATAACCAATAGCAATGGCAGTTTGAGATTGGTAACCACCAAATGTTGCCGTGAGATTAAATTTATTGACGTTATAAGGTTGGAATAAATAAGGTTGAAATAAATAAGGTTGAAATAAATAAGGTTGGAATAAAACACAATGACGCAACGATCCCTGTTGCGATTTTAGATAAACTCATTAAGTACTCCTTAAACTTCATACTTATACAACTGATTATTTATCTTTAAACATATTTAATAATGCAAAATCCTATTGCAAAATTAGATATAAAGCGGATTCTACTAAAAATCCCACACAAATCACAAGCCTTTTATTTATTTTAAAATTTAAAAGAATAAATATGAAGCTAAAATAGAACAAAATTAAGCCAGTTTTACGTTTTTAATAATTTTAAAAAGAAAAAATATTAGTTTTAAATAGTATTTAGAAATATAAAATAGAATATAACGCTACGCTATCAAATAAGTATTAGATTAAATTGACCAAGGATTGAAGAATATCATCATCACACAACTCACTTTGAGGAGTTAAATTATTTTCACCAACTAACAGAGAAGAAAAGAATATATACCTCTTTTTAGGTATGAGTATAAATATATAACTCTTTTGAGGTATTAAAATAAAGATATACTTATTTTAGCTGTATCAATAAATATAATGTATCGCATGCCTTTGATGCTATAAGCGTATAACACAAAGTAAAAAACAGCATTGTAGAACAGCATTCATTTCGCAATAAGAATGACGCGTATGAGGAAAGAAGGGAAATGGGTGAATACATTACGAATAAACCTGTGAATCCTTAAACAACAGGCATAAAAAAGGACGCGAGAGCGCGCCCTAATCTTAATATACCTGACTTTAAATTAAAGTGCAGATTTTGCTTTTTCTACTAATGCAGTGAAAGCAACTTTATCGAATACCGCGATATCGGCAAGGATTTTACGGTCGATTTCAACAGATGCTTTTTTCAAGCCGTTGATGAATTTGCTGTATGATAAACCATTTTGACGCGCTGCAGCGTTGATACGTGCAATCCATAATTGACGGAATTGACGTTTACGTTGACGACGGTCACGGTAAGCATATTGACCAGCTTTAATTACTGCTTGGAACGCAACACGATAAACACGTGAACGAGCACCGTAATAACCTTTAGCAGCCTTAAGAACTTTCTTATGGCGTGCTCTTGCAATAACACCACGTTTTACACGAGCCATTATTTAATCTCCTATTGTCTTAATTTGAAATAAAATTTAACTAATCGTACGACTGTACTTAAAACGCAGCTTATGCGTATGGTAAGCACGCTACTACTAAAACTTGGTCTGCTTTCGCAACCATGGATTTATGACGTAAATGACGTTTACGCTTAGTTGTCTTTTTAGTCAAAATATGACGTAAGTGAGATTGTTTACGTTTGAAACCGCCAGAAGCTGTTTTTTTGAAACGCTTCGCAGCACCACGTACTGTTTTAATTTTAGGCATTGTTTAATAACTCCGCATTGTTTTGTTAAACACCGATATTCAGGCGAATTTCCGAAGAGATTACTTGTAAAGCACTGAATATTTCTTACTTTGAGTAACCGTATTTCAGGCTATTCTCTCTAAAATAATCAGGCTGCGTAGTTTGCCTGATCCATTTTGAGTTTTTCATAACGAAAAACAGACGAATTCTATAGAATTCGTCTGCCTTTAGCAAATCATTTTTTCAAATTGAGCAAGATTTTGCTGTTTATCTGTCAATCATAGTTTGTCAAACCATTTGCGCTCAAACAACGCACTTCAAAGTGACAACAGCGAATCTCATTATGCTTTAAATATAAAGAGAAGTGGTAAAAAGCAAAAATGCAATCAATGTTATTTTGATTGCATTTTTAGAAAACTATTTCTTTTTCGGGGCAAGTACCATAACAGCCTGTCTGCCTTCAAGTCTGCCAGAGGCGGACTCAACGACGGAGATCTCAGCTAAATCGTTTTTCACACGCTCTAACACTTCTAACCCGATATCTTGGTGTGCCATCTCACGTCCACGGAAACGCACAGTAATTTTTGCTTTGTCGCCCTCTTCCAAGAAACGAATCAGGCTGCGTAATTTCACTTGATAGTCGCCTTCATCTGTACCCGGACGGAATTTAATTTCCTTCACTTGAACAACTTTTTGTTTTTTCTTCTGCTCTTTTGCCGCTTTTCCTTTTTCATATAGGAATTTACCGTAATTCATAATGCGACACACTGGTGGCTCTGCGTTTGGACTAATCTCAACAAGATCTAATTCTGCTTGCTCAGCCATTTCTAAGGCTTGTTGAATTGATACAATACCTGCTTGTTCGCCATCTTGGTCAATCAAACGAACTTCTTTTACTCGAATCTCATCATTAATGCGATTCGGACGGTTAGCTACGGGTGCTTTTTTTACGGTTTTAATAGTCGTATTCCTCTATTAGTTTATCTTGCGTTCATCTGCTTAGCAGAAGAAAAGTCTATGTTGTTCTAAAAGAACAAAAACGAACGAAATTCTACTGTATTTTAAGTATTTATGCAACAACCCTAGTTTGATTTTTTCCTTGCTAAGGTCACATGGATTGATTCACCAAAATGCAAAAGCTGATAGATTCGAGCTGTTTCAAGACAAAGCATATTTTGATAATCTTGCTCTTGCATTGCACTCATGACGCTATGCCATGGATTCCATAAAACCGTTTCTGTCGCATTTTGATGTGTGACTTCAATTTGACGATTAAATTGATGATCGAGAATATAATTTGTTGGTGTTTCTAGCGTATAAATACAATCAGTATGTTGTGTAATACGACGAGAAGATGACACCTGTTCTTGTTCTTGTTGTTGTGTCACTGCGTTGAAACAAACCGTTGGTAAATGCGTTATCTCAACTTGCTCAATATTGCCCACATGAAAATAAGTATGGAATGCCGCTTGTGCTGCTTGTTTACCATAATGCGTAAAAATAAGTTCGCACTTTTCACTAAACAACATCACAACTTTGGCTTCAACAATATGTTGTTGGTCTAACAACACTAACTCAATACGAGCGTGTTCAATATCAATATCAAAATGGCTCAGTTTCCATAACGCTAAACGAGCAGTCCCATGTATTGGCTTTTTCGTTGCACCAAACCAAGGGTAACAAATAGGTATCCCACCGCGAATCGCTTGCCCGAGCAAAAAAGGTTCTATTGGGCTTAACCATAATATGTCTTGTTGTTCACTTTTAGGTTTCCAGCTTAATAATTGTGCACCTTGTAATGCAACTTTAGCCTCTCCCAAATGAGGATGATTTAATTCTAAAACGGGAATTTGGTTATAGTAAGATAAAGTTAATTCAGGGCTAATTTGCTTAATCTTTTTATATTGGATCATGATTGACTCCTTCATTTTTTATTATGTTTTAGCAAAACGAATCTGATTGCTCATCTGTTGCATGTCTTCTGCTGTCTGACGGAAAAAATATTGATAAGAAGCACACAAATAATTGTGCTTAAAATGCTCCCCTTCTACTGAGGAAATTCGGTGCTTAGGACACCCTCCATGACAAAGGGATTTGAATTCACATTGGCGACAAATTTGAGTCAATTGACCTTGTTTCGCGAAACCAAAATGAGATTGTTTAGGCGATTGAACAAGTTCTGCAAGGGAGGTGTGATTAAGGTTACCTATTTTATATTCAGGATAAACAAAATGATCACAAGAATACACATCACCATTCGCTTCTACAACCAGCGATTTACCACAAGTTGGCTGATGAATACAGCTACTAGAAGGATAACCTAACCATTGTCCTAGCAGATTATCAAACTCCAAAACGAAAATACGTCCAACATCTTGTTTTTTCCATTCATTAAACACATCTACCAAAAAATGTCCGTAACCTTCCGAGGGAACAGAGAATGTCTGTAGATGGTCAGCATGCTGTTCCACAATAGGAATAAACTGCATGAAGGTAGAGCCTAAGGCTTTTAAAGCCAGATAAGTTTCTTTTCCTTTATGCCAATTTTGATCATTAACGACCGTCAAGGTATTAAAATCAACTTGATATTCTTTTAATAAGGCTAAGGCTTTCACTACACGATCAAAGGTCGGTTGTCCGTTACTCGTAATACGGTAACGATTATGTACGGCACTGATTCCATCAACAGATAACCCAATCAAAAACTGATGTTGTTTGAAAAAGGCAGCCCATTGGCGATTAAGGGCAATACCGTTAGTTTGAAAGGCATTAGTAATGGTTTTACCATTCGCAAATTCTTGTTGAAAACTGACCGCTCTTTTGAAGAAATCTAAACCTAATAAGGTCGGTTCTCCCCCTTGCCAAGCAAATTCCACGCGTTGCCCTGCATGTGATTCAATGTAATTCTTCACATAATTACGTAACGTTTGTTCTGACATGAAGGGGGCTTTTGAACCAAAAGTGTGCTCTTTTTCTAGGTAAAAACAATATTCACATTGAATATTACAATGAAAACTACTTGGTTTTGCCATCAAATGGAAATTCGTTTTAGGTGAGAAAAATGCCATACTACACGCCTTTTATTTTCCCTTGTGATGAGGTAATAATTCAGTAAATAAGCCATTTTGCCTTAATTCTTTTGCAATACGAATGGCGGTTTCTGTTTCACAACCTGCGTATTCGGCGATTTCTCGATAAGTCCAGTTATAATACGGAAAATTACTTGTTAAAAAACACATACTATCAATGACACGATCTAAAGTACGTAAATAGGCACTTTTCGCTAATCGTTGCTCAGCATCCCGTAATTCATTGGCAAGCGTTTGGAGTAAGACTTTGCTTAGTTGTAAATTATGTAAGAAAAATAGATCGATGTTTTCTGGCTTGATTCGAATAACTTCTGCTTCAATTAAGATCTTTGCGCTACAGTGATAACGACTGTCACCTAATCCAAACAAAGTACGAAAACCAAAATAGTCTCCCTGACGATATAAGCGAACTAAGCTCTCTTTACCATTATCTAAAGTATGATATAAACCGACTAGCCCTTCTTTGACAAAATAAAACTCTTGTGCAACCTCGCCTTGTTGATAAACCGTCATCCCTTTAGCTAATTGATGTAAATAAGTCAGTTGGCAATGCTGCAAATTGGTTGGTCCAATTGACGTGTCCATATATTCCTTCTTATGTGATATTTATTTCTCTTGCACAGGAACTTCTTCTGAGCAATAAGGGCACTCAAGTGGGTATTTTTGCTGATTATGAATAATAAAATGCCCCATTTTTTTGGCTTTTGTGTCTAAATATTCCGTGTTATAGCGGTTTTCGCCTACATTTAATGCGACACGTTCTACAATATTGATCCCTGCCTTTTTCATGGTGTCAATTTTGTTTGGGTTATTGGTTAATAAGCGAACTTTATTAATGCCTAACAACGCAAAAATATCGGCACACACTTCAAAATTTCGTTCATCTGCCGCAAAGCCTAATGCAAGATTTGCTTCAATCGTATCCATGCCTTTGTCTTGAAGGGAATAGGCGCGGATTTTATTAATTAAACCGATACCACGTCCTTCCTCGCGGTGATAAATTAATACACCACGACCTTCTTGGCTAATTTGACGTAAGGCAGCGGCCAGTTGAAAGCCACAATCGCATTTTAAGCTGTAAAGGGCATCACCCGTTAAGCATTCAGAATGGATGCGGGCTAAAATTGGCTCGTCGGTGTTTTCTACCTCTCCCAATACTAATGCCACATGTTCTTTTTTGGTGTCTGGAAATTCAAAACCGACAATTCTAAACATGCCAAATTCCGTTGGCAAATTAGCCTCGGTAACGCGTTGAATTTTTGCCATAATCAATCCTTATTCTTTTATGCGTTATCTGATAGAATATCGCTCTTTCAGATGATTCATTTTATGGTTGCGAATATGTTAAAAAGATTATCATTATATACCTTATTGCTTTGTGTTGTCCCTCTTTTTGCTTGGATTTTTACATGGCAATGGCGTAGCGATGATGTGATGACAAATTACGACTATCCACTTTATTTCTTAACAGAAAGTGGGAGTGTGCCTTATGCGATTATTACGTGTGGGATTTTTGCCTTACTTTTTATTCCCTTATTCCAGACGCGAAAACAGTGGGTATTAGGTGTGCTTGTCATGGCATTTGCCGTCATCCTTACGCAAGGTATCAAAAGCGGATTAAAAACGCTTTTTTCGGAGCCGCGTCCTTATATTGTTTATGTCGCAGAAGCGAGTGGCATCAGTGTTGAACAATTTTATGCACAAGAGCGTAAACAACGATCGCATTTTATTGATCAGTTTTATCAAACAAAATCGGATACACCAAACTGGTTAAAGAACCATTATGAAAAAGAAGTGGGCTATGCATTTCCCTCTGGACATACGATTTTTGCGGCAACTTGGTTGATGTTAGTGGTCGGTTTTGTACACTTATTAAGTGTACGTTCATTAACGGCAAAAGTACTTGTGAGTTTCACTTCACTGTGGGCTGTATTTATGCTGATTAGTCGTTTACGTTTCGGAATGCATTATCCGATAGATTTATTTATCAGCACGTTAATTGCATTTTTTGTACACTGGGGAATTTTTACGTTTTTGCAAAAAAAATCGATATTTATCAAGAAATAGACGTGAAATCATTGCTAGAATTAAAATTATTTTTTAAGTGAGGTGAACATGCGATATGGATTTGATATTGGCGGAACAAAAATTGAACTTGCCGTATTTAATGATCAGTTAGAAAAACAATATTCAGAAAGAGTAGAAACCCCTAAAGAAAGTTATGAGGAATGGTTAAACACAATTGTGCGTTTAGTCCATAAAGCAGATGAGATGTTTCAGTGTCAAGGCACTGTAGGATTAGGTATTCCCGGTTTTGTTAATCCAGCCACAGGTATTGCGGAAATAGTGAATATTCGTGCGGCAGATCATAAACCGATTATTCAAGATCTTGAAACGCGATTAGGGCGTGAAGTTCGCGCTGAAAATGACGCGAATTGTTTTGCGTTATCAGAAGCTTGGGATGAAGAAAATGCCCAATATCCAAGCGTGCTAGGGCTAATTCTCGGGACTGGATTTGGGGGCGGTCTGATTTTTAATGGTAAGGTACATTCTGGTCAAACAGGGATGGCGGGTGAAGTCGGACATACACAATTAAATTACCATGCGTTAAGATTGTTGGGCGGGGATAACGCACCGATTTATGATTGTGGTTGTGGTAATCGTGCTTGTTTAGATACGTATTTATCAGGCAGAGGCTTTGAAATGTTGTATCGTGATATGCAAGGTGAAGCATTAAGTGCGCAAGCGATTATTCAACGTTTTTATGCCGGTGACCAAAGTGCGGTCAAATTTGTTGAACTTTTTATTGAGCTTTGTGCCATTTCAATAGGAAATTTGATTACAGTATTAGATCCTCACGTGATTGTTTTAGGCGGTGGATTATCTAATTTTGATTATTTATATGAAGCCTTACCTAAAGCCCTACCTGCACGTTTATTACGCAGTGTGAATGTGCCACTAATTAAAAAAGCGAAATATGGTGATTCTGGTGGTGTACGAGGGGCCGCTGCTTTGTTTTTGAGCAAATAAATATGGCGAGATAGCGAGGTGGAAACATCTCGTTATTTTTTATCGGAATTGTTTATTTTAGTACGATACGTTGAAATTTTATTCAAAAATAGGTGATTATTCGTTAGAATAACAAGGTTTATGTCTTATTTTAAGGAAACTTTATGCGCCAATATACATCAAAATCTATTTTATTTATGACTGCCATCACCTTATCTGCCTGTAGTCATTTACCTCAAACTACATCTCAAGGGGCTACGGTTGTTTCTGCGCAAACCGTCACTCAAGCCTTAGGCGTTGATTTAGCAAGCTTAGAACAAAAAGCGACAGCTTTAAAACCATTTGAATATATTCATAATCAGGATCACTATATTGCTTATTTAAGCACGCAGCCAGAGTTGATCAAAGTGCAAAAAAACGGTCAATTGGCAAAGTTTTTCTATCAAGCAGGTAAAGTGAGTTTTGTACAAGATAAAACGGGCGTTTATCAGTTTAACCAAAGTGGTGATATTATCGCCGCCATTGATGCAAATGGCAAAAAACAGCATGCAAATCCAGCAGACAGCAAAGCGTTATGGCATAAAGCGAGCCAATTACAAAAATTATTCGGTTATAATAAGGCAGATGCCAGCGCTGGACGCGTGAAAACGGGCAGTGATGCCAAGGTGAATTATCTTTGCATTGCGAAAATCCAACAAGTTGCACAAACCAATCGCGTTTTTCGTAGCCCAGAAAATGCTGTCGTCACAGAAAATCAAATTAAAGCCACCGTGCGTTTAAATGGTAATCAATATTACAATATGGATTGCCAACTATCAGGTGATAAAGTCAGTAAGCTTAGCTTAATGAAAAAGTAATCATTGAGTGATGCGATGAATAAAGTGTGGTGATGTAGCCACACTTTATTTTTTTGAATAAAGGAAACGTTTTAAATGGAATTTGCGCATACTTCGTTTGAAGAATATATAGCACAATTAGTGGAAAACAATAAACATAAACGTATTTATCATTTCCAATATCAAGGCAAACAATATTGGTTAAAACAACCAGAACAGCTTCGAGGTATTTGGAAACTGTTAAAACCGAATCCTCAGATTGCCTTACAAAAAGAAATCCAAACCTTAACGTATTTTGCCTCGCGTCAGGCGCCAGTCCCTCAATTACTCGCATATGGTAAACACTTTTTTGTCGTAGATGATGTTGGGCGTACAGCCATTGCTTGGCAGGAAGATAGCAGCCTATCTCAGCAGCTTAAATTACAGATTTTATTTGATTGCCTACACGCCCTCATTCAATTACATCAAACAGGGTTAGTTCATGGCAGACCCGTGTTGCGAGATATGACTTGGCAAGAGGGAAAAGTGACTTTTATTGATTTGGAAGCTTATCCTGTTGAGCAGGATTTGTTATGGAGAAAAACCAAAGATGTGATGATGTTCTTATATGGCTTATGCCGTGCGAAAGTCATTTCAGATGAGGAGATTCAATGTCTCATTCATGCTTATGCAGATATGGGCGATCCTCAAGTTTGGCATGGCGTATTAAGAACATTACGAAAATATCGCTTTATTTATTACATTTTGTTACCATTCAAACCGATCGCAAAAACGGATCTGATTGCTATTTATCGTTTATTTGAAAATATGTCATCTTCATTAAAAGAGGGAAAATAGGATGAAAAAATACGTTATCTTTATTTTGATGAGCTTGATCGTATCGGGTTTTGCGGTAGGCGGGAGTGTCAATGCGGGTGGTGGCAGTAGTGGTGTCGGTGTTGGCGTAGGGATTGGTACGGGTGTCAGATTTTAATTAAGCACTGCATTTTCGTTTATTTACACCATGTGCATTAGGGTTTAACCGCTATGGGCATTTGCGTTGCCTTATAGCGGTTTATACGGGAGCGATTGCTTTTAATAAAATTTTTAATTTAGAGACCGTTTTTGGAATTAGCTATGGTCAATCAATTGTTTATACAGTAATGGCAATTGGTGTGGTCGGCACAATTTATGCTATTTTTGGTGGTTTAAAAGCAGTTGCGGTATCAGATACAGTAAATGCGGTGCTTTTAGTCGTGGGCGCATTATTAGTCCCAATCTTCGCCTTAATTCATTTAGGTGATGGTAGTATCGCCGCAGGTTTTAAAACGATCACAACAACACATGTGGAAAAATTCAATACGATTGGTGGTGCAGAAGATGCAGTACCTTGGCCAGCGATTTTTACAGGTATTTTGATTGTGAATTTCTTCTATTGGACCACGAATCAAGCGATTGTACAACGTGCGTTAGGGGGGCGAGATTTAAAATCAGGTCAAAAAGGGATTCTCCTTGCTGCATTATTCCTCTTAACATTACCATTAATTCTTAATTTACCGGGCTTATTAAGTTTCCATATTCTTGGCGAAGGGCTAAATCCTATTGATACCTCTTATCCAGCCTTAGTCAATCGTGTATTACCAACTTTCTTACAAGGTTTCTTCATTGCAGCATTATTTGGCGCAATTTTGAGTACATTTAACTCTTTCTTAAACTCTGCTGCAACGATTTATTGTAAGGACTTATTACCGTCAATCAGTAAAAAACAACGCACAGAAAAAGAACTAATTTTGCATGCGAAAAAAGTCTCTGCGATTATGGCAGTATTGACAATGATTATTGGTCCTTTATTAATGTTCGGTACAGACGGGATTTTCTTATTAACCAAACGCTTTGCAGGTTTTGTAAACATTCCAATTGTGGCGTTATTTGCAGTCGGTTTATTTAATAAAACAGTTTCAGGTTTGGCAGCTCGTATTGCTTTATTGTTACATGTTATTTTATATTTCTCTATCGTTTGGGTGTTCCAAGTGAAAGTCAATTTCGTGTACGTAATGGCAGCATTGTTCGTCTTTGATGTCGTTGTGATGCTAGTATTAGGTCAATTCTTAAAACGCGAACCATACGAAGAAAGTAAAGAAAATAAAGAAGGTGTTGATTTAACCAACTGGGAACATGCTCGTGTCACCGTGGCATCATTAGTGTTAGGTTTGATTTCCTTACACGTCTTACTTTCGCCACTCGGTTTAGCCTCAACAGAAGGTCAACCACTCTTAATTTTAGGTATTTATGCGATCTTACAAGTGATTTTCCTATTTGTATTTCGCAGTAAAAAAGAGGTTTAAATAATGAATATTGTCTATATTCTCTTAGATCAAGTAAGGAAAGATATGCTTGGTGCTTACGGGCACCAAGTAGTTAAAACACCGAATATTGATAGACTTGCACAAGATGGTATTCGGTTTAATAATGCTTTTACGCCAGCTTCGGTTTGTGGACCTGCACGTACTTCTTTATTTACGGGATTAATGCCATCTTCACATGGCATTATCAAAAATGGGGAAAAAGGTGGAACTGGAGAAATTAGTCAACAAGCGCCCAATATTGCTAAATTAGCAGGCTATAATACTTATGTTGTGGGGAAATGGCATGTCGGAACCAAATCTGTGCCTGAAGATTATGATATCAAGGGACATAATTTTGATGGTTATGGTTATCCTGGAAGCGGCGTATATAAAAATTTGGTTTTCAATCAACCGCCTACACATTCTAACCGTTATAAAGAATGGTTAGAGGAAAAAGGCTTTGAATTTCCTGAAGTAAGCAAAGCGTATTTTGGCGATAATCCGCATTTACGAGTACAAGAACTTTGTGGTTTTTTATCAGGGACGAAAGAACAAACCATTCCTTATTTCATCATTGATGAGGCGAAAAGATATATCCAAGAATCACTAGAGGAAAACAAGCCTTTCTTTACTTGGATTAACTTTTGGGGACCTCATACCCCTTGTATCGTGCCTGAACCATATTATTCGATGTATAGCAAAGATGATGTTGTATTGGATGAAAGTTTCTTTAAACCACTAGAAGGTAAACCGAGTCATTTCCGCACCATTTCTAAAATGTGGGGAATGTGGGAAGCAAGTGAAGATCATTGGAAAGAAGTGATCACAAAATTCTGGGGCTATATTACTTTAATTGATGATGCGATTGGCGAGTTATTTGCTTTTCTTGAACAACACAATTTATATGAAAGCACCTTCTTAGTTGCTACGGCTGACCATGGTGATGCAATGGGCGCACATCGAATGATTGAAAAAGGGGAGTTCATGTTTGATACGACCTACAACATTCCTTTAATTATCAAAGATCCAAAATCGAGTCGCGTCAATGAACAAGATGATAACTTAGTTTATTTACATGATTTAACCTCTACTGTTTATGACATTGCAGAGCAAAAAATTCCAACCGAATTCCAAGGGGAAACGTTACTACCGATCACGCGTGAAAAACAACAAAATGACCGAAAAGGGATTTTAGCGCAACTTGCAGGGCATTTTGTGTATTTTGAACAACGGATGTGGCGTCGTAAAGATTATAAATTGGTTTTTAATGCCACCGATGTGTGTGAACTTTACGATGTTCGTCGCGATCCGGAAGAAATGCACAATTTATTCTACGATGAACGTTATAAGGACGTAAAAAAAGAAATGCTTGAAGAAATGCGTGTGGAGATGAAACGCTTGGGTGATCCATTGGAAAATTGGGTTTACCGAATTATTGATGAAATCTAATCGCTGAAAGGCGACATATGTTCGCCTTTCTTTTCTCCTCTGATTCACGTAAGGTAATGAGGTTAACGTTTTTTAGTATTTTTTAAGCGTTAACCTCATTATCTTGAAAGATTTAACCATGAAAAATAAACGCAATGCCCCACTCAATCAATAATAGAGCGCATATTATTTATGCTCACTGACCTTGCGGTATAAATCTTTGCTATACATCGTTCCTGTAGGGTTATCAAGATGATAGCCTGTCACTGTTGGATGAATAAAAATGGGGGTTGTATATTGGAAAATGGGTAACACTACATAATCTTGCTGTAATTGAGTAGTAATTTTGCTGTATAAATGTTTTCGCTCTGTTTCTGTTTGAGGTAAAAGCGTTTGTTCTAATAATTTATCCACTTCCGCACGATGATAACCTGCTTGATTATCGGCAGCTTGTGAATAAAAAATATTTAAAAAGGCTGAAGGCTCATTGTAATCTGCACACCAACCGGAACGTATCACTTCAAAATCACGTTTCGCCCGTTTTTCCAATAACTGTTGCCAAGCAACTGGCTGTGCCTTCACTCTGATCATATCTGATTGTGACCACATACGAATTAAGCGTTGCGCGATCTCTACATTCGGTGGCTGTTGATCATACGTCAAGGTAAATTGCAAAGGCTTACTTTCTGTAATCCCTTGTTGCTCCAGTACTTGTTCTACCACGACAGGTTCCCAAGCCAAATCAGAATCCATTTGCATCGAATAAGGTAAAAACTGGGTTGTCGCTTGCATGTAAGGCACCACATCCTGCACAATACTCCGAGTTGAAATCATCGAAATTAATGCTTTTCGCACCGCACTTTTTTGTAATAATGGATGCTTAAGATTAAATTCATAATAATGCGTACAAAGTGTCGGGAAATATTGAAGTGGTGTAAGTGTATGTTGTGGTGCTAACACCCAATCTATATTTGACACCGGTTGCGATGCACTAATTTTTTGATAATCCACAAACTTAAACGACACTTTTTGATGCGCCCAATAATGAGGATTTTTTTCTAAATGAATGAAATCATCCTGTTGATTCACTAACCGATAAGCACCATTACTCACAAATTGCGCACTTTCTTTCTGATAAGTTGGTAATAACGCGACATGAGCCAACATTGCTGGTAGTGCTGGCGTCGGTTTATCTAACTGAATACGTAGCACACGATGCTCTATTGCTTCAATGCCCAAGTCTGCAACCGGCATGCTGCCTTTTAAAACAGCGTCTGCATTGGCTAAATTTAGAAAAGCTAAATAAGTTTTCAGTGGACTGGTAGAACTAGCTAGATTTTGCCAACTGTGTACAAAATCCTGTGCTGTTACCGCGTCACCATTCGACCATTGAGCCCCCTCACGTAAAATGAAAAACCAGGTTTTATAGTCTTCTGACTGCCAACTCTCCGCCACCGCCGGCACAGGATGACCCGCCGTGTCATAGGCTGTCAACCCTTCCAGTAAATCTTGCAAAAAAATAGCTTGCTCTGCATTCGTCATTTGATGAGGATTGAGGATCAAATCATGATAAACCGCACGCGTTAATTTTTCGCGACTCGGTGTCATGTCTGATACTGGAGGAGCAGAAAGGGAAGAAGACACAGAGGTCGGTTGATCACAAGCTGTGAGGCAAAAAATTAGCCCCGAAAAGACCGCACTTTTTAAGTGTGTCATCATATTTGTCTTGTAACGAGAAAAAGATGCATCGCTAAACATATTGTTTTTCCTGAAAAATGATGTTCATTATACAAACAATACTTAGCGAATACCAATTATTGCTTTACTGTTTTAATCCAAAAGAAAAAGAACCAATATTTGGTCAAGAGAACTAGCACAATAATCGTCCGCCCAACGACACTTGGGGTAAAATAAAATCCAATCGATAACATAGTCGTTGCGAATAATAAAATCCAAAACTTAGATTTTTGTGTTAAGGCACGCTCTTCTTTAAAAGATTTTAAGTGCTTGTTATACCATGGTGTTTGCAAAAACCAATGGTGTAATCGATCAGACCCTTTTGCAAAAAAGAATAATGTAAGTAACAAGAAAGGCGTTGCGGGCAGAAGAGGAAGAATAATTCCCACAATACCTAATCCGAGAAAAATAAACCCTAATAAAATATAAATTGCCTTCATAACTACCCTTTTGAATAAAAACAATTCTCAATTATCTACAATTTTTTCGCTTTTTCAAGCTTGATATTATAAAATTTTGCCCAATGTAGTAAAAACGTATCATCGTTTAAGGAAATTATTTATGTCCAATCCTTTACTTAGCTTTGAAGGGCTCCCCCCTTTTTCACAAATAAAACCAGAACACGTGCAACCTGCAGTTGAAAATTTGATTCAAGCTTGCCGTGACAATATTGAACAATTACTCAAACAAGAACAATTCACATGGGATAATTTTATTTTACCTTTAACTGAAATGGGTGACCGTTTCAGTAAAGCCTGGTCTCCTGTTTCCCATCTCAATGCCGTCAAAAACAGTCCTGAACTCCGTGCAGCATATCAAGCGTGTTTGCCTTTGTTGTCGGAATACAGCACTTGGGTAGGTCAACATAAAGGGTTATATCAGGCTTATGAAAAACTTAAAAACAGTCCTGAGTTTGCACATTACGATTTAGCACAGCAAAAAACTATTGATAATGCCCTACGTGATTTCAAATTATCTGGTATTTCTTTATCGGCAGAGAAACAAAAACGTTATGGTGAAATCTCTGCACGCTTATCTGAATTAAGTGCGCAATTTAGTAATAATGTCCTTGATGCCACAATGGGCTGGGATAAAGTGATTGAAAATCTAGAGGAATTAAAAGGATTACCCGAATCAGCTTTAGCAGCAGCCAAACAATCTGCTGAGAATAAAGGGCTAGAAGGCTATCGTTTCACATTAGAAATCCCAAGTTATTTACCTGTCATGACCTATTGTGAAAATCGAGCATTGCGTGAAGAAATGTATCGTGCTTTTGTTACACGCGCTTCCGACCAAGGTCCAAATGCAGGAAAATGGGATAACAGTGCTATTATGCAAGAAATTCTCAACTTACGTGTAGAGCTTGCCCACCTTCTTGATTTTAACTGTTATACCGAGCTTTCCCTTGCAACCAAAATGGCGGAAAAACCACAACAGGTGTTAGATTTCTTAGACAGCCTGGCAAAACGTTCAAAAACACAAGGTGAGAAAGAATTAGCCGAGTTACTTGATTTCTGCCAAACACAATTTGGCGTAAATGAGCTTGAAGCTTGGGATATTGCTTTTTACAGCGAAAAGCAAAAACAATATCTTTATTCAATCAATGATGAAGAATTACGCCCTTACTTCCCTGAAAATCGTGTATTAGCCGGTTTATTTGAGTTAATTCAACGCATTTTTAATATTCGTACCGTTGAACGCTTTGGAATTGATACTTGGCATAACGATGTGCGTTTTTTTGATCTTATTGATGAAAACGATAACCTACGTGGCAGTTTCTACCTTGATTTATATGCACGTGAGAATAAACGTGGCGGTGCCTGGATGGATGATTGTATTGGACGTCGCAAAAAAGCAAATGGTGAAATCCAAAAACCGGTTGCCTATCTCACCTGTAATTTTAACGCCCCTGTAGGAGATAAACCGGCTTTATTTACTCATGATGAAGTCACCACGTTATTCCATGAGTTTGGTCATGGTATTCACCATATGCTGACTGAAATTGATGTTGCTGATGTTGCAGGAATCAGTGGCGTACCTTGGGATGCGGTGGAATTACCAAGCCAGTTTTTAGAAAATTGGTGCTGGGAAGCCGACGCGCTCGACTTTATCTCTGGTCACTATGAAACCGGTGAACCGCTACCAAAAGAAAAATTAGCACAGCTCTTAAAAGCGAAAAATTTCCAAGCTGCGATGTTTGTCTTGCGTCAATTAGAATTTGGTTTATTTGATTTCCGTTTACATCATCATTTTGATCCAACCAAAGCAAATCAAATCCTCGATACCTTAAAAGCGGTTAAAGAAGAAGTGGCTGTGATTAAAGGCGTAGAATGGGCAAGAGCCCCGCACAGTTTTAGCCATATTTTTGCAGGTGGGTATGCAGCAGGTTATTACAGTTATTTATGGGCAGAAGTGCTTTCAGCTGATGCCTTTTCACGCTTTGAAGAAGAAGGTATTTTTAATCCAGAAACGGGGAAATCTTTCTTAGCTGAAATCTTAAGCCGAGGAGGAAGTGAAGAGCCTATGACCTTATTTAAGCGTTTCCGTGGACGTGAACCACAATTAGATGCCCTTTTAAGACATAAAGGCATTGCGAATTAATATCTTTCCAATAAAAAATACCGCACCATCTAAAGTGCGGTATTTTTTTATCAAATTAGGTTAATTCAACCAGCCTGCTTGTTGAGCAATAAACAGCAAGGTAAATGAAGTTAAATACATTAAGCCAATTAAGGATAACCACAATAACTTCCCTTTAACACGATGCTCACCTTTTAATACCAATGATAAATTTAAATATGCAAATACGGGGGTTGAAACAAAAGACGCAATCATCGCAAATTTCAACATTGGACCTACCGCATTATTAAAATAGAAAATAATAGCTAGTCCCGCTAAAGCAGCAAAGGTAATGGCAACATTTAAATAGCTCGGACGGCTTTCTTTCTTGCCTAAAATTAAACGTAAGCTTTCAACATTGGTGCGTGAATAACCATCGATAACCGTGATCGTTGTACCAAACATACACATAAAGGCAATGAACGCAATCAGGCCTCTTGCCCACTCACCGATCGTTGAAGCATACATATTAATTAATTGTGCGATGTATTTGCCACCTACCAATTGAACAGTTTCACTTGAGCCATGCTGAACTAACGCCCCTAATGCTAAGAAAACAAGCGCTAAAATGGCGGTACCAATATATCCTACGTTAAAATCCCAAATACCCTCTTGATAAGACACTTTCGATACACGGCGTTTTGCAATCACCCACATTGAATTGATGGCTGAAATTTCAATCGGTGCCGGCATCCACCCCATTAACGCCACAATAAAGCCCAATGCGGCTAAATTCCAAGGGCTGGCACTGACATAATCTGCGGGGGCAACACCTTGAATGCCATTACGTGCTAATGCAATTATCACGGCACTCACTGTCGTGATTGTCAACGCAATCATGATCAATTTAGATAAGCCATCAAGTAAACGGTATTTACCTAATAACAGGATAGAGGTGCTCACCCCGATCACAATAAAACTTAATGTGGGTACAGGCACTTGAACAGGTAAGACGAAGGTCAAAATCGCCGCACAAAGCAAACCCACCGCTGCGGTATTAATCACTGTGGCAAACACATTAAGTAAAAAGAAGAGCCAAATGTATAGCTTGCCTTTTCTTAAATAACCTTGCAATAAGGTTTCCCCCGAATCTAGCGTGTATTGCACGCCAAAGCGGAAGAAAGGATATTTGAATAAATTCGCTAAAATAATAATGATGGCCAATTGCCAGCCATAAATCGCACCAGACTGGGTAGATGCAATAATATGCGATCCACCAACGGCAGCTGACGCCATTAAAATCCCCGGACCTAAAGCGGCAAATTTAGAATGCCATGTTGATTTTTCTATTTGTTGTGTTAATTCTGTCATACGATATTCCAAAAAAGAGTTTTTGATTGTCATTGTGAATTTTCACAATGTTTTAACAATATCGCCGATTTATTTATACTAGTCAACCGGACAAAAATAATACAAAAATAGTATTTTATACTGAAATAAACTAGGGTTTTAGTAAAAGCTACTGGTATGAAAAAGAAAAGTATAAAAAATACTCTATTTCTAGAAAGGAAAATAACGATAAAATAAATTTGAAAAAATAATAAAAATTTTAAAGTAAAAATAAAATAATCGTAAAACGAAGTAAGTGAAATCAAAATTGAGAAAAGTGATGGCTGGGGTACTAGGATTCGAACCTAGGAATGCCGAGATCAAAACCCGGTGCCTTACCGCTTGGCGATACCCCAACAACTATATTGACTTGCAAGCTAATGAATGGTGCGGGACGAGGGACTTGAACCCACACACCTCGCGGCGCCAGAACCTAAATCTGGTGCGTCTACCAATTTCGCCAGTCCCGCAAATATGGTGGCTATGACGGGATTCGAACCTGTGACCCCAACATTATGAGTGTTGTGCTCTAACCAACTGAGCTACATAGCCATTTTCTATTTGCATTCACCTCATCGGCTTTGCGGGGCTAATTATGCTGATATCGGCCCCACTCGTCAACTCTTTTTTTTATAAAAATGAAATTTTTAACGCGTTCGCATACAGTTTGAACAAATCGATGTAAAAGCAACCGCACTTTAGTCTGCCAGCAAGCGACGTAGCAAGCTCCCATCTAATAACGCACGTTTAATTAACGCAAACGCCCCAATGACATCTTCATTCTTCAGTTCTGATGCAACTAATGGCGTATTCTTGACAAAAGCAGGCAACGCATGGCTATCTAAAGAACGTTGTATTGCCGCAAACAAGATATTTTTGGCTTGTGTAATTTCACCAGAAATCACGATCTTCTCGGGATTAAACATATTCACACTCATCGCCAACACTCGTCCAATTTGCACCCCAACGTGTTCAATCAGTTCAATCGCTGCCGTATCCTGTTTGTTACTCGCCTTACAAATCGCATCAATATCGTGCGATTCAAGCGATAACCATTTGCTCTCGTAGCCATCTTCTAACAGCTCGTGCATTTTGCGTTCAATCGCCGTATTACTCACGACAGTTTCCAAACATCCTACATTGCCACACAAACAACGTTTTCCCAGCGGATCAACTTGAATATGCCCAATCTCACCGACATTATTTTTATAACCTAAAAAAACCTCATGATTTATCACAATGCCAGCGCCAACACCACGATGAATACGTAATAACAAAGAATCATAACAATCTTGCGTCACACCAAAATAATGCTCTGCTAAGGCTAAACTGCGCACATCATGTCCAATAAAAGTGGCTAATTGCGTATGTTGTGAAATTTTACTCGCTAGATCCCAAGGCACTTCTAAATCAAGATGTGGCATGTATTCAATCATGTCTGTTTTCACGTCGACAAATCCCGGCACCGTGATCCCCACAGCGATAAACTCACTGCCTCGCTTCTGATGTTGTGCAATAAATGCCGTCAAATGTTGTAGAAGAAAAGCCTCTATACTCGTAACACTTTGCTGTTCTGGTAAATCTACCACGTTTCTTTTTAATAACTTCGTGGATAAATCCATGATAGCAAAAGTCGCATGTTTACGACCTAAACGAATCAAAATCGTGCGGAAAGCTTTATGTTCCGCCACAATTGAAGTGGCACGACGTCCACCAGTAGATTCCTGTTGCTCCACTTCTTTAATTAACCCTCGAGCAAGCAGATGACGTGTAATTTTAGTGACACTCGCCGGGGCTAATTGGCTGAGTTCTGAAATTTGAATACGAGAAATGGGACCTTGTTGATCGATCAGTTTATAAACAACAGCGCTATTCATTTGTTTTACTAAATCAACATTTGCTATTTGGTGATTTTCTCGCATATTTTACCCCAATAAAAAAATAACCTGATTATTCTAAAGTGAATTGACTGAATTAGAAATCACTTTTATTTGTTGTGCTACTCCACGTCGGACTTTAAAGTTGAAGAAAACAGTGCTAATCCCGTTGAATTACCTGTTTTGACCATCGCATTCATCACTTGTGTAGGTGAATGTAAAAGTTTATTTGTCAATTTATAACTCAGTGCTTGTAATACGGCTTCGCTATCTTCACCTTGACGTAACGCAAGCAATGCCTTTTCTAATAGTATTTGACGAATATCTTCTGCATTTTCTCGGTAAGAACGGATTAAATTTGAAAACTGATGCACTTTTAGCCACTCAAAGAAATCCACGCATTCTTGTTGAATAATCACCCACGCTTGTGCCGACGCTTTCTCTCTTTCTGCCAGATTGCGTTGAATAATTGTCTGTAAATCATCTACTGTGTAATGATAAATACTGTCTAACTCACCGACACTTTCTTCAATATCACGTGGTACCGCAATGTCCACCAACAGCATTGGTAGGTCACAACGTACTTTTTGTGCAATCTTGACCATATCTTGAGTAATCAAGATTGTAGGACTTCCTGTTGAGCTGATCACAATATCCGCTTGATTTAAGCCTTCTTGTAACTGTGTGAGTGCCAAGACTTGCACATTTTCTGCACCATCTAATTTAGTTACTAAATGTTGTGCTCGTTCAAAAGTACGGTTTGCAATCATAATTCGTTGCACACCATGGCGTAACAAATGTCGACACGTCAGTTCGATGGTCTCCCCAGCACCGACTAAAAGCACATTTAGTGTTTTGAGTGAATCAAAAATTTGGCGCGCTAAACTACATGCTCCATAGGCTACAGACACAGCACTGCCACCAATATTCGTTTCGGTTCGAACTCGCTTTGCGACAGAAAACGTTTTTTGAAATAAACGGGAAAACTCACTGGAAAGAGGTTGATTTTGCCCTTGATAATACGTTTTACTCAACTGATAGGCGTCTTTCACTTGCCCTAAAATTTGCGGTTCTCCCAATACTAATGAATCCAATCCGCAGGCAACACGCATTAAATGTAAAACCGCTTGTTGATTTTGTTGCGAATAAAGGCAGCCTGCTAACGCATCTAAAGATAACTGATGTATTTCTGCAAACCATTGCATACAACGCATCGCCCAACTTTCTGCCTCTTGAGGCGGAATGGCTTTATGATGAAAATACACTTCAGTACGATTACAAGTGGATAAAATCACCGCACTTTCAGCCAATACTTGTTGCTGAATTTGCGCCAATGCCTCAACCCGTTTCTCAGCAGAAAACGCCACTTTCTCACGGATAGCGACAGAGGCTGTCTTGTGATTAATACCAATAACTAGAATCGTCATACATTATTTTACATGAACCGCGATCAAACACGGCGCGTTGAACCCACAAAGAAAAGAAATAAAGCCCATTTTAATCAATTGTCCTGTCATGAGCAAACGGCAACGTGATTATTTACATGAACTTCGCTTTTATTTCAATTAAAACACGTCTTTTGCTTTACGCCATGCAACAAAGGTTTCTATATCTTGTGCGATCAAAAACGGATTAATCTGTTTTTCTCGTCCCATTGTCGTGGGTAAACTTGGCTGGTGTGCTACACGCTGTTTTTGTACCCATTGTTCATGTTGTTGTATCGCTACATTTTCTGGCAATACATATTTAGCAAAGGCTAAATTGGCTAAAGTATATTCATGGGCGGGACACACAATTGTGTCATCAGGCAAGGATTTTAAGCGTTGTAAGCCATCAAACATATCTTGATAACTCTCGGTAAAGACACGTCCACAGCCCGCAGAAAATAAACTGTCGCCACAAAATAAATGCCCATCAACCAGATAGCTCACATGTTGTTCCGTATGTCCTGCGGTTTGTAATACTTGAATGTGGTAATGTTCGGTCTGCAAAATGCCCATATTAACAATTTCAGTCGCCCCTTTCGCTTGGGTTTCTGCTGGTCCAAAAACTTTCACGTTTGGAAAATGTTGTTTAAAAAGTGAGACCCCCGCAGTGTGATCATCATGATGATGAGTTAACAGCAAGGCTTCCACTTTAAGTTGATGCTGTTGAACATAATCGAGTAACGGGGTAAATTCTGGTATATCGATCACAATTATCGGTAAATTTGCTCGTCCATAGAGCCAAATGTAGTTATCATTTAGAGCAGGAATCGGTACTAGCATAAATTGTCCTCAAGGGGTTGTCATGTGGTGGAACGCAAAATCTCCTAACGTCATGCACTTGCCGCACAGCTGGCAACAATTACAAAATGGCAGTTGCCATTGTAACGCACTTACTGACTATTTTTCGGCTTGGTATCCAAAAATTTTAGGTCATCATGTTTTAAAACTTGGAGGATTAAGTGCTGAAATTCAAAGTGATTGTTTTTTGCATCATGCTATTTTACTTGCGCCCCATATCAGCCCACCATTACAAAGCCTTGGCTTGCAAAAAAATACCAGTGTCATCCAAGCTAATTTGACTGAACTGCCTTTTATTGAACAATCAATTGATGCTTGTGTGTTGAGTAACACATTAAATTTCAGCCAAGACCCGCACCAAATCTTACGTGAAGTTACGCGTGTTCTGCGTGAAGATGGCTATTTATTCTTGTCTCTTTTTAACCCCTTTAGTCCACTATTATTTAAACGCCATTTACATGCTGTCCCTCATCCCCCATTGCTTGTTCGACACTATGTACCTTGGCGTATCTTAGATTGGCTAGCTTTACTTAATTTTGATATTTTAGATCAAAAGCGCTTAGTCAGCTGGGATAAACATCGCTGCTTTCCACACTTAATTGCGATTGTGGCACGTAAACGGATTTATCCATTAACCCTCAATCCACAAAAAGTGCACTTCAAAAAACACGAACTTCTCACCCCAGTTAGCGCATTCAAAACAAGACTACTACGTAAATAAGTGCAATTAAACTTGCGACAAGCCATAAACTCCCCTATTATGCCGAGCTTTAAAATCAGAAACATATCGAGATAAGCATGTCTGAACAAACTTTTATTCTCGGCAAAGATGCCGCACTGGAAGACAGTATTCACAAATTTCAGCAAAAACTCACCGCACTTGGTTTTAATATTGAAGAAGCGTCTTGGCTCAATCCTGTACCGAATGTATGGTCAGTACATATTCGTGATAAAGATTGCCCACAATGTTTTACTAATGGTAAAGGTGCGACGAAAAAAGCGGCGCTTGCCTCTGCATTAGGGGAATATTTTGAACGCCTTTCCACCAACTATTTCTTCGCTGATTTTTATTTAGGACAGTATATCGCTAACAGTGATTTCGTGCATTATCCCAATGAAAAATGGTTTCCTATCGAAGATGAGAACTTATTACCTAATGGGCTTTTAAATCAAGAATTGCTTGATTATTACGATCCACAACAAGAATTAACACCGCAATTATTAGTGGATTTGCAATCCAGTCATTACGATCGCGGCATTGTCGCCATGCCTTATGTACGTCAATCGGATCAAACAACAGTTTACATTCCACAAAGTATCATTGCTAACCTATACGTTTCCAATGGTATGTCTGCTGGAAACAGTAAATTTGAAGCACGAGTCCAAGGCTTATCGGAAGTTTTTGAACGCCATATTAAAAATAAAATTATTGCTGAAGCAATCAGCCTGCCATTAATTCCTGCCGAAGTGATGGCTCGTTTCCCAACGATCCAAGCTGCTATTGCGAAATTAGAACAAGAAGGTTTCCCTATTTTAGCTTATGACGCGTCATTAGGCGGAAAATACCCTGTGATTTGTGTGATTTTACTCAATCCTAATAATGGTACCTGCTTTGCCTCTTTTGGTGCTCATCCTCGTTTTCAAGTGGCACTCGAAAGAACCGTTACAGAATTATTACAAGGGCGTAGCTTAAAAGATCTTGATGTGTTTACGCCACCTTCTTTCAATAATGAGTATGTAGCAGAACACGCCAATCTTGAAACACATTTTATTGATTCCAGTGGTCTTATTTCTTGGGATCTCTTTAAATCTGACGCAGATTATCCATTTGTTGACTGGGATTTTTCGGGGAGCACGGCTCAAGAATATGACAACTTGATGGCGATTTTCCAAGCAGAACAAAAAGAAGTTTATATCATGGATTACAACCATTTAGATGTGTATGCCTGTCGAATTATTGTACCCGGCATGTCCGACATTTACCCTGTGGACGACTTAATTTATGCCAATAACAATATGGGCATGGATTGGCGAGAAATTTTGCTTGATTTACCGCACTTTCACCATGATCAACACACTTATCAAGAATTGTTAAGTGAGTTAGATGAACAAGGCATTGATGATGCGACTCGTGTGCGTGAATTTATTGGGATTGTCGCCCCCCCTAAATCGGGTTGGTCAACGTTGCGGATTGGTGAGTTAAAATCGATGTTGCATTTAGCCCTTGGTGAATTAGACGCTGCACTGGACTGGGCAAATTGGACATTAAATATGAACAGCTCGGTCTTCACTGCTGAGCGTGCTAACTATTATCGTTGCTTGATCAACAGTATTGAGCTATTCCTTGATAAATCTCGCCAACCTGAACAATACCGCATGGTATTTGAAAAAATGTACGGACAACGTGCAGTCGAAATAGCTTGGCAAGCCGTACAAGGCGGGAATCCGTTTTATGATCTCCTTGCTGATGATGAACATTTACACCAATTCCGAGCACACCAGAAACTGCTTCAGGTGTATGAAAAATTACAAAAAGCCAAGCGTGAAAATTGGAAATAAGATGAAAACGAAGGATGTCAGACCTGACATCCTTTTTCATTTGTGATCTAGTGCAAAGAAATCTTTTTCATTTCATGTTATTTTGATAACGATACTTTATCTGATAATAGGAGTTTTCTTATGCAAAATTGGACAACTGAAATGTGGCAAGCAGCGGGTATTGGCTTAGTTATTGGGTTGATCCTAGGTTACTTATTCTTACGTCTTACTAAAGGTTCGGTGAAAAAACAACTTCAAACGGAAACTGAATTACAGAAAGTCAAAAATCAATTAGATAACCAAAAACAACAGCTTGAAAAACACTTTTCAGAAAGTGCCGAACTTTTGAAAAACATTGCCCAAGATTATCAAAAGCTGTATAAGCATTTAGCAACCTCCTCAACGACATTATTGCCAGAATTAACCAATAAACCGTTATTCTCATCACATTTAATTACGACTGAACATGTGGATAAACATGATCAGCAAAATAAAGATGAACAACCTAGAGATTATTCTGAAGGTTCATCTGGTTTACTAAAAAACGATAAATAGTCTATAAAATCTACCAAGTCGCCTACTTGGTAGATTTTTTCTTTCATCAACGCACCATTTCATATATAATAATCCCCCTAACACTTCGTTTTATTAACCATTTATTCATTCTCTAAAAGGCAGTTACGAAAATGAACAATTCACTTCTCAATTAATCTCTTCTCTCTTATAGAGCAAGTGTTCTAACGCTTTGCTTAGCATGTTGTACAATAATTTAACGGAGTAAATGATGAAAAATCAGCTTACCAAATTAAAATGGTTTGATATTGCTATCTTAACCCTCATTCTGTTTTCCTATGCCATTTATGCTTCCTTTCTTCATTATGCTATGCCATTGGAAGGGAATAATTATGCCGATATCACGACTTTTTCAGCAGAAGATAATATAGGAGCCTTTATTCAACAAAGTCTCTTATTATTCTTGGCATTTTTATATTTAAAATGGCGAAATTTTCATTTCGGCGTATGGAATATTGGGTTTTCTTTTCAAGCAATCGGAAAAGGGATTGTATTGTTTATCATTGTCGCCCTGTGTATGGATCTTTATTTCATCCTGTTAAATGCGTTTCTAGATTTCTCCTATGTTGAAGAGACATTAAACACAGAAAGCATAGCGCACTTTGCTTGGATTAATTTCCCGCTGATCCCTTATGCTATGTTGAATGGGGTCTATGAAGAACTCTTTTTCTTAGGTGTCTGCTTAAGCGTTGATCGTAAATATCTCCCTATCGCCTTTATTTATTCGCTGATTATTCGTGTGAGTTTCCATACTTACCAAGGCATGGAAACTGCGATTGGCATCGGTTTAATACTGGGTAGCCTCTTTTTTCTGCTATACCAAAAATCAAAAAAGAAGGATCTCTTTCCTTTCTTTGTTGCCCATGCGATTGCCGATGTTTTTGGCGCTGGCATCATCAGTTATTTTTATTAAGGCAAAAAATAACGCAAGTCATCTGACTTGCGTTATTTGCGATTCGATTAGATAAAAACAATAAAACCTATTAATTGAGTTGCTCTTGAGTCTTAATAGCGTCGCATTCCCAGCCTGCATATTCACCTGAAAATTGATTCGCGATATCTTCAAACTGTTCCACATAGTTAAAAATCTGACTGTTATCTAAGCTCAACTCCTGCTCTAATCTCACCAAATAAACCGGTTCATCCTCTTCGAGCATAACAGGCAACTGACTATATTGCATGGAAACCAGTGTAATAGACTGTGAGTGAAGATAATCCATAAACGCAAACATATTTGCTTCTTCTTCAAAACGAAAGCTATGCTCAATCGTATAAAGCGCTGCAAGATCACGACCATTTTTTGTTAACAGTTCCAGCACTTCTTCGGTGGCATGAATTTTCATTTCCAAAGGTGAAGGCAATAAGAAGTCAAAATAAATGTCCCAATGTGGATCATATTGAATCTCAATAGCAGAAATTTCCTCAAATTGTTTAAGTACTTCTAAAAAGGGTTCCGTGTTATCACAATAAAAATAAAGCTGTGCATGACCTGCCGATAGCACATGTCCTGCATATAACGTGTCAGGTAATGCACTTAATTGTGTCCATAATTTCACAATCTGACGCATTAATGTTTGATAAAAACTCGGATCTGGCAATTCATTCTCATCCAACATCGCATACGGAAATTTAAACTGTATGATGTTATGGCTTTTCGGCGAGGGGAATTGATGTAATACCTCAAGATTCACTGAAAAAATCGCCAGTTTCTCATTCAGTACAGAACGATAATTTTGCCAGCTTTGTCCTTTATCCATGCGAGTACCTTATTTAAATACTGCCCACACCGGTGCATGATCAGAAGGTTTTTCCATTGCACGGATATCCAACGCAATCCCTGTTTCAACACAGCGTGCTGCTAGAGCATGGTTTGCAATAATATGATCAATACGTAAACCACGATTATCATCAAACCCTTTTGAGCGATAATCAAACCACGAAAATTGATCGTTCACATCCGGATTTAAATGACGAAAAGTGTCCACTAAACCGTAGCCATATAAACGGTTCATCCATTCTCTTTCTTCCGGTAAAAACGAACATTTGCCCGTGCGTAACCAACGTTTACGATTTTCATCACCAATCCCAATATCCAGATCTGTCGGACTAATATTCATATCGCCCATAATAATAATCGGATTATTGGCATTGTGATCCTGTTCTAAATACTGTTGTAAATCCGCATAAAATTTCTCTTTAGCGGGGAATTTAGTTTCATGATCGTGACTTTCGCCTTGTGGAAAATAACCATTAATCACTGTTAATAAGCCAAAATCTGTTTCTAAATCCGCCATAATAATGCGTTTTTGAGCTTCTTCACTGTCTGTTGGAAACCCTTTACGTACCGCTTTAGGCGCTTGCTTGGTTAACAATGCAACACCGTAGTGTCCTTTTTGACCATGATGAAAAACATGGTAGCCCAAATGTTCAACCAGTTCATAAGGGAACATTTCATCTGCCACCTTAATCTCTTGCAATCCCAACACATCGGGTTGGTATTTCTCAATCACCGCCTCTAGTTGATGCGGTCTTGCTCTCAATCCATTAATATTAAAAGAAATGACTTTCATGCCTAAATTTCCTAATTCATCATTAGATAAAGTCAGCATTATACTGTGATCTCGTGTATTGCCAAAGCAATAAAAACATTCTGTCATTGCCCCTTAGCTTTTCACCATCACCCCCTAGCAGCATTTTTTGCAAAAATGTGATCTGCGTCTAGTAACATCTCATTAACAATGATTGATCATTTTTAAAACATCTTTTACAGTGAAAAATGTGCTAAAAGAATCCTTTACTCACCCAAACGGAGGAACTATGCCGCATAATTCAATGTTAAAAGAAAATCGTCTTTTCAAACCAACAGATGAATTTCGTCGCCAAGCCAATATTTCGGGCTTAGAAACCTATCAAGCTCTTTGGGAATTTGCTGACAAAGACTATCTCACCTATTGGAGTGATCTGGCACGTGAATTAATCACTTGGAAAAAACCTTTTATGCACATCTTCGATGATTCAGAAGCGCCTTTCTATAAATGGTTTTCTGATGGTACTTTAAATGTGTCCTATAACTGTTTAGATCGCCACTTACCAGATAAAGCAGATAAAACCGCGCTAATTTTTGAATCAGATTTTGGTCAAGTCCAACTCTATACTTATGCCAAATTACATAATCGCGTTTGCCGTTTTGCTAATGCATTGCGTGAATTAGGGATCAAAAAAGGGGATCGGGTCATTATTTATTTACCCATGCTAGTGGAAGCCGTGATTGCGATGCAAGCCTGTGCCCGTATCGGTGCGGTTCATTCAGTGGTATTTGGTGGTTTTTCTGCCAGCGCACTACGTGATCGGATTGAAGATGCTGAAGCCAAATTAGTGATTACCGCGAATGCTGGATTACGTGGTGGTAAAATTATTCCACTTAAAGAGACCGTGGATGAAGCCTTAGAAATGGGCTGTAAAACAATTGAAAATGTTATCGTCTTTCACCGAGTGAATATTGATACCCCGTGGAAAAAAGGGCGTGATCTCTGGTGGAATGAACTTACTGCAAACCAACCCGCTTTCTGTGAGCCAGAATGGATGAATGCGGAAGACCCGCTATTTATTTTATACACCTCGGGATCAACGGGTAAACCGAAAGGCATTGTACACAGTACTGGTGGTTATTTATTAGGTGCATTAAATTCGTTTCGCAATGTGTTTGATAATAAGCCAAATGATATTTTCTGGTGTACGGCAGATGTTGGCTGGATCACGGGACATTCTTATGTCTGCTATGGTCCGCTCGCCAATGGCGCAACACAGGTAATTTTTGAAGGCGTACCGACTTATCCAGATCCGGGACGGATTTGGCGAATGATACAACGTCACAAAATTAATGTATTTTACACCTCACCGACTTTAATTCGTTCATTGACACGCTTAGGCGACCATATCCCCAATAAGTATGATTTATCTTCACTACGCTTACTTGGAAGCGTGGGCGAACCAATTAACCCATCGGCTTGGATGTGGTTTTATGAAGTGGTTGGTAAAAGTCGCTGTCCAATTGTTGATACTTGGTGGCAAACAGAAACCGGCTCGATTATGCTCGCACCGATACCCGGCGTAACCGCAACCAAACCAGGTTCTTGTACCCTACCATTACCGGGTATTATGGCTGAAGTGTTAGATGAAAATGGTCAAAAATGTGCTGTAGAACAAGGCGGTGCGCTCGCTATTAAACGTCCATTCCCATCGATGTTACGCACGATTTGGAATGATCCTGAACGTTATAAATCTACCTATTTCCCTGCAGAATATGGCGGCAAATACTACATCGCAGGCGATAATGCCCATCGCGATAAAGACGGGTATTTTTGGATTCTTGGACGCACAGATGATGTGCTTAATGTCTCAGGACATCGGCTTGGTACCATGGAAATTGAATCTGCGCTCGTCGCCAGTCCAAAAGTGGCTGAAGTGGCAGTGGTCGGTAAGCCAGATGAGATCAAAGGGGAAGCAATTGTTGCTTTTGTGGTGCTGAATGATTTCCGTCCAGAAGGTGAAGAAGTACGTCAGCTGGCAGAAGAACTCAAAGCCTGGGTATCCAATGAAATTGGTAAAATTGCCCGTCCTGAAGATATCCGCTTTGTCGATAACTTACCAAAAACACGCTCAGGCAAGATTATGCGTCGTTTATTGCGCTCTATCGCCAAAAACGAAATGATCACACAAGATATTTCCACCTTAGAAAATCCACAGATCATCGGTCAATTACAACAACAATGGCTTTAAGCCGAACAAACAAAAAGCACCTTGTTCTGACTCAAGGTGCTTTAGTTATATTGACGCCCAAAGTGCGGTCGGTTTCTAGAAAGTTTTAACGCACTTATTTATTAATTAAGGTTAAAAACTCTTTACGCGTTTCACGGTCATCTAAAAAGACACCACCAAATGCGGATGTCACCGTATAACTGTTGGTATCTTTAATGCCACGGCATTTCACGCAGAAATGAGTAGCCTTTACATACACTGCCACATCGTCCGTTTCTAAAATCGTTTGGAATGCCAACAAAATTTGTTCAGTCAAACGCTCTTGTACTTGTGGACGTTGCGCAAAAAACGCCACGATACGATTAATTTTAGACAATCCAATGACCCATTTTCTCGGGTAATACGCCACCGAAACCATCCCATCAATGGTCACAAAATGGTGTTCACAAGTACTGGTTAACGTCACGTCATTCACCAACACCATTTCACTGACTTTCATACGATTTTCAATGTTAGTAATTTTCGGGAAATTCGCATAGTCTAACCCACTGAAAATTTCATCAACAAACATTTTCGCCAAACGTACGGGGGTTTCTTCTAAACTATCATCACGTAAATCTAACCCAATCAGCTTCATCACTTCACGCATATGTTGTTCAATCCCCGCTCGACGCGTATCTCTGTCTTGTTCTGGGGTAATCATTGGGGTTTCAATCCCCTTACTTAATAATGCGTTGCGGACTTTTTCTGCTTCTGGTGAAATCTTGTTCATGTAAAACTCCCGATAAATAATCCGCACATTCTAGCAAACTCTCGCCAAAGTACAAATGAGAATAATTGGTAGAGAGGATGAAAAGTTTTGGGCTCAAATCAATATCCATAAAATAGGCATAGGCTAAAAAATAAATATAATGTAAAATGAACACGTTCTTTGGCTAGCAGATGAGATTCAAATTGATTATTTTTCATTCAAATCAAGAGTTAGCTTTCCACTTCAATGGGAAAATTGGGAAGCCTATGTATAACATATTGAATAAAAAAAGAAAAACTCATCCTCTGGTCGAAAGACATTGCCCTGTTCCAAAGGGATTGAAACTGTCTAAAGCCGTGTAATGTTTGTCTGTGTTTATATATCAAAAGACATTAACCGGTTCCAAAAGAATTTATTTATGTAGCGTGGGCATACTTGCCACCACATAACCACTCTAAACTTTCCCATTCAAAAGTACGGTTATTTTTCAAAAAGTTTTACAGCTTTCTCTCTGCTTATTTCTTATTAGTATAGGCTCAATAAAAAGAGATCATCCTGCGTTTTTGGTATAAAATATTGCCCGTTAAACTCAACTAAGGATTCAATTATGTTGCCTCTTGAACAAGCACTGACTCAAATGCTCGCTATGTTGCCAACACCAGATTGTGCGCAAGCCGAACAACTCCCCCTTCAACACGCGGTGAATCGCATTTGTGCTGAGGATATCATTTCCCCGCTTAATGTGCCCTCATTTGATAACTCGGCGATGGACGGCTATGCGGTGCGGCTGGCAGATTTAGCACAAAATTTAACTCTCACGGTCGCAGGAAAGTCCTTTGCGGGCGCACCTTTTGACAGGGAATGGCAAACACAAAGCACGGTCAGAATTATGACAGGGGCAATGTTGCCGGCGGGTGCGGATGCGGTGGTGATGCAAGAAGACGTGATCGTCAATGAGGATGGTACAGTCACTTTCCCTGAAAAGATTAAAGCTGGTCAAAATATTCGCTACATTGGCGAAGATGTCAAACAAGGTGAAGTGGTATTGAATAAAGGAAGCGTGTTAAATGCAGTTTCCTTACCCTTACTCGCCTCATTAGGCATAGATAAAGTCAAGGTCTTTCCACGTTTGAAAGTAGCTGTGCTTTCGACTGGTGACGAACTTGTGCCGGTAGGACAAGCGCTGAAAGAAGGTCAAATTTACGACACTAACCGTTTTACGATTCAATTGTTACTGGAAAAGCTCAATTGTGAGATTCTGGATTTCGGTTTATTACCGGATAACGAGCAAGAATTTGAAAAAGCCTTTATTGAGGCTCAACAGCAAGCGGATTTGGTGATCACAAGCGGTGGCGTTTCTGTGGGTGAAGCAGATTTTACCAAAAAAGTGCTTGAAAAAGTCGGTCAAGTAAATTTCTGGAAAATTGCGATGAAACCGGGTAAGCCTTTTGCCTTTGGTCGATTAAAAAACGCCTGGTTCTGTGGTTTACCGGGTAATCCTGTGTCGGCATTGGCAACTTTTTATCAATTAGTACAACCGGTGATTGCCAAATTAAGTGGTTATAGCCAGTGGAAAGCGCCGCAACGCTTGGCAGCCATTGCAGTAACCAAGATGAAAAAAGCACCGGGGCGTCTAGATTTCCAACGTGGTTTCTATCAAGTGAATGCCCAAGGGCAAATTGAGGTGCAACCCGTTGGTTTTCAAGGATCACATCTTTTTAGCTCTTTTGTGAAAAATAACTGCTTTATTGTGCTAGAGCGTGAACGTGGCAATGTGGAAGCGGGCGAAACGGTCACAATCGAGCCATTTAACCATCTAATGAGTTAATATGACCGAATTAAGTTATCAAGAAGAATTACGTTATAACCGCCAAATTATGCTCAAGGCGGTAGATTTTGAGGGGCAAGAAACTCTCAAACAAAGCAAAATCCTGATTGTTGGCTTGGGCGGTTTAGGCTGTGCGGCCAGCCAATATTTAGCGACAGCTGGTGTGGGGCATCTCACTTTGTTGGATTTTGATACAGTGTCGCTGTCGAACCTACAACGCCAGGTGTTGCACGATGACAGCCGTTTAGCGATGCCGAAAGTCAATTCGGCAAAACTGTCGTTGCAACGCTTAAATCCACATATTCAGATTGACACTATCAATGCCAAACTCTCAACAGAAAAACTGGCTGAAATCATACCGCACTTTGATGTGATTTTAGATTGCACCGACAATGTAGAAATTCGTAATCAGCTTGATCAGGTCTGCCAACAAGCGAAAGTGCCGTTAGTCTCTGGAGCGGCGATCCGCCTGGAAGGGCAAGTAACGGTATTTACTTATCAAGAAAACACGCCAACCTATCGTACATTAAGTCAATTATTTGGCGAGAATACGCTAAGTTGCGTCGAGGCGGGGGTATTAGCGCCCATTGTGGGCATTGTTGGTTCTATTCAAGCGTTAGAGGCGATTAAAGTGCGGTTAAATATCGGTAAGAATTTATGTGGCAGATTACTGATGATTGATGGGATGAGCATGTCTATTCGAGAAATAAAATTGCCTGTCTAACACAGGCATTTTTTATTTACTGCGCTCCCCACCCCAACGCTGAAACAAATCTTGTGCTAATTGAATTTCGAATTGATCGCATAAGCGGTTGACACTTTGATCCACAATGTCTTGCACTGTTTTCGGGTGATGATAAAACGCCGGCATCAATGGCGTGATTTGTGCGCCAATTTCAGCGGCTTGAGTCATTAAACGAAGATGCCCTAAATGTAATGGCGTTTCACGTACACATAACACCAAGGGTTTACGTTCTTTTAAACACACATCAGCGGCACGTGTGATCAAATCATCGGTATAACTATGCGCAATGCCTGATAAGGTTTTGATGGAACAAGGCAGGATAATCATACCTAAGGTGTGGTAAGAGCCAGACGAAATTGCTGCACCAATATCACGCACATCATAATTCACATCCGCCAATGCCTTGACCGCTTGAATGCTGTAATCCGTTTCTGCTGCAATGGTTTGTTTAGCGGCATTGCTGATAATTAAATGGGTTTCAATATGATCAAGCGGTTTAAGCACTTCCAATAAGCGAATCGCATAAATCGCACCTGATGCACCAGAAATACCAATAATGAGGCGTTTTTTGTCGTTTTTCATAGGCAAATGATAAGAAAATGATGTGTGGCTATTCTAGCACAAATGATACGTTATCCAGAATGTGTTCCTCACAATTTAAGTGAAAGAAAAGCAGAAAATGGAAAAATAAAAATGGAGAGTCAAATTAATTCAACTCTCCATTTTTGTTATCAATTGTTATTGTTTGTGCTTATTTTTCATTGTGCATTTCAAGATTGGTAGCATCTTTTTCACGCTTTTTCTTGGCGATATCATTACGCTGTTCTGCAATATTATCCAGATATTCAGATGTAATATCGCCCGTCACATAAACCCCTGTAAACACCGAACAATCAAAGTCTTGAATACTTGGATTTTCTTGTTGCACAGAACCAGTTAATGCATCCAAATCTTGGAAAATCAATTTATCCACACCAATTAAGTTAGCAATTTCATCTACATCACGACCATAAGCGATCAATTCATTTTTGGTTGGCATATCAATACCATACACATTTGGATAACGAATTTCTGGTGCAGCAGAGGCAAAATAAATTTTCTTCGCACCTGCCGCTCTCGCCATTTCGACAATTTGTTCAGACGTGGTACCACGTACAATCGAGTCGTCAACTAATAACACATTCTTATCTTTAAATTCTGAAGCAATGGTATTGAGTTTACGTCTAACAGAACTGACTCGCAATGCCTGACCCGGCATAATAAACGTACGTCCTACATAACGATTCTTCACAAAACCTTGACGATACGGTTTATTTAACACGCGCGCAATACGCAAAGCAATATCGTTAGAGGTTTCAGGCACAGGAATGACTACATCAATATCATCCACATCCGCCCATTCCCGTGCAATTTTTTCACCTAAACGTTGTCCCATATGAACACGGGCAGCATAAACAGAAACCCCATCGATACAAGAGTCTGGACGTGCAAAATAGACGTATTCAAAAATACAAGGTGTTAATGTTGGTTTGTCTGCGCATTGCTGAGCATACATTTCCCCTTCAAACGTGACATAAATCGCTTCGCCGGGTTGTACATCTCGTACAAATTCAAAACCCACTGTATCTAATGCGATACTTTCGGAGGCAAACATATACTCTGTTTTGCCATTTTCCTCGCGTTTCCCTAACACTAACGGACGGATACCGTTCGGATCACGAAACGCGACCATACCATGACCAATAATCATGGCGATACAAGCATAAGCACCACGAATATCCTGATGCGTTTGTTTGACAGCACTGAATACATCTTGCGGATCTAATTGGTATTTTTCGAAGTGATCAAGGTGATTGGCTAAGATATTGAGTAATAATTCAGAATCTGAATTGGTATTTACATGGCGACGTGCGAGACGAAATAACTTTTCTTTTAATTCACTCGAATTGGTCAAGTTACCATTATGCACTAAGGTTAAGCCATAAGGCGAATTTACATAAAAAGGTTGCGCTTCAGAGACACTTGAGCTCCCAGCCGTAGGATAACGAACATGTCCAATGCCAGCATTGCCTTGTAAACGTAACATATGAACTTGTTCAAATACATCGCTGACTAACCCGTTCGCTTTACGCAAGCGGAATCGGTTTTCATCATCTACGGTTACAATCCCAGCGGCGTCTTGCCCGCGGTGTTGCAATAAGGTTAACGCATCATAAATTGATTGGTTAACGGGGCTTTGGCTAACAATACCAACAATACCACACATTCGTGTTTATCCTCTATTTATTTAATGATAAAACTGGATGTTGCTTGTAACTGTTGAAAAAACCACTCAACAATAAAGCCGAAATGTGGAATGAGTTTTGATTCTTTCCACCAAACAGTTTGGCTAAAATTCGTAAAGGTATCCATAAAGAATAACAATGCTGCCACAATCAATACGCCTCGAATAAGTCCAAAACAGGCACCTAGTACGCGATCAGTCCCGGTTAACCCTGTCTTATCCACTAACTCACCTAAAATATGATTCACAATCCCGCCCACAATTAATGTGGCAACAAACAAGATCGCAATTGCCGTGCCATTGCGCAAGTAAAGGGATTCGATTTGGGTTAAATAATTAGCGAGATAAGGATAAAAGTGATTAGCCACAAAAAAAGCAACGACCCAGCTTGCGACTGACATCACTTCTCGAATAAATCCACGTAATAGACTGATAATAATCGAAAATGCAATGATGGCGATGATAATATAATCAATCATTGGAATATCTCTAAAAAAACACTCGAATTTCCGCCCGCGCTATTTTACAAAAAAAGAAAACGTTTGCGTAGTGAAAAATTCAAGAAAAGTTGAATAAATATGAAAAAAGAAAAGTCTTTATCACACAAGCAAGAAAAGCGCCATTCATAGCGGATTTATAATTCTTGCCAAAAAGCTTTATCTAATTTTCGCTGTGCTTTTTTCAGGACATCAGCTAAATTTTGATAATTCGGCTGCTCTGTTAAGATAGGTAAAGTTTCGTTTACTTGCTTTAAGCGCTCACAAATTTCATAAAACCAGGCCGCACTTTGTGGGGATAAGGGCGTGATAGAACGTTTACCTAACCAATACAAACCTTGCAACGGAATTAACAGCGCAACAATCGCGCTAAATACAGCAATGGCTAATGCACTGATATCGGATTTGGCGTAAACTTGTTGCCAAGTGATGGCAAAAACAGCTAAAAAAGGCATAAACTTTTGCGCGAAAAGCGTTGCTTTAATCACGCGGTTTTCGGGAAAAATCATACCTAGCTTACTTTCCAATGGCCAACTTTTTAAATAATGCTGACCTTTTTTTAAAAAAATAAAAAAATACATTTTGCTATTGTACACAACCTCTTAAATACGATAACGAAATAAAGATAGCATATTCAGGTTAAATATTCAGCTTATTTTTAAACTAGCTCTTTGCCTATTTTTTGTATTTTGTTAAAAATGTTTAAAGTTTAATAATTTTTTTGATAAATGTCGCATTTTTAGTAGGTTGTGAATTTATTTTATTGTACGAAAGGTGTATCCTATGCCTATCAGATTTTCATCTGCCTATTTGTTCAATATTTGAGCAAATAACTTTTTTTAACTTAAAATCAAATAATAGGTCTCTTATGTCTCAAAAATTAGTCCTAATCTTAAACTGTGGTAGTTCTTCATTAAAATTCTCTATTTTGGACCCGCAAACTCGTGAAGAAAAATTGTCTGGTTTAGCCGAAGCATTTCATTTAGATGATGCGCGTATTAAATGGAAACTCTATGGTGAAAAAGGTAACGCTGATTTAGGTGCAGGTGCTGCACATAGTGAAGCACTTAACTTTATTGTAAATAGTATTTTCCCATTAGATCCATCTTTAAAAGAAGACATTGTTGCGATCGGTCACCGTATCGTTCATGGCGGTGAAAAATTCACGTCTTCTGTCGTCATTACGGATGAAGTGGTTCAAGGCATTAAAGACGCTGTTCAATTCGCCCCATTACACAACCCAGCACATTTAATCGGTATTGAAGAAGCCTTCAAAATGTTCCCTCATTTAAAAGATAAAAATGTGGCTGTCTTTGATACCGCTTTCCATCAAACTATGCCTGAGGAAGCTTATTTATATGCGCTACCTTATTCTTTATATAGAGAACATGGTGTACGTCGTTATGGCGCACATGGTACAAGTCATTTCTTTGTCAGCCAGCAAGCCGCTGAACGTTTAAATGTTCCGGCAGAACAAGTAAATGTCATTACCTGTCATTTAGGTAATGGTGCCTCTATCGCAGCAGTACGTCATGGACAATGTATTGACACCTCTATGGGCTTAACGCCATTAGAAGGTTTAGTCATGGGAACACGTTCTGGTGATATTGATCCAGCAATCGTCTTTTATTTACACGACAACCTTGGTTTATCTGTTGAAGAGATCAATACATTATTAACCAAAGAATCAGGCTTACTCGGTTTAACCGAAGTCACAAGCGACTGTCGTTATGCAGAAGATAACTATGACAAAGAAGCGCCAGCAAAACGTGCATTAGACGTATTTAGCTATCGTTTAGCAAAATATATTGGTTCTTACATGGCGGTTATCGGTGAACGTTTAGATGCTATCGTCTTCACGGGTGGTATTGGTGAAAACTCATCTTTAGTACGCGAGTTAACCTTAAACCATTTAAAACTGTTCGGTTATCAAGTGGATTCAGATAAAAACAAAGCGGCTCGCTTTGGTCATGAAGGGGTGATTACAGCAGACAATACGCCTGTTGCCATGGTGATCCCAACGAATGAAGAACTTGTTATTGCACAAGATACCGCGCGCCTTTGCATCGCGTAAAGATCAATTAACTGCCGATGAATCGGCAGTTTCTTTTTGTATAAATTATCAACAAATTAGGGTTTATTATGTCACGTACAATTATCCTTATCCCGATTAGTGCTGGTGTAGGCTTAACCAGTGTCAGCTTAGGTTTAACACATGCACTGGAGCAAAAAGGGGCGAAAGTCGGCTTTATGAAACCAATTTCTCAGCCGAACTCAGGTGAAGATATGATTGATCGCACAACATCAATTATTCGCACCAGTACCACCATTGAAACCAGTGAACCGTTTATGTTAAGTGTAGCGGAATCACTAATCGGTCAAAATCAATCTGATGTGGTACTAGAAAAAATTGTTGAAAATCATCAACAACTCGCCAAAAACAATGAAATTGTCGTGGTGGAAGGTTTAATCCCTACGCGTAAGCATTCTTATGCCAATAGCATTAACTATGAAATTGCTCAAGCACTTGATGCGGAAATCATTCTTGTTGCAGCACCGGCGACGGAAACACCGGCAGAACTCAAAGAACGCATCAAAGCCGCAGCCTCATTATTTGGCAGCAAAAATAACCCTAATTTACTTGGTGTTGTAATCAATAAATTTAATGCGCCGATTGATGAATCTGGTCGTACTCGCCCTGACTTGGCAGAAATTTTTGATTCTTTCCAACACACACAAAATCAAGTATCTGAGATTTATCATTTATTTGAGAAAAGCCCAATTAACATCTTGGCATGTATTCCTTGGAGTGCAGAATTAATTGCGACTCGTGCCATTGATTTAGCCAAACATTTAGGTGCTGCCATTATTCATGAAGGCGCGATCAATGAACGTCGCATTCGTGGCATCACTTTCTGTGCACGTAATTTGACCAATATGGTGGAACATTTCCGTGTTGGAAGTTTACTTGTCACTTCTGCGGATCGTCCTGATGTGCTCGTCGCAGCGGCATTATCTGCCATGAATGGCGTTGAAATTGCAGGTGTTTTATTAACCGGTGGTTACAAAATTGATGCACAAATCAAGAAACTCTGTCAACACGCGATCGAAAGTACAGGTTTACCAGTCTTCCGTGTCGAAGGTAATACTTGGCAAACTGCACTGGCACTACAAAGTTTTAATCTCGAAGTGCCTGTTGATGATAAAGAACGTATCGAAAAAATTAAACATTATATTAGCGACCTACTCGACAGCAATTTTATCGATTCATTAGCAGCGGCCTCTTCTCGTTTACGTCGTTTATCGCCACCTGCTTTCCGTTTCCAATTAACCGAATTAGCACGTCAAGCGCAAAAACGCATTGTATTGCCTGAAGGGGATGAACCACGTACAGTAAAAGCTGCTGCCTTATGTGCAGAGCGTGGTATCGCTGAATGTGTGTTATTAGCTACACCAGAATCAGTGATGCGCGTTGCCGAAGCACAAGGCATACAATTAGGCAAAGGGATTACGATTATTGATCCTGCTACAGTGCGTGAAAACTATGTTGCACGTTTAGTGGAATTGCGTAAAAACAAAGGCATGACCGAAGATTCTGCACGTGAACAATTAGAAGACAATGTAGTACTTGGTACAATGATGTTAGAAGCGAACGAAGTAGATGGTTTAGTCTCTGGTGCCGTACATACGACAGCTAATACTATTCGTCCGCCGATGCAAATCATCAAAACTGCACCGGGTAATTCGATTGTGTCTTCAATCTTCTTCATGTTATTACCTGATCAAGTCTTGGTTTATGGCGACTGCGCAGTCAACCCAGATCCAACAGCAGAACAATTAGCAGAAATCGCAATTCAATCTGCAGACTCAGCCAAAGCCTTTGGTATTGATCCAAAAGTGGCGATGATCTCTTACTCAACTGGTACTTCTGGTAGTGGTGCAGATGTAGAGAAAGTGAAAGAAGCCACTCGTCTGGCACAAGAAAAACGTCCAGATTTAATCATCGACGGTCCATTACAATATGATGCGGCAGTGATGGAAGATGTGGCGCGTTCTAAAGCACCAAATTCACCAGTGGCAGGTAAAGCGACGGTCTTTATTTTCCCTGATTTGAATACCGGTAATACCACTTATAAAGCGGTACAACGCTCTGCTGACCTTGTGTCTATTGGACCGATGTTACAAGGTATGCGTAAACCAGTGAATGATTTATCACGTGGTGCGTTAGTGGATGATATCGTGTACACAATTGCCTTAACTGCAATTCAAGCAACACAATAATCCTCACACAACAATTCACAAAAAAACCGCACTTTATTCACTTAAGTGCGGTTTTATTTTGTCTTCTATTTTGTCTTCTATCTAGCTATCCATTTGCGAGTGTATTTAACAACACTAAGCCAAATTCACGTCGCCAACCGACCAATAGCTCTGGTAACTGAGTTGGATCTTGATTGTCTAACCAACACCATTTCATTAAGTTTTCTAAACCACGCTTACTGGCAATCACTTCTGCAGCTAAATCAGGAGGCGCAATGCTTTTCAGCTTTTGTTGTAAGCCTTTGAGTGCTTTTTTATAACGTGGGTCATCTGCAATACGTACGATCGGCATCGGATAATCCACATCATCAAAGCGTTTAAGTTGTCCTATCAAATGCAATATTTTTTTGCCATGAATGCGCACTTCATGATGACTTAATCCTAACGCGAGCAATTCTGACGTATGTTTTGGATTATGTTTAGCCACTTGCCATAAGTGTTCTGCCCTTACTACAAAATTTAAGGCTAAATCCCGTTTCATCGCTTCCTCTTGACGCCATTTCGCCAACAGTTTTAAACGCATTAATTCACTCGGTGTTAAGCACCATGCATTAGGAATGCCCAAATACGCCAGCTCCGGATCTTTATGTTGTTCACGCTTTAACAACAACGCCTCACAATCTTGTTGTGCGGCCTCTTGCCATCGTGTTTGTGCTAACGCCTCCTGCATGTGTTGATAAAGCGGTAATAAATACCACACGTCAGCTGCGGCATAAACTAACTGGTTGTCCGATAAAGGACGGGCTAACCAATCCGTGCGCGAGGCACCTTTATCAATTTCAAGTTGAAAATAATGCTGAACTAACGTCGCTAAACCAGTAGAATTTGGAAAACCTAGAAAGTTTGCCATGACTTGTGTATCTAGCATCGGCGTAGGAAGCTGGTTAAAACTATGTTGGAACACTTCTAAATCTTCGCTGCACGCATGAAGCACTTTCAACACAGCCGTATTCGCCAGTAACGCAATAAACGGTGAAAAATCTTGAATGGTAGTAGGATCAATTAAACTGACTCGTTCCCCATCATAGAGTTGAATAAGCCCTAATTGTGGATAGAGTGTTTTGATACGAACAAATTCGGTATCGAGTGCAATTACGGCTTTTTGTTGGGCAGAATAACAAATTTCTGCCAGCGCCAAATCAGAAGTAATGACTTGAAAGTGCGGTTTATTTTTTATTTCTTTTTGTTGACTGTTCATCTTAATACGACAAATTAGGGGCAAATGTCGCCCCTAATAAAATGAAATGAATACTTATTCAGCTGGACGTTTTGCCAGCTCCTCATCACGTAAAACACGGCGTAAAATTTTTCCCACATTACTTTTCGGCAATTCCTCACGAAATTCAATTTCTTTTGGAATTTTATAGCCGGTTAAATGGACACGACAGTGTTTACGTAATTCATCACGGGTCAAGCTTTCGTCTTTTTTCACGACAAAAATCTTAATCGTTTCACCTGATACTTCATTTGGCACACCAATGGCGACCACTTCAGCGACTTTGTCATTTAACATGACCACATCTTCGATCTCATTTGGATAGACATTAAACCCTGACACTAAGATCATATCTTTTTTACGATCGACTATCCGTAAATAATGATCTTTATCCATGATAACCACATCACCTGTTGCCATCCAACCATCCATCAGGACCTCTGCCGTAGCCTCTGGACGTTGCCAATAGCCTTGCATGACTTGCTCACCTTTAACCCAAAGCTCGCCCGGCTCACCCAATTCGGCTTCGTGACCATCTTCTTTGATAATACGCACATCGGTATTAGGTACCGGCACACCAATGCTTCCATTATGTTTCACCATATTAATTGGACAAGCTGCAATCAATGGAGAACATTCAGTCATGCCATAACCCTCGATAATATTACAGCCAGTGGTGTCATGCCAGCGTGTTGCTACCGATTGTTGAATCGACATCCCACCGCCTACGGTAAGTTTTAAAGCAGTAAAATCCACCTCTTTAAAATTCTCATTATTTAACAAAGCATTGAATAAAGTATTGACGCCTGTAATAGCAACAAAGCGGTGTTTTTTCAGCTCTTTTACAAAGCCCTCAATGTCACGTGGGTTGGTAATTAATGCCCCTGTAATCCCCAGTTCAACAAACAATAAACAGTTTACAGTTAAGGCAAACACATGATAAAGCGGTAACGCAATGATGGCTTTACGCTCTTTTGTACGATCACCGACAAACGGTTCGGCAATCCAGTTGGCTTGGAATAAATTGACGATGATATTGCCGTGTGACAGCATCGCCCCTTTTGCGACACCGGTTGTCCCACCAGTATATTGTAAAAAGGCTAAATCTTTACGCTCCATTTGTGGGCGAACATATTGACGATATTTTCCAATACTCAACACTTCACGAAAAGTCACTGCATTCGGTAATTTATATTTAGGTACCAATTTTTTGATGTATTTCACTACAAAATTGACTAATGTGCGTTTCCCAAAGGAAAGTTGATCGCCCATACGAGTTAAAATCACATGTTTGACATCCGTATTAAACACCACTTTTTCGAGCGTAGATGCGAAATTGGAAACCACAACAATCGCCGTGGCGCCACTGTCTTTTAATTGGTGTTCTAATTCACGTGGGGTATAAAGCGGATTGACATTCACCACCACCATACCTGCGCGTAAAATACTGAAGAGCGCAATCGGATATTGCAATAGATTTGGCATCATCAACGCAACACGATCACCACGTTTAAGCTTTAATTCATTTTGTAAATACGCGGCAAAAGCCCGGCTACGTTCTTCTAATTTTCGAAAGGTTAAAATTTGCCCCATATTGACATAAGCTGCACGGTCAGGATGTGTCTGTACAGCATTATCAAACATATCCAACAAAGAATCGTATTTTGATGTATCTAATTCTCGTGGTAAGTGTTCAGGGTAATTTTTAAACCAAGGTTTTTCCATGTGTTATCCTTATTTTTTTAACAAAATTTAGCCAAAATTATAACGTAATCATTACCATTAGGCTAATAACAAATTCATCAATTCCGTTGTCTGTCCAGCAAGAAAATGGCTTAACTCATGACTTATTGCAACACATAGCGTAAGCGTGGTTCAGGACGCCAAAATGGACCCCACCCCATACGGCGACTTTCGCGCCAATCGGCAAGATCTTCTGGCTCATAATAATATTCAGGCACTAATTGCCATAATTTATAATGTGTGACCTGAATAACTGGATAATGATAATCGACCTGATCAATTTTGCCAGTTTCTGGTTTTTTCAAAGTTCCTTTCACTGTAATGAACTGCTCTTTTAAGCGTTCTGGATCAATAAATCCCTCTAGATAGGCAATAAAACGTCCATTGGTTTCTGCTGATAAACTCGGTTTAGCCGACAGGGAAATCAGCGGTAAACTCAAAATTTCTAACTTCATTTGCCCCTGTAATGCGGTGGCAGATAAGATTTTCCCACCCAAACGTGCTTGTTTACATTGGCAAGCATAATCTTCTACCACTAATTTATCGAGAGAGAGCAAACTAACGCCCTCACGCTCAAGCCCTTTTGGAGCAGTAATACACCCCGTTAAAAACAATGTGATCAAAAGTGCGGTCAGTTTTCTCATACTTTCCTCCTTAAACAGGTTGGAAAACGGTAGATTTATTCGCGTCCCGGGAGTTTCTTCCACGTGACTTCATTACGTAAATAAACAGGTTCAATCGCTAACGCATTAATGGTTTGCTGTTGTTGCCATTTGAGTAATGCGGGTGCAAGCATATATTGGGCAGAAGGAAGCAGAATGTCTGTTGTCTGCCCTGCGCATAACGTGGCAAGCTGAGGATACGCTGACCAGCCCGTCCCCACCGTCGTCCAATCTCCAGTTAACCCAGCAAGTTCAGTTATCAAACATTCAGGGTTCACCACCTTTTCTTGCCCAATAACTTGCCAATCAATCAACGTGTCTGTCCCCACTTGTTTCGCTTGTGCGATCAATTGTGAAAAATAGACTTCATTCATCCGTGCATCAATGGCAGCTAGCACGTGTTCAGCGCCGACTTGTTCATAAGCTGCTTGTGCCATCATGGTGAGATTCGAGATAGGAATCACCGGTAAATCCGCTCCTAACGCTAAGCCTTGAGCAATGCCGGCACCCACTCGCACGCCAGTAAAACTGCCGGGACCCCGTCCAAAAGCCAGCGCATCCACCTGCTTTAATGAAAGACCTGACTGGCATAAAATTTCATCGATCATCGGTAAAATGCGTTGTGTATGAGTACGTTGTGCCAGTTCATCTAAATAGGTTCTTTCACCTTTATACAGTAACGCTACAGAACAGGCTTCTGTCGAGGTATCTAAGGCTAATAAAGTTAAATTATGCATTCTTGTTATCCATTTTCGCTCTTTGTTAGAAATTGTATCACTTTGTTCATATCTCGGGTACGTTTAGCATTCGGTAAGCTTTTCAGAAAAGTCGCACCATAACTCCGCATGACTAAACGACTATCACAAATAATCACCACACCGCGATCCGTCACATCACGAATTAAACGCCCTACTCCTTGTTTTAAAGTAATCACGGCTTCAGGGATCTGAATATCCTGAAAAGGATCGCCACCTTGTAAACGACAATCTTCAATACGGGCTTTGAGGAGAGGTTCGTCTGGTGCAGTAAACGGCAGTTTATCAATAATCACTAAAGAAAGTGCATCGCCTCGCACATCAATCCCTTCCCAGAAGCTTGAAGTTGCAACCAATACCGCCTCTTGTGACGCAATAAATTGATCTAATAATTTGGTTTTTGAGGTTTCCCCTTGTAATAAAATCCGTAATTCACTCTGTTCACGAAAATACGCTGCTAAGCCACGCATCATGACATACGAGGTACAAAGCACAAAACAACGCCCTTTATTCGCTTCAATTACGGGCAACAGCATCGCACCTAATTGCGTGAGAGTATGTTGTTGATTACTGTTCGGTAAATAGCGGGGGACACATAACAACGCTTGTTCAGGATAATTAAAGGGACTAGGTAGAATTTTCTGCATGGCATTTGTAATGCCTAAACGTTGGCAAAAATGAGCAAAATCGCCACCGACTTCTAATGTAGCAGAAGTAAAAATCCACGTACTTTCACGCTTTTGCATTTCTTCGCCAAATTTATCTGCCACCGTCAAAGGCGTAATATGTAAACCAAATTGACGCCCCATGGCTTCGTACCAATAACAATAGCCTGTAATGTTGGTCTCTGCTAAGCGGGCAAGCTGAATTTTTATGGCTTCTAAACGTTCAAAAATGCTGTCTAAGGTTTTCGAACGCCCTAAAGCCAACTTGACAACGTCAGACATAAAGGCGATCTTTTCTTGCAAATTTTCAAAGCCTTTTCTCACTGCATTTTGAGCCAACCGTTCACGCCAATTACCTCGTGTATTTCCTTCACCTAGCAATAAACGAAAATCTTGGATCGTTTTCAGTAAATTATCAGACGCGGTGCCAAGTTGTGCCATATCTTTGATTTCGGTGCGATACACAATATGAATATCTTTACACAAATCAAACAGCTGACGTGCTGTTAAGGATTGACCAAAATATTGGCTCGCAATATCTGGTAATTGATGTGCTTCATCAAAAATAATCACATCGGCTTGCGGAATGAGTTCTCCAAACCCGGTTTCTTTCACGGCGATATCGGCAAAGAACAAATGGTGATTAACAACCACTAAATCTGCATTTAACGCCCGTTTACGTGCGGATGCCACATAGCAATCATTATAATGCGGACAATCCGTGCCTAAACAACTGTCGGCTGTACTGGTTAATTGCGCTAAAATCGGGCTGTCTTCTGCCAATTCCACGCATTCACTTAAATCCCCTGTTTTAGTCGCATTATTCCATTTACGTACTTTTGATAAATCCACTAGCACAGAACGATCGCCTAATACCCCCTGCGCAATCACTTGATCCAATCGCTCTAGGCATAAATAATTTGCACGTCCTTTTAATAACGCAATTTTTCCGCTGTAATTAAGGGCTTTTTTTATCGCCGGCAAATCACGTTTAAACAATTGATCCTGTAAATTTTTAGACCCCGTTGACACAATGGTTTTCTTTTTCGCTAATAAAGCAGGCGCTAGATAGGCAAAGGTTTTTCCCGTTCCGGTCCCTGCTTCGACAACCAGTGCTTGTTTATCCTGAATCGCGCTGGCTACCGCTGTCGCCATTTCTCGCTGCTCTGCGCGAGGACGAAAACCTGCAATACTTTGACTTAACGCGCCTTGTTCGGAAAAGACCTTGATTATTTGTTCAATATTCGCCATTATTTTCAGAATCAATTACAAAATTGTGGCATAGTGTACCAGATTTTCCCTTGCCACTAAATAACACACTGAATAAAAAAACAGTATAAAGAGGGCTCATGTATCACGCTATTCAACCGATAATTTTGCAACAGATTTGTCCTGAACTCCGTTTAGTGAAATACAATGCAATTCCAGCCATTAGCTTGCAACATGACATTGGTAGCGCGGTGATTGCCTTACAAGGTGCTCAGCTTCTCAGTTGGCAACCGAAAGGCAGTGCACACGATGTGCTATGGCTAAGCGAAATTGAACCTTTCCAATTAGGCAAGGCCATTCGTGGCGGGATTCCACTTTGCTATCCATGGTTTGGACCAGTGAAAACACCTTCTCATGGCACCGCACGTATCCGCTTATGGCACTTAATCGACTATGCTATTTCAACTGATAAAGTGCGGTTAGTTTTTGGTTTATTTACTGAAGATAATCTCATTGAAGCCAAAGTCAGCATGGATTTTGCTCAAGATTGCCAAGTAAGCTTGACCCATTATGGACAAGAAGACGCGCAAGTGGCATTACACAGCTATTTTCACGTCGGCGATATTGAACAAATAGAAATACAAGGCTTACCGACTGACTGTGTCAGTAATCTGACGAAACAGCATGAAAATGTGCCTTCTCCTCGCAAAATTCAGCAAAATGTGGACTGTACCTATCACATCACAAATGCGAAAACGAGCATCGTTGACCCCATTTTACAACGCGAGATTTCTCTTGAACATCAACAGGCTAGCGAAGTCGTGCTATGGAATCCATGGCACAAAGAAACCAGTGGCATGAGTGAGTTCGGCTATCAAACTATGGTATGCGTAGAAACAGCACGTATTACACAGCAACTCAAACAGGGCGAAGAAATAGCCGTTCGTATCACGTTAAAATAACGCAGGACAAAAGTGCGGTGCGTTTTTAAGAAATTTACTAGAGGCGAATCAATCGCCTCTTTATTTATGCTTAGATCCAGCCTAGTTGCGTCAACACTAATAGACCTGAGGAAGAAATCAGGATCGCGCCTAACGTAGTAAGTGCAATAATGTTCGCTGCACTCACGCCATTACCGCCCATTCCTCGTACCATCGCATAAGCAATCGTCGCCATCGGTGTCGCCGCCATTAAAAATAAAATCCCCATATTCATGCCAGATAAACCAAACAGTTTACCCACGAGCACCATCACAACAGGCGCAATCAGTACACGCCCTATACTGCCCCAAATTACCACACGCGAATCTTTTCTCATGCCTTTAAATTGTATGCTCGCGCCGGTACAAATAAGAGCAAGCGGTAACGTCATGCTAGCCAGATAATTGCCTGTAGTTTGCAATATTTTTGGAAAAGTGAATTCAAGATGATTCACTACATAGCCCAATACAATGGCAATGATCAATGGATTTCTCAGTACATTGTTTAACACACGCCACAAACTGACATTGCCTTGTGCAAAAGCGCGACTTAAAGTAATCACCCCGAGGACATTAAATAAAAAAATGGTCGCGGCAGCATAAATCGACGCGGGGGCTAAACCGGCTTCACCATAGGCATTAATACATAATGCCAAGCCTAAGATCCCATTATTACCGCGATAAACAGCTTGCACAAAAGTACCACGCTCCGTCTTTTCCGCAATATATTTGCCGGCGACTAACTCTGCCCCCAAAAATAAAAGCAAGGTGCCGACTACACTTGCCATAATGGGCAACATTTGGCTACGAAAATCCACCGGATTACTGGTAATATTCAGAAATAGTAGAATCGGTAAGGTGATATTAAAAATAATTCGGGTGGCTTGTCCGGTGAATTTGTCATCTACCATCCGTTGTCTTTTCAAGATGATCCCAAGTAATAACATCAAAACAGTGGGTAATGTGACACTCATCGAGAACAAAAAAGAAGACAACAAATCCGTATTCTGCATACTTGTTCTACCTCTATTTCATCAAATAACTTTCGCTAATGCGTATTTACGGTTAAAATTGGGCAATTCATTTTGGTCGTTTTTTAAATTTCAGAAAAACCGACCGCACTTTTTCAAATTAGGATGCATTATGTCGATTACATTATCTACCAAACAAAAACAATTCCTGAAAGGACTTGCACACCATTTAAACCCTGTTGTCATGATTGGCAACAATGGGTTAACAGAAGGCGTATTAGCAGAAATTGACAACGCATTGGCACACCATGAATTAATTAAAGTCAAAATCGCTGGCGCAGACCGTGAAGTAAAACAATTAATTATTGATGCGATTGTGCGTGAAACAAACGCCAGTGCGGTACAAACCATTGGACACATTCTCGTGTTATATCGTCCAAGTCAAGAACCCCAAATCCAATTACCACGTAAATAATACCACTAAATATACTACAACATGCTATGACGTCTATGTTGTGGCAAAAATTAAAGGGGATAAGCTCGCTTCATCCCCTTTTTCAGGTCCTTATCAAATATATTTGAATTTCAGCATAAAAGAAAAAGGGTATTGTTTAACCAATACCCTTTGTTTACGATTTAAGGCTCAATTACCATTGATAACCGATACTACCACCGAAGTTCACATCACCATGGCTGTTCATACCACCACCAAGTTTGATTGAGATCTTATTGTTATCTGAGTTTCTTGCATAACCAACTGCAATAGCAGATTCACTACGATAAGAACCTACACCAAGAGAAACGATGCTCTTACCAGCTTCATTTGGACGCTGTAAGAACGCAACCGCTGTGGCACCCGCGATACCGGCACGGAGATCTTTATCCACTTTATTGATATGATCACCTAGCTTATTAATCGCAGTGGCTTGGTTATTCACTTGTTGTTGAACTTTATGTAACTGGCTACCATTCACAGCTTGTTTACTGGTTGCACTCACTTCACCATCAGCCACACCGTCAATCACGTTGTTACCCATGTTGATTTTCGCGCCTTCTTTCACTGTCAAGTTCTCCGTCACATTGATACCTTTCACATCAATATTGTCTTTCAATCTGACACGAATTGTATCCCCTGCAACTTCAGTTTCGATATTCTTATCGTCACCTTTCACTTTCACAGTAGTACCAAGCTTCGCTTTATGTTCAGTACCTTTATCCGCACCAAACACTAAACCGTCGTTCATGGTGGCAACTTGCTCTTCAGTGCCATCAGGTTTGGTATAAACGATACGTGTTTTACTATTACCGTCTTTACCATCATTGCCATCTAAGCCTTTCACGCTATCTTTCACGCCAATGATCGCATTTGCATTTTTGCCATCAGCGCCCGCAGGACCTGTTAAACCAATCGTACCAACACCATCTTTCCCGCTGATAGCCACCGCATCTTTGCCATCTTTGCCCACAATACTAATGCCATCTTTACCATTAGCACCATCTTTCGCATTGATAACAACCGCGCCTTCACCTGGTTTACCATCTGCACCTTTTGGTGCCAACAACAACAGAATCTTTTACATTGATGTTATCTGCTAGACCAAATGTGACATTATGGCTATCCGCAGTGTTTGTTTTGCTGATCACGATATTGCCATCGGTATTGTTCAGATCCACGGTATTTCTTGGTTTCACATTAGATGAATCTGCACCATTTGCGGTTAAATGCCAGCCTGCTTCAGCTGTTTCTTTAACAGAATGAAGCTGACTACCGTTGACCGCATCTTTACTGGTTGGAGAAATATCGCCATCCGCAACCCCAGTCACTTTCTTATCACCAGCATGAATACCTGCTGTCGTCACTGTCACATCACCTGCTTTTAAGCCGTCGTTAGTGAGTGCAACATTATCACCGACTTTCACACCATCATTGTTCATGACCGTGTTACCGGTTGTGACCGTTGTAAAGTTCACATCGTCTTTTGTTGCTACGGTATAAGTCGTACTACCATCCTGATTTACAGTTGGCGTTACTGTCATATTTTTGCCAGCTTCCACTTTCGTGGTTGCTTTTGCAAGCCCTTCTTTTAACTGGCTAACATTTACAGCATCTTTATCATCAACACCCGCTGTAACATTGGTAATACGACCATCATTGTTGAAAGTCACACCTGGATTACCATCTTTATCCTTGATAGTTAAGCCAGTAGCATTACCATCATTATCAGTTACTGCGGCAATAGACATACCATCTTTACCGTCTTTCGCAAACTTAACAGCGGCATCCTCACCATCCTTACCATTGACAACAAGACCGGAGAATGTTGGACGCTCTTTCATTACGATTTCTAAACCAGTGCCTTCCGCATTGGTTTTCACACCTAAATTACTAGAAGAAACTTTCGCATTATCTGCAACAGTTGCTGCATCTAATCCACCTTTAATATCTAATGTTTCATTCAGTTTACGAGTGACTTCTTTACCATCGTTACCGACAAACTTCATACCATCGTTTAAAGTAGCGACTTCTTCTACAACTGGTTTACCTGTAGCATCAACAATTGGGTTACCATCTTTATCTTTTGGCGTATAGACAATACGTGTTTTGGTTTCACCCGCTTTACCATCAACGTCTGGTTTACCCTCTTGAACTTTCATATCTGCTGATACTGATTTACCGTCAGCGCCTTTAGGACCAGTTAAACCAATTAAACCATCTTTACCGTTCAAGACAACACTTGCGCCGTCTTTACCGTTCACACCTACTTTTCCATCAACACCATCTTGTCCAGCTTTACCTAATGAAATCTCATTTGCAAGGCTGACTTCAAGTGCTTTAGATGTACTGCCATCTTGATTTGTCACATCGACTACTTTTGTATTGATATTACTGTCACCAGTGATCTGTGCTGTGGTGCCTAAATCTTGCTTAAACTCAGCACCAGCTTTATCTTTTAAGCCAAAACCACCTTTATCACCAATTGCTACTGAACTTTCCCCGTCTTTTGCTCCAAGAACATAAGAAGACGCACCATCATAAACCACATCACCATCTTGTTTAGAACCTACACGAGCATGTTCACCAATCGCGATACCTTTATTTGCAGTTTTAACCGCATAAGCTTTTTTACCAATTGCAATAGATTCTGTTGCATTGGCTGTACTGTCATGACCTAAAGCAACAGCATCAACGCCTTCTGTTTTGGCTTTTGGACCAATAGCAACGGAATCTTGTCCGTCAGCAACTGCATTATCAAGGGTTGATTTAACACGAAAATATTTAATCCCTGTATACGTTGTTGTGCCTTCAGGTACACCTAAAGACGTAACAAGGTCGCTGAGTTTAGTTAGCTCGGATTTATCTGCTTTCTTATTTTCTAAGTTAGTAATTTCAGATTTATCTGCTTTATTATTTTTTAACTCAGTAACTTCAGATTTATCCGCTTTATTATTTTTTAACTCAGTAACTTCAGATTTATTTTGCTTTTTGATCCACTGTAGCTGTTAATGTTGTCACATCATCTTTCGTTGCAACATTTTTTCCATCAACAGTCAATGTAGTAGCAGAAACATTCCCTACTGTCACCATGTTATTAAATGTAGCTGTATTATTAAATGTAGCTGCGCCAGTAAAAGTAGATGTCCCACTTACCGTTAAATTATCTGCTGCAACATCAGCTGCAAATATCTGTGTTGAGGAAAGTGTAAGAATAGAAAGTAATGCAATCGCACTTAATTTGAATGTAACAGGGATACTGCTATTCAATTCTGGTTGTGGATTGGAAGAAATAGCGCTAAAAGACTTTACTTTACCTTTCGAGGTTGCAAGCTCTGAGACTGCAATAAAAGTATTAGTGACGTGGCTCCATATAACACGGTAAACCTTATTCATAAAATTGCCCCTTGCATAATATAAAATGAATAACTGATTCGATTTAGTTTAAGTTAAATAAAAGAAAACGAACGCATTAAAAACTGTACATTAATTAAATACATAATCTGTCCATTTACTAACAGTCTGATATTTGAGCATTAATTTTCAGATAAGTAAATTGAGTGGATATTGTACAAAGAAGGGAATTTTAATAATTAATTGATTTATAAAGAAAAAACAAAATGTAAAACTAAGTAATACTTCTTGAAATATCTTTACATAAAAACATACTGGTTTAATCAGTTTAGTTTTTATTGAGTTACGTTACTTTACAAAGACTAAGGTTATTTATTGTGGATGTAAAAAAGCCTTATTGTCAACAATAAGGCTTTTATTTTTTTATCATTTTTAGTTATTTATATTCGACGTCGAGAATTTCAAATTCCACTTTACCGCCTGGCGTTTGAATAACAACAACGTCATCCACCTCTTTGCCAATTAACCCTCGCGCAATCGGTGAGTTAACTGAAATTAGCCCTGCTTTAATATTGGCTTCATCATCGCCTACAATTTGGTACGAAACTTCTTCTTCCGTGTCAATATTCAGTAACAAAATTGTGGCACCAAAAATCACTTTGCCATTATTTGGGATCTTTGTGACATCAATAATTTGACTATTCGCTAATTTCCCTTCAATTTCTTGGATTCGTCCTTCACAAAATCCTTGCTGTTCACGCGCAGCATGGTATTCTGCATTTTCTTTTAGATCGCCATGTTCACGAGCTTCTGCGATAGCATTAATAATTTCTGGGCGACGGGTGTTTTTCAAAAAATCGAGTTCTTGTCTTAATTGTTCCGCACCACGTATAGTCATTGGAATCTGTTTCATAATCGTTTTTTCTTCCTTTTTAGATAAAAACAAAACCACAACATTGTAAAAACAATGCCGTAGTTGAATAAAAAAATAAGTGTTTAACGAGAAAAGGATTTACTCTCGAGGGTTCAAATACTATTATTGTTCGACAATAAAAAAATAGCAACTGCTCGAGCCAATTATGTATAAAATATCTTCTTTTTTTACTGCCACGCTTTTACGCCTTTTCAAACGAACGATACTTATATGTAGTTTACTCGTCAGTCATTTCAGTTATGCTGAGATTGATCTTGCTGAAATCAACGCTCATTTACCCGAAGGGACCAGCCTAGGTTTTGTGGCTAAAAACTTAAATCGTAATGAAAAAATTGTAGCGCACCAAGCCAGTACCTTTATGTTACCCGCCAGTACACAAAAAGTGCTCACCGCCTTAACCGCCAAACTCGTACTAAGTGACCAATTTCAATTTGAAACCAGTCTATTAACCAATGGAAAAATAAAAAACAATGAAATGCATGGCGCATCTTATCATACGTTTTACAGGTGACCCCGATCTCACCAGTGGTCAACTTTATCAACTTTTCGCCCAATTAAAGAAACAGCGTATCCAAAAAATCAGTGGTGATATTATTTTAGATACCTCAGTATTTAGCAGTCATGATCGTGGTTTAGGCTGGATCTGGAATGACTTAACCATGTGTTTTAACACGCCTCCCGCTGCGGTGAATATTGATAATAACTGTTTTTATGTTGAGTTAGATGCGAATTATGCACCGGGTGAGCAAGCTAAGATCCATGTTCCTGCGCAATATCCTGTACAGGTTTTTGGTCAAGTCTATATTTCAACGCCTAAAGAGGCCGGGTATTGCCAACTTGATGCAACCGTACTTGATAATAATCGTTACCAGTTAAAAGGATGCTTACCACGCCAAAACAAACCCTTTGGTCTCAGTTTTGCGATCCAAGATCCGAATGCCTATGCTGCAACTATTATTCAGCGACACCTTAAAAAACTAGGCATTGCTTTTAATGGTAAAATCAAGCAGCCTTATCAGACACCCAAAGGACAATTATTAGCACAACACTTATCTAAACCCTTACCTGATTTAATCAAAAAAATGATGAAAAAATCAGATAATCAAATTGCCGATGCCTTATTCCGTACTATCGCTTATCAATACTATCAGCGCCCCGCTTCATTTCCTTTGGCTAGCCAAGCAATGCGACAAATTTTACAAACCAAAGCAGGAATTAAATTTGGTCATGCCATTATTGCAGATGGCTCCGGCTTATCACGCCATAATTTACTCTCTGCTGATATTTTATTACAAGCATTAGAATATATTGCAAAACATGAAGCGCAGTTACAGCTCATGGATACTTTTCCACTTGCGACTGTGGATGGCACATTAACGGGGCGAGGTTCTCTCATTCATGAACCCTTAGCGAAAAATTTAATTGCCAAAACAGGCGCCCTCAAAGGGGTATATAATCTCGCCGGCTTTATGACCAATAAAAAAGGGGAAAAAGTTGCTTTTGTGCAATTTATTAATGGCTATTCTACTGGCGACTTTGAGCGTAAAACAAAAAGGGCGCCTTTAGTTCAATTTGAAAGCCAAATCTACAATCGCCTTTATGAGCACTAAATTAAGGCTAAACCATACTGAGGTACTACGCCAACTCACAACCTGTGTGTGAATCGAAAAGAGAGCACATCGTCTGCGCGCCTTTCTCCTCGTTGTGTATATAAGGCGAAGGGGTCTGAGTTTGTGTTGAGCCCGATAAAAAATAACAAAATTTGACCGCACTTTCTGTATGCACTGAAGGCATACATGTAAAATTTGATCTACTGCACAAATTTTAATAATTCAATTTCTGACCTCCGCAAAATTTTACTTATTTATAAATAAGTTATTTTATGTCAACAACGCCAGTAAAAAATTTACTACTTGAATTTTATCTACTGGCACATTATCTTGTATCAAATTTTCAATTCTACACAATATCTTGTGTTTTTATCATCTAACAACGGGTCTATAACATGAACAAAGCATTGATGGTCACAAAACGTGACGGACACCTTGAACCAATTGATCTGGATAAAATTCACCGCGTGATTACATGGGCGGCAGAAGGCTTAGATAACGTTTCTGTTTCTCAAGTGGAATTACGTTCACATATTCAATTCTATGAAGGTATCCGTACATCTGATATCCATGAAACCATCATTAAAGCTGCTGCAGACTTGATCAGTAAAGATAGCCCAGATTATCAATATCTTGCTGCCCGTTTAGCCGTTTTCCATTTGCGTAAAAAAGCCTATGGTCATTTTGATCCACCCCGTTTATACGATCACGTAAAAAAATTAGTACGCATGGGAAAATACGATCCTGCCCTTTTAGTCGATTATACCCGTGAAGAATGGGATGAAATGGATTCTTATTTAGATCATTGGCGTGATATGACTTTTTCATACGCGGCGGTGAAGCAGTTAGAAGGGAAATACTTAGTACAAAATCGTGTCACCGGTGAGATTTATGAATCCGCACAATTTCTTTATTTACTGGTAGCGGCGAGCTTATTTTCGAAATACCCCGCTGAAACCCGGTTAAGTTATATTCGTCGTTTCTATGATGCGACCTCAACTTTTAAAATCTCGCTCCCGACCCCTATTATGGCAGGGGTACGTACACCAACCCGTCAATTTAGTTCTTGTGTTTTAATTGAATGTGGCGACAGCTTAGACTCAATTAATGCAACCGCCTCTGCTATTGTGAAATATGTTTCTCAACGTGCGGGGATTGGCGTCAATGCGGGTGCTATTCGTGCCTTAGGCAGTCCAATTCGGGGTGGCGAGGCCTTCCATACTGGTTGTATCCCGTTCTATAAATATTTCCAAACAGCCGTCAAATCTTGTTCACAAGGTGGGGTGCGTGGTGGTGCTGCCACGGTTTACTATCCGATTTGGCATTTAGAAGTCGAAAGTTTATTAGTATTAAAAAATAACCGAGGTGTTGAAGATAACCGCGTACGCCACATGGATTACGGGGTGCAGCTAAATAAATTAATGTATCAACGTTTAATTAAAGGCGGTGATATTACCTTATTTAGCCCGTCTGATGTGCCGGGATTGTATGAAGCATTCTTTGCTGATCAAGATAAATTTGAACAACTTTATTTGCAATATGAGCAAGACCCAACTATTCGTCAACGCAGTGTAAAAGCCGTTGAGCTGTTCTCATTATTGATGCAAGAACGCGCATCAACGGGACGAATCTATATTCAAAATGTGGACCACTGTAATACCCACTCCCCGTTTGATCCGAAAGTGGCGCCTGTCCGTCAATCTAACTTATGTTTAGAAATTGCGTTACCGACCAAGCCATTACAACATTTCCATGATGAAAAAGGTGAAATTGCGTTATGTACCCTTTCTGCGTTCAATTTGGGTACCCTTGAAAATCTTGATGAGTTAGAAGGCTTAGCTGATTTAGCAGTACGTGCGTTAGATGCCCTATTAGATTACCAAGACTACCCGGTGATCGCAGCGAAGAAAAGTTCACTTGCGCGTCGCTCATTAGGCATTGGCGTAATCAACTATGCGTATTATTTAGCGAAGAATTGCGTGCGTTATTCCGACGGCAGTGCCAACGATTTAACCCACCGCACTTTTGAAGCGATCCAATACTACTTATTGAAAGCATCAATGAACTTAGCTAAAGAAATTGGTCCATGTGAATATTTTAATGAAACCACTTATTCACAAGGAATTTTACCAATCGATACCTATAAAAAAGACATTGATAACTTGACCAAAGAGCCACTGCACTACGATTGGGAGACCTTACGTAAAGAAATCCAAGAATTTGGTTTACGTAACTCTACGTTAACGGCATTAATGCCTTCTGAAACCTCATCACAAATTTCGAATGCAACAAATGGTATTGAACCACCACGTGGTCATGTCAGTGTGAAAGCCTCAAAAGACGGTATCTTAAAACAAGTGGTGCCGGAATATGAAACCTTAGGTGAAAACTATGAGTTGTTATGGGATCTCCCAAATAATGATGGTTATCTGCACTTAGTAGGAATTATGCAAAAATTCGTTGACCAAGCGATTTCGGCAAACACCAACTATGACCCACAGCGTTTTGAAGACGGCAAGGTGCCAATGAAACGCCTACTGGGTGATTTATTAACTGCCTATAAATACGGCTTAAAAACCTTGTACTACCAAAATACCCGCGATGGCGCTGAAGATGTGCAAGAAGATATTGATGATGGCTGTTCAGGCGGTGCATGTAAAATCTAATGTGAGTAATCACAACTAACGAGAATGCGTTTCATGGTAAAAAGTGAAGCGCATTTTTCGTTTTCTGACTCTTTTTTTTGGGAGTATTTTGTTCTAGCACCGATTTCAAAAATAACTTGTTAAAATTGTTAAAATCATTTTTCAGATATAAAAATCTAAAAATAAGAATAGACTAAGTCTTTTATACCATTAAATTCAACTTTAATCGCCAAAATAAAGTATATCGCCCTATTGACTGCTCTCTAAATTTCATTATATTTCTGAACTCTAACATTTTTTTAACCAAAACAAACAAAAACAAAGGTTGCTACTATGACAACATCTTCTCAAAGTCGCGAAACGTTCTCTGGACGTAAAGCGTTTATTTTTGCTGCCATTGGGTCAGCAGTTGGGTTGGGAAATATTTGGCGTTTCCCTTATGTAACTTATGAAAACGGTGGTGGCGCGTTCATCATCCCTTATTTAGTTGCATTATTGACAGCCGGGATTCCACTCTTATTTTTAGATTATGCGATCGGTCATAAATATCGTGCTTCTCCACCACTGGCATTTCGTAAGTTAAACAAAAACTTTGAAACCTTTGGTTGGTGGCAAGTGTTGATCAACGTGATTATCGGGATTTACTATGCGGTCATCATTGGTTGGGCCGCCTCTTATACGTATTTTTCATTGAATAGCGCGTGGGGGGCAGATCCCGCGAGTTTCTTCTTTAAAGAATACTTACAAATGGCAGAAGGCATGGCAGTTAATTTTGACTTTGTTGCCAGCATAACCGGTCCATTAGTCGGTGTATGGATATTTATTTTGGTTATCTTGGCGTTAGGCGTACAAAAAGGGATCGGTAAATCCGCCACCTTCTTTATGCCACTTTTAACCGTGATGTTTGTGATCTTAGTGATTACCGCGCTTTTCTTACCGGGTTCTGCAAAAGGTTTAAATGCGTTGTTTACGCCAGACTGGTCTAAATTATTAGAACCAACTGTTTGGGTTGCCGCTTATGGACAAATTTTCTTCTCGTTGTCTATCTGTTTCGGCATCATGATCACTTATTCATCTTACTTGAAAAAACAAAGTGATTTAACGGGTTCAGGTTTAGTCGTTGGATTTGCTAACAGTAGCTTTGAATTATTAGCCGGTATCGGTGTATTCGCGGCATTAGGCTTTATGGCAACTGCGGCGGGGAAAGAAGTGAGTGACGTCGCTACTTCAGGAATTGGCTTAGCCTTTATTGCCTTCCCTGCCATTATCGATCAAGCCCCATTTGGCAGTGTGATTGGCGTATTATTCTTCGGTTCCTTATTATTTGCTGGTATCACCTCACTGATGTCGATCTTAGAAGTGATTATCGCGGCAGTACAAGACAAATTAAGAATGCGTCGCTCTGTTGCCACTGCATTGACTTGTGTACCAATGGCAATTGTTTCCGTCTTACTTTTTGGCACCACCACTGGTTTACCGGTGTTAGACGTATTAGATAAATTCGTAAATAGCTTTGGTATTGTAGCTGTAGGTTTAATGGTGATTTATGCAGTATTAATCAACGAATCGCTTTCTGGCTTAGCGGCACACTTAAACGAAACCTCTTCCTTTAAAGTTGGTGTAGTATGGCGTGTACTTATCGGCACCATCACATCAACGGTGTTAGTGTATATGCTCTTTACTGAAATTAACAAAGTGGCAACTGAAGGTTACGGTGGCTACCCTGCCTGGTTCGTCAATACCTTTGGTTGGGGCATGGCAATTGGCTTAGGGGTGATCGCTTTCTTGCTCTCGCGTTTACCTTGGAAACACTTAACCGATTCGACAAAAGGAGACAAATAATGGGTACTAGCGCAATTATTATGATGATCGTGGCATTAGTGATCATTTGGGGAGGATTAATTCTCTCGGTGTCAAGATTACCAAAAGAATAAAATAATATTTCCCTTTAAATCGGCACCTTTTAGGTGCTGATTTTTTATCAGTAAATCTAACCAATTGATTACTAAATACTTATTTTTACTCTTTTTATTTCTTGTCTTCTCCCTCGAATTAACGCGATAGAATAAATGAGAAATATTGTCATTTCTCTAGCTTAAAATCGATGACTTAGGTAAAATGACAATGTTTTATTCATTTATTAAGCGTATCAAAAGTGCGGTGTTTTTCCCGTACTTTTCCTATGGAGAACACAACATGGCCTATACTACCTTTTCACAAAACAAAAACGATCAATTAAAAGAGCCAATGTTCTTTGGTCAAAATGTTAACGTTGCTCGTTATGACCAACAAAAATACGAAACTTTTGAGAAATTGATTGAAAAACAACTGTCGTTCTTCTGGCGTCCTGAAGAAGTCGATGTGTCACAAGACCGTATCGATTACCAAGCATTACCAGAACACGAAAAACATATTTTTATCAGTAACTTAAAATACCAAACCTTATTAGATTCCATTCAAGGTCGCAGTCCAAACGTAGCGCTCTTACCACTTGTGTCTATCCCTGAATTAGAAACTTGGATCGAAACTTGGACTTTCTCTGAAACCATTCACTCGCGTTCTTATACCCATATTATCCGTAATATTATGAACGATCCTTCCGTGATTTTTGATGATATCGTGACCAATGAAGAAATTATCAAACGCGCCAAAGATATTTCTGCTTATTATGATGATTTAATTCGTGATTCACAGCTTTATACTTTATATGGTGAAGGCACTTACAATGTAGATGGTCAAGATTGTGTGGTCACATTACGCAATTTGAAAAAACAACTTTACTTATGCTTAATGAGTGTCAATGCGCTAGAAGCGATCCGTTTCTACGTGTCTTTTGCCTGTTCTTTCGCCTTTGCTGAACGCAAATTGATGGAAGGGAATGCAAAAATCATTAAATTTATCGCACGTGATGAAGCTTTACACTTAACCGGTACACAACATATCCTCAACATTATGGCATCCGGTCAAGATGATCCGGAAATGGCAGAGATCGTAGAAGAATGTAAACAAGAAGCTTACGATTTGTTTGTTGCTGCGGCAGAGCAAGAAAAAGAATGGGCTGATTATTTGTTCAAAGATGGCTCAATGATTGGCTTGAACCGTGATATTTTAGTGCAATATGTGGAATATATTACCAATATCCGGATGCAAGCGGTCGGTCTCCCACTGCCTTTCCAAGCACGCTCCAATCCAATCCCTTGGATTAATGCTTGGTTAGTGTCGGATAATGTACAAGTCGCCCCACAAGAAGTCGAAGTCAGCTCTTATTTAGTTGGTCAAATTGACTCAAAAGTCGATACCAAAGACTTTGGCGACTTTGATCTCTAAACGTTGTTAAAAAAAACCGCACTTTTCGCTTTTCTGAAAAGTGCGGTTATTTTTTCGCTGATATTTGCTAATGAAAATTCATTTAATCCATAGCCAAATTACTCTCGACTACGATAATCAAACTTCTCTTCTTTCTCATTTAGAAAATCACGGGATTCATCACGAGTATCAATGTCGCTCGGGTTATTGTGGTTCCTGTCGTGTCAAAATTAGCAAAGGCAAGGTATCTTATAAAGAACCGCCCCTTGCCTTTGTACAACCCAACGAGATTTTACTTTGTTGCTGTCAGGTTGATGAAGATTTAGACATCGAGATGTAAGCTAAATCACTTTCTGTAATTTCGCGGGAATCCCTTGTCGAACAGCAGAACCACATACCCAATCCACCCAAGGGGAAACAATTTCTTTGGTGTTATCTAATAAACCTAAGTCATTAATGTTTATTCCACACTGAATTTGTGGCGCTCCTTGGATCTCTTTTCCATCAATCACATAGCTCTTAGCACCTAATTGTTTATGCCCATAACCATGTTCAATGGCAATCGTCCCCTTGATGACGCCCTCCATGACGATAATTTGTACAACCCCTTTTCCGCCCGGCGTACTGAGTTCGACCAAATCACCATGTCGGAAGCCCTGTGCCTGCGCATCTTGTTGATTCATCGCCACAATACCTTCCGGTTTAATACTCTGTAAACGGAGTAACGGTGCGGTGATACTACTCATTAAATTAGATTTAAATGAAATCAACTTAAATGGCCATTCTTTGCTTGGATAATGACTTTCGAGCGTTGAATTATCCGCAAATTGCGGTTCAAAATACTTCGGACAGCCGTGGTAATGTTGACCCGTTTGCGCGTGTTTCGCTTTAGCGACCGTTTCATTCCAAATTTGCAGACAATTTTTCCAGAGCGCTTGCATATTCTCTTCTTGCCATGCACTTTTATACGGCGCAAAACGTCCTCCCTTGCAATACACATTCGCCACTTTCAGCACTTCTTCGGCTTTTAAGGTTTGCTGTAATTTTGGCATTAAGCGTTGCACGCCGGTTAATAACAAATCCTCTTCTGTCGCATCATTCACTGGCGCTTTCCCGTCATACGCAATATTGGCAGCAGCACGTAAAAAATAGTCTTCAGTGCAGTTTAAAGGATAGTTATTTTTTTGTTTATCACTAATCGCATTTTCACCAAATCCAGGTAAATCCATCGCTTTGGCGATAGCAATGATAAAACTTTCCATACAAATGGTTTCGCCACTCGCGGTTTTTGCATTGTGAGACTGAATAATTGGCCAACGCGCGGTACTCGTTTTGGTCGGTACGCCTGCCCATGGGGTACTGAATCCCCAACTCTCAAAATTATGGGTATCTGGCACAATATAATCCGCTAAGGCCGTGGTTTCATTCATGAAGGCATCTACGGCAATAAAGAGCGGTAAAATACGCGGATCACGTAGTTTTTCATCCGTAATGTGATGAATCCCTGTCATACCATAAATCGGATTACTCATATGACTAATCCAAGCTTTGAGTGGGTAAGGATAACCTTGTAATGCGGAAGTAATCATTTCTGACATTTGTCCACCGACAAAAGGATACCATGAGGCTTTCGCAGGGTAAGAAGAAAGACCTTGTTCCACTTTACGCTTGAATTCACTTGATTTCTCATAGGCACGTTTACTGCGTGCTAAGTTTGTGCCTTTCGGGTTGACCATATTCGGAAAATTGGCTAAATCATAACGCGGTCCGGCACCAAAATCTTTAAACTTTCCACCAGACATACTCATGCCGCCCTTTTTATTCATATTTCCAACCATGGCATTGAGTAAGAGAATTGCCCACGCGGTATAAAACCCCGTACCATGCATGGTCCCCCCATGGGTTACCACTGCGGCACGATGTCCGTGTGAAGTAAATTTTTTTCAATGATCGTCGCCACAGGTACACCACAATGTGCGGAATATTGTTCGATACTGTGTTCAAAACAAGATTCTTTAAATAATTGCAAGGCGGATTTCGCTAAAACGGAGGTCCCCTCTTTGAGTGTCACCATTTCTTCCACAAAAAGGACCGCACTTTGACTGTCTTTTGCGGCAATCATTGCTCCCGTTTGTTGATCCTTCACCAAAATATCACCATCCTCAGGTTTTTCTGATGTTGGACTCTCCACCACATCCTGCACACGTAAGGCTTGTCCATAGCGTTTATGTTGTGGATCAGCAATAAACAAATGTGTGGCATTACAAAAACTCACCGCATTCGCGCTTTGCATCGCATTTTCACTCGGTATGGCTAAATAGTCCGCGTTATAACGTGCATTCTCAATGATCCAACGTAACATGGCTAATGACAAAGAGAGATCCGTACCCGGGACAATCGGTACCCAACGATGCTGATTAACCGCACGGCTTGAACTGAGTTCTAAACGCGGTGCCACCACAGCATAGTCAAAATTGTCTTCTGTGCGTTGTTTTGCGAGTTGACGCGCTTGGCGTTTGAACGGATTACCCGCTTGCGCAGGTGATGTTCCCATAAATAAAACCGCTCAACTCTAACAAAACAGCGGTATTATGTAGCAGCTGCACAAAGATTTTCCTTTTTGTTTCGCTACATTTCTCTTATATTTTATGACTTTAAGATAAGGAAAAAACACAATGAAACATACTAAAACTGTTCTCGAAAAAGAATTATTGACAGAAGAGGTTGCTTAATGTGAAAAAGAGGGAGAGGAGCTTGAAAAGAAAATCGCTACATGAACGACAGCTGAAATATGCCTATCAGAGATTAGCTGATTATTCCACTACTCATTCTAAAACAGCAACCTGATGATTGGCTAACTGTGAATGAACTCACTCGTCAAACAATGTAATTAGACTTTCAAAAGATAGACACATGCCTTACTAACACCACAAACGCAGGTAATGTACACAATTTTATTTATAGTGTTAATCGTTTGGATTTATTACAAAACATTGCATCTCGTGAAACTAATGCCCTGAATTTTCTTTATTTGTATATTAAGAAAGTGCTAAAAGATAGTGAATTAGATGATGTTTTTAATAATTTTTTCACTCAGCAAACAACAGACAGTTTCCGACAAGTAAAAAATGCTTTTACTGAATTTACGAAGAAATACACTAAAATTAATGGAAATTATGAATGCGGTCGGATTTTTACTAAAATTCTTAATCCATTGGCATTTAAACTGAAAAAGAAAGGAACTATTCGTGGCAATATGTCTAAAGGCAACATTGTGTTGTCTGATTTGCAATATAACCGATTAAATTGGCGTGATGAATTAAGCGGTAAAGATAAATCACAAACACGTTCAGAGCATACCCCTAGCTTAGCTGAAAAAATTGCAAAATATGCTATCAATAAAACCAAGAAAATGGTACGAAAATATAATGACACTATTTTTGCAGGTAAATCAGAAGTTAAACAAGTAACTGAAACTGTTAAAGCAACGCAAATTCATCATATTTTTCCACAAAATGAATTTCCTAGCATTGCAGATTATTTGGAAAATTTAATTGCCATTACACCAAACCAACATTTCAGTATGGCACATCCTGATAATAAAACACGCTATATTGACCGTGATTTTCAATATATTTGTTTAGTGGCTAAAACAGAAACAATAAGAAACAGCGTGATTGTTCGCAAAGATGATTTTTATCATTTCAATGATTATCAATTTGTTCTAAACACGGGTTTAAATACTAATGAATTTAGCTTAGCAAATGATCTAGATTTTGCATTCATTCTACAAAAAATTGATGAGTTTTATAGCCCATTAGAAGATAATAAATATCTTTAAACAGGAAATGCAACTTGAAAACAAAATTTCAGATTGCACTTTTGCAGAAATTTTACGGACGTTTATGGTTTACTCTTTTTGGACATGAACTACTATCTCCATTAAGATAGATAACAGAATGTCTTATAACGTGATAATGTTAAAACAAATCCCTAGTCTAATGTTCAAACTAGGGCATTTTTTCAAGTAATTTGTAAGGTTTTGTGCAACTACTACATAATACCGAAAATTTTGCAAAAACGACCGCTTGTTACCATCAATGTTCTACGGATTTAATTGCCGATATTGGCTGGGTGTAACGCAATATTGCTTTTTGAAAGCGGTGATAAAATGTGACTCTGATTGAAACCCGCAGGCTAATGCAATGCTTAATACGGAGCCGGCTTGGCTTTTTAGTAGCATTGCCGCTTTCTGTAGCCTGATTTTATGTACAAAAGCGTGAGGGCTAATACATAAGTGTTTGTTAAATAAGCGAACTAATTGAGCTCGAGAAAGATGGATTGTCGTTGCCATTTCATCTACCTGCCAATCTTTTTCAGGGTTGAGCAGGATCGCTTTGAGTAGTGGGCGTAAGCGACTTTCTTGCCAGCCTTTCAATACACCGAATAGCTGATGTTCCGGGTTAGCTAAATGTTCCCTTAAGATCATCGTTAAGATGACTAACGCCAGAGAATTAACAACAGATTTTGATGCCATATATGGCGTTTTAGCCTCTTCTTTTAAGAGATCCAGCAGAGCTTGTAATGGCGTATGCTCAATCTTAAAAATGATCATTTCCGGCAAGCTCTCCATTAATTCGGCTTGAGGATCGTAATGAAAATGAAGGCAAAACATCTGCGTAAGTGTAAAACCGCCTAATTGGGATTGATGAATCTCGGGCTTAGTTGTGAGTGGTTGTATTTGGTTACGCAGTGTGTGATCAGCGAATTTAGGGAAAAATACAATATCACCTTGTTTAAGTTGGTGTATTTTTCCATTATGTTGCAGATAGGCTTGCCCATAGCTGATGATATGGGCGATAGCTTGCCCGGTTTGATGCGGATTCTCTAGTTGCCAATCCCCCTGTAACTGGCATTTCACACTGATTCCGGCCGAGATTTGAGCAAAAGCCAGTAACTTATCTAGTATATCCATTTTCTTTTCCTAAACGCCTCAAGTTGCGATGATTTCATTATAAAATGAGTAAATTTGATAATAAATTTTATCAGATAAACGCAATAATACACGGATTTTTTCATATTACTCACTTTAGGAGGAAATAAATATGTCTTCATTCCAAAATTGGACAGAACACACAGCTCACGTTAAACAATCTTTTGGTAAATTAGGGCAAAAACACCCTAAAATGCTTGATGCTTATAAAGCATTAGGCACTGCAGCGGCTGCAGAAGCGTTAGATCACAAAACCCGTGAATTAATTGCGTTAGCGGTAGCGATTACCACACGTTGTGAAAGTTGTATTAGCGTGCACGCTGAAGAAGCTGCAAAAGCAGGTGCAACTGAAAGCGAAATCGCTGGTGCATTAGCTACTGCAATTGCGTTAAATGCAGGTGCAGCTTATACCTATGCTTTACGTGCATTAGAAGCGGTAGAAGAGCAAAAATAAGGAGCAATCAATGAAGAAATTGGCTTGGATTTTAGGGTTTGCAACAATGATGCCAATGATGGTAAATGCTGAACAAGCATCGGTGCAGCAAGTACAAGCTGAGAAAGCAGCGGGTATTTGGATTGATGTACGTTCTGCTGAAGAATTTCAGCAAGGGCATTTAAAGGGTGCAATTAATTTAACGCATACTGAAATTGCACAACGTATCGCAGAAGTTGCTCCTGATAAAGACCAACCAATTAATCTTTATTGTCGTTCAGGGCGCAGAGCGGAAGTAGCTCTGAATGAGCTCAAAAAATTAGGTTACAGCAATGTAACTAATCATGGTGGTTATGACGATCTGATTAAAGCCGGGTTGAAATAGCTGTTTTGAGTGCCAAGCATTTGCTTGGCACTTTTCGTTTATATCTGAGGTTAAAAATTATGAGTGCTTTTAACAATTTTGTTAATTTTGTTGCAAATATTGTTGCTCCGATGCAACGCCAATTTATTAACTTTGTACGTATTGCCATTTGTATCGTGATGGTTTGGATTGGTGGTTTAAAAGTCTGCCAATATGAAGCAGACGGTATTGCCCATTTTGTGTCTAATAGCCCGTTCTTTAGTTATATGTACAAAAAAGGCCCGAATTTAGTTGATGACGGCACAGGTAAAATGGTGATGGAATATACCCTTCACAAAAACCCTGAAGGTAAAATGGTGGCAAAAAACATCGAATGGCATAAAGAAAACGGCACTTATACTGCATCTTATATCATCGGTGCAACCATTGTGACGGTTGGTTTATTGACGTTATCCGGTATTTGGTTCCCGGTTTCCGGTATGGCGGGGGGCTTACTCACCTTTGGTATGTCGATTGTTACACTCTCTTTTATGATCACCACCCCTGAAATTTGGGTGCCGAATTTAGGTGGGGATATGCCAACCCCAGCGCACGGTTTCCCATATCTGTCAGCAGTCGGTCGTTTAATTGTGAAAGATGTGATTATGATGGCAGGCGGCTTGGTTGCCGCAGCGGAATGTGCAAATCGCATTTTAGCCAGACGTAAAGCTATTGCTTAATTGATAGTGGTAATGCAAGCGGTCATTTTTTTGTAAAATTTTGCGGTATTATGTAGCAGTTGCACAAAGATTTAACCGATTAAAAATACTAAGATCCCTATTGAAATTTAACTCAATAGGGATTTTTACATTATGGCACAAAAGTTACTCAAGGCACGAGTTAATCGAGCGTTTTTTGTTGTTAAAGGAAAAACAAGATAAGTTATTAGAGCAGATGGAGGGCTTAACCCAAGAAATCAACGAGCTAGTTCAGCCTTTTATGCCGAAAGAATCGAGGGTTTCGCCTTTGATAACAATGCCGTTAATTGCTCAAGTGTTAAGGGAAAATGATTGGTTGGCGTGCGATGAAATAGCTGAAAAAGCTCTTGCATTGTTAGGGCAGCCCCAATTCGTTGAGGTCAAGAGCAAGCATTACAATAGCACGAAACGCATTTTGTTGCGATTATGGAAGAAAGGCTTAGTTGAACGGTGTTATTTTCATTGGCGATTAAAGCAAGTAAGGTTGTCTGAGTAACATAGTGGCATTTTACGCTAGCGTTAGAAGTAATGAATGAAGAGGGCATTTCGTGGGATACGTTACCTCAATCACTTGAATCCCAAGATGATTCAAATGATATGTTATTACATCAGCCTTACGATGAAAAGGGCGAGAATAAAGAAATTGAGCCAACCCCTTACTTTAGTTTGGCTTACGCTCACTTTCAGGCACAGAAAAAGATTCAGGATATTGATTCACTAATGGAAGTATTTGAGAGTCCTATCATCTCTAATGAAGTCGATAAGTATTGGTTAGATGGGGCTTTTATAAGTCAAAAAGCGATGATGAACACACATTAAAAAGAGGAATTAGCGATGATTTTATTTTATACTTTGATGATGTTATATGCTCTAGCTTTTTGTGCTGTCTGCCGCCAGTGCCACCAGTTAAAGGTGAGGCATACTTTTATGCTATCCGTAATAATGCTAGTAGTGGGTGTGCTACTTTATCAATGGCTACCACACCATAAGATACTGGTTTCACTCACTGATGCGACTTTATTTATTATGCTATTAGAGTGGATAACGATTGGATTGGGTCTAATGTATCAGTTTGGTTACTTACGCACCAAAATCGGCACGGATACACAACGTGCAATGCTATGGAATTGCCCGACCTATGTCTTGATAATCCCGTTTTTATTAAACACATCGGTGAAAAAACAATATCACGCATTTTGGCAAAAATATCACCAGCATAACAATGATGTGAGTTTTCCCTATTAACCATAATATGTGATAATAAATGCCCTAGACTGAAAAATCAGTTTAGGGCATTTCATTTTTAAGCGGTTTTAATGAATTTGGGTTTTTGTGCAACTGCTACATAATACCGCAAAACAGCAGAGGTTTACCTCTGCTGAATTCGGTTAAAGCTGATTTAAATCGAGCACATCGGTCATATCAAATAGCCCCTTTTCTTTTTGTGCAAGCCACTTCGCTGCACGTACTGCTCCTTTGGCAAAGGTCATGCGACTTGTAGCTTTATGAGCAATCTCAACACGCTCACCAATATCCGCAAACCACACACTGTGCTCACCGACAACATCACTTGCTCGTATTGTGGCAAAGCCAATCTCATCCCGTTTACGTTCACCCGTAATACCGTCACGGGCAAATACGCCATGCGTTTTCAGATCACGTCCTAGCGTTTTTGCAATATGTTCTCCCATCGATAACGCGGTCCCCGAAGGCGCATCCACTTTATGGCGATGGTGGGCTTCAATAATTTCAATATCACAATAATCGCCCATGACTTTGGCGGCTTTTTCTAACAACTTGAACACCAAATTCACTCCTACACTAAAATTAGATGCGAACACAATGCCAATACTGTCTGCAGCTTGCTGAATTTTCGCTTTTCCGTCATCATCAAAGCCTGTTGTACCAATTACCATATTTTTATGCTGTGCCACACAAAATGCAAGATGCGCTAAAGTTCCCTCTGGACGAGTAAAATCAATCAAGAGATCGAACTGGTCTTGTTGGCTGGCTAAATCATCGGTAATCTGTACACCAAGATGACCCACATTGGCTAATTCTCCGGCATCTGCCCCTAATAAAGATGAACCTTGACGTTCAAAGGCAGCCCCTAAGACGACCCCCTCCGTTTCACTTACCGCTTGAATCAATTGGCGTCCCATTCTGCCACCAGCACCGACGATTGCCACACGTAATGTCATATTATTATCCCCTTTTGCTATATCGCGCCATATGAAATGACCACCACAATGGCATCATTTCGAGATAAGTGGGGTCATTTCCCCGATACCACTATACATTAAATACACACCAAACAGCAGAAAAATCACGCCTGAAAGATGATCAATATATCGGCTATATTGACTATAAAACTGCTTTGCCTGTTGACGTGAAAAAACAATTGAAATGGCATAAAAATACAGGAAAGTTTCTAATACAATGATCAAAAGTGCGCTCCAGATCTGCCATGTTTGGGTTAAATTAACTAAAACCAAAGACATCACACTAGCAAAGTAAATCACCGCTTTAGCATTAGATAAATTCACTAAAAGCCCTTTGGTGATTTCTTTTTTGATGCTGGTCTGTTTATTTTGTTCTTGTTCAGAAACTGGCTCGAAGACCACATTTTGTTGACTTTTTAACATAAGGTACCCCAAGTAAGCTAAATACCCACCGCCTAAAGTCATGACTAATCCCTGTAAAACAGGAACTGTATTAAATAATATGGCTAAACCTAAAATAGAGGCTAATGCCCAAAACAACACCCCTAACGTAATACCAATCACGGCACAAAGTGCATTACGACGTGAATTACTGGCTGCTAATCGGCTGACATAAAAAAAGTCGGGTCCTGGCGTGATTAAACCGAAAAAATGTACAATAATGAGATTTAACATCACCTATCCTAAAACCAGAGACGTAAAATAAAAATCACCAATACCGCATAAATTGCCGCAAGTATATCATCTAACATAATGCCAAACCCGCTTTCTAATTTATGATCAAAATAGCGTATTGGATAAGGTTTGAGAATATCAAAGAAACGAAACAGAACAAACGCAGTCAGACACCAGAAAGGCGATAAGTTGGGAAGTGCGAGCAAAACAACGAAAATCCCCACAATTTCATCCCAAACAATCGCCCCATGATCATGCACTCCCATGTCTTCTGCAGTTTTCTGGCAAAGATAACACCCTAGAGCAAAACAAAGTGCGGTGAAAAGAAAGAAAAAACTGAGGTTCAAGTACTGTAATAATCCCCACCCAAGCATTAAACCAACCATACTCCCCCATGTTCCCGGTGCAGGACGAATCAACCCGGCGCCAAAGCCGAGGGCGAGAAAATGAATGGGATTGCTTAATTTAAGCTGTTGAAGCGGGGTTTTTAGCATAAGCTCATCTTATTTGAAATGATCAAAACCCGATTGAATAGTGATATCAATCGGATTTCCATCGCGTTGAAATTTGATGCGTTTTTTATTTTGTGGACTAATCGCGCGAACTTGTCCAACACAAGTATAATCCACGCCGATATAAGCTAACGCACGCTCTAATTTCGCTTTATTACTGTCTGGTACCGTAAAACAAAGCTCATAATCCTCACCACCACTTAACGCAAAGGTTTCTGCTTGTTCAACACCAAAAACATTCACTAAAGAAGAAGAAAGCGGTAATTTATCCAACTCAATCACCGCACCACATTGGCTACGTGTAAGAATATGATCTAAATCGGCCAAAAAACCATCTGAGATATCAATTGCCGCATTGGCTAAAGAAGAGACAGCTAATTCTAAACCGAGTAAAACACGCGGTGTAGGACGAAGATGACGTTGGATAAGAAATTCATGATCGGAGTTAAGTGGTGTCTGTTGACTTAACAATAACGATAAACCGGCTGCACTGTCACCTAAGGTACCAGAAACATAGATCCAATCCCCCACGCTCGCACTATGGCGACATAAACCTTTTCCTTTCGGAATAATACCATGTGCGGTTATCGTCACAGACAAGGGACCTTTCGTGGTATCTCCACCGATTAAATCCACATTATAGTGATCTAACACATCAAAAAAACTTTGACTAAAATCACTTAACCACTGAGCATCGACATCGGGTAAAGTTAACGCCAACGAAACCCAAGCCGGTTCAGCGCCCATGGCAGCAAGATCACTTAAATTCGTGACAGCGGCTTTATAAGCTAAATCTGCTGCGTGCATACTCGGTAGAAAATGTGTATTTTCTACCATAGTATCGGTTGTAATGACTAAACGTTGATTTTGACGTAATTCTGTAATGGCACAATCGTCCCCAATAGACAAAATCACATCTTTACGCGCGGTGCGTTTTGACGCGGTGAAATAACGTTGAATTATGTCAAATTCGCCATGACTCATTCTTCACCTATGCTACTTATTTGCGTGATAACACCGGTGCGACTTTATCTAATACGCCATTGACATATTTATGACTGTCTTCTGCACCAAATACTTTTGCCACTTCAATTGCTTCATTAATGACAACTTTATAGGGCACGTCTAATTCAAATTTAAGCTCATAGACCGCAAGGCGTAAAATGGCTTTTTCAATCGGATCAAGTTCACTGACCTCACGATCCAAATACGGCATCATAATATTATCTACTGCGTCGACATTTTCTGCGGTTTGGCGGAAAAGGCGACGGAAATAAGCTGTATCGACACCTTTTAAATCCTGTTCTGCCATAAAATTAAGCTCAATTTCCGCTGGGGAATTTTGTGACACATACCAAGAATATAACGCTTGTACTGCACATTCTCTCGCACGACGACGTGGCGAGATTTTTTTCTCATGTTTTTGTTCTGTCATCTGAATTACGCCGCGTCAATTTGCGCTAATAAATTTACCATTTCTAAAGCAACTAACGCAGCTTCCGCCCCTTTATTCCCCGCTTTGGTGCCAGCTCGCTCAATTGCTTGCTCAATGTTCTCTGTGGTTAATACGCCAAACGCAACGGGAATATCTGCATTCATTGCTACTTGACCTAATCCACTGCTAGCCTCACCCGCCACATACTCAAAATGCGCGGTGCCACCACGAATAACGGTTCCTAATGCTACAATCCCATCGTATTTTTTACTTTCTGCTAAACGGCGAGCCACTAACGGTAATTCATACGCGCCCGGCACACGAACTAACGTAATATTTTCTTCTTTGACTTGTCCGAGACGTTTTAACGCATCTAATGCACCTTCAAGTAAACTTTCATTAATAAAGCTATTAAAGCGCGCAATCACGACCGCAATTTTGGCATTTGGCGCTGCCACGGCACCTTCTAATACTTTCATATTCTTTCCTAATCTAAAATTAATGGGTAAAATCGGTTGCGAATTTTAGCATAAAATTTTTCTTCGTTCAGTAGTTATCTTTCTATTGAGTGTCATCCTATTTAAACAGCAGCTGTAAAATAATAATAACACTGTAAAAAAATGGTTACATTCAGTGTTTTTTTCCGTTAGAATGCGGTTTGCTTATTCATTTACGTTTTTTGAGAGTAATTTATGAAAAATAAAACCTTTGGAAGCGCATTATTAGTTGCGGGAACCACCATCGGTGCCGGCATGCTTGCTATGCCATTAACCTCGGCCGAAATGGGCTTTACTTACACGTTAATTCTATTATTTATCCTATGGGGACTGCTCTCTTATAGTGCGTTACTTTTTGTTGAAGTTTACCAAAAAGCAGAAACCAAAAATGCCGGAATCGCTACCCTTGCGGAACAATATTTTGGCTTACCAGGACGTATTTTAGCTACCTTGTCACTTGTCGTTTTTATGTACGCGATTTTATCAGCCTATGTCACAGGGGGCGGTTCACTTTTAGCCGGTGTCCTTCCTTTTTTAGGTGAGCATGCCACACCAATTTCTATCGTTTCTTTCACGATTGTCCTTGGGGTATTTATTGTGATCAGTACAGGCGCAGTAGATATGCTCACACGCTTCCTATTTATGATTAAGTTAGTGGCTTTTGTGTTTGTCTTATTGATGATGTTACCTTTGGTCAATGGCGATAACTTACTGGCAATGCCATTAAAAGATTTTTTAATTATTTCTGCCAGTCCCGTATTTTTTACCTCTTTTGGTTTCCATGTCATCATTCCAAGTATTAACAGCTATTTAGACGGCAATATTCGTCGTTTACGTATTGCAATTATTACGGGTACAGCGATTCCTTTAGTGGCTTACATTATTTGGCAATTAGCCACTCATGGTGTTTTCCCACAAGCCCAGTTCGTACAAATTTTAAATACTGACCCTACTTTAAATGGTTTAATCACAGCGACTTACCAAGCCACAGAAAGCGCTATTATCAGCCATGCGATGCGTTTATTCTTTACCTTAGCACTGATTACTTCTTTCTTAGGTGTCGCGTTATCTTTATTCGATTGTTTATACGATTTACTTAAACGAGTAAAAATCAAAACAAACCGTGTGTCGCTAGGTTTACTTACCTTCTTACTCCCATTAATTTTTGCGTTGTTCTACCCTGAGGGTTTTGTCATGGCATTAGGTTATGCGGGGCAAATGTTTACCTTTTACGGTTTAGTATTACCTGTTGGCATGGCATGGCGTGCTAGAAAACGTTATCCGGCTCTACCATATCGTGTCATGGGAGGCAACCTTACCTTATTCGGTGCCTTAATCTTAGGTATCTTGATTATGAATGTGCCTTTCTTAATCAAAGCCGGTTATCTCCCTGCTGTTATTGGTTAATTCACATAAGCAATCACATAAGTGAAAGGCGAACCATTGAGGTTCGCCTTTTACTTTATTTCAACCAAGTCGTTATTTCCGTTAAAGGCTTACGTGATTTTGGTTTGACTTCTTTCGCTCGATAACCAAATGTTACCGCGACAGACACACCATATTCATTCGGATCAAATGCGCCAGTTTGACTTAATAATTGATTCACCGCGTAATAATCAAACCCTTCGACAGGACAAGAATCAATACCTATCATTGCCGCCCCTGTCATCATGTTGGCAAGGGCAATATAGGTTTGTTTACACACCCAATCAAATAAAGTCCGCTCATTGTCTAATACTTGAATATCATCACGCTGAAAACGTTCATAAATGGCAAGGGCTTTTTGCATCTGTGTTTCTGTTAATCCTCGTTTAGCGAGAATATCGTGGAAATAAGGCGAATCATAACGGGCATTCTTTTTCGCTAAAATAAAGACAAGGTGACTAGCGTCGTCTAATTGCGTTTGCATTCCCCAACTGACTGCTTTTAATTGCTCACGTAACTGACGATCTTGTACTACCAGAAAATGCCACGGTTCTGATCCAACGGAACTTGGCGATAAACGGCCTAATTCAAGAATATAGTGAAAATCCTCTTCGCTGACTTTTTTATTTGGATCATAACGGCGGATTGCACTACGGAAATGAAACGCACTCAGGACTTGTTGTTTCGTGTGTTGGCTCATGACATGACTCCTTAATCAATAACCAAGAAAAACGTACTCGGACAGCACGCTAACAAGAAAAATCACAACTATCATAACATGCTTCTCCTTATCCTGTCGCAATCTTGCCTAAGTTAAAATTTTTCAGTTCGTCGAACATTTCCTCATTTTCTTTGTCTTATGTGATACCTAAATCATTCGACTCGGTTTAGTGTGTTTGAAATTTATTGGAGAAAATAACAATGAAAAAAAGACGTTTTCTATTAACAAGTATTGCACTCGGATTAAGCATTTTATCGACGCCGATGATAAGTCAAGCGTCCTTACCAACTCATGTTGACGGTCAGCAAGTACCTAGCCTCGCCCCCATGTTAGAAAAAGTCTTACCTGCGGTGGTTTCCATTTCTGTGGAAGGAAAAGCCAAGAATCATGGCGGTGCACCATTTCAAGGTATTCCTGAAGAATTTCGCTTTTTCTTTGGTCCCGATGTTTTCAATGATCGTGCCCCACGTAATTTCCGTGGTATCGGCTCAGGCGTCATCATTAACGCTGAAAAAGGTTATGTATTAACGAATAATCACGTCATTGACAGTGCAGATAAAATCACCGTGCAGTTACAAGATGGTCGAGAGTTAAGCGCAAAAGTGATTGGTACTGACGAATTATCTGATGTTGCACTGATTCAAATTGAAAAACCCAAAAATTTGACCGCACTAACGATTGCTGATTCCGATAAACTCCGCGTTGGCGATTTTACTGTAGCTATTGGTAATCCTTTTGGCTTGGGACAAACCGTGACATCTGGTATCGTCTCTGCCTTAGGTCGTTCAACGGGTTCAGATAACGGTACGTATGAAAACTATATCCAAACTGATGCCGCAGTAAACCGCGGAAATTCAGGAGGTCCTTTAATCAACCTACAAGGAGAGCTAATTGGTATTAATACTGCGATTATTTCACCAAGTGGGGGAAATGCCGGCATTGCTTTTGCAATTCCAAGTAATATGGCAAATAACTTAGTACAACAAATTTTAGAATTCGGTGAAGTACGTCGTGGCATGCTAGGCATTAAAGGCGGTGAGCTCAACGCGGATCTGGCGAAAGCTTTTGATATTGAAGCTCAACAAGGAGCATTTGTAAGTGAAGTCTTGCCTAATTCTGCAGCAGAAAAAGCCGGTTTAAAAGCAGGTGATGTCATTGTCGCGATGAATGGTCAAAAAATTTCCAGTTTTGCTGAAATGCGAGCGAAGATCGCGACATCTGGTGCAGGGAAAGAAATTGCTCTCACCTATCTACGCGACGGTAAAACACATCAAACAAAAGTCACACTACAATCAGATGATCAGACTCAAGCCGATGCAAGTCACTTATTACCGGCATTAGCTGGGGCTGAGATGAGCAATCATGATGATAAAAGCGTCAAAGGCGTACTCATCACGACTGTGACACCTAAATCCCTTGCTGAACAACGTGGTTTGAAAAAGGGCGATCTCATCATTGGAGTGAACCGTCAAAAAGTAGAAAATTTAGGTCAGCTGCGTAAAATTTTAGATGCAAAACCTTCGGCGATTGCTCTAAATATTGTACGTGGCAATACGAATTTCTATCTTCTTATTCAATAACACGAGTATAAAATAAATCAGGGGATACACAATGTATCCCCTCTCTTTTTAGCGTATGGAAAAAATGAAAAAAGTCACCGCACTTTTGGATTAATATCCCATCCCTAAGAAAAAGAGTACTACCATCATTAAGATTTGTTCTTCTGGAATTGGTTGTCCATTTAATTTCAGCGCATTGTTTTCGAGTAACAAGCCTAAATTAATCGTTTTTTCATTCTCCACAAAAACCCCCTGATGAATCGACTCTGCAAAGGTTTCCTCTATCATTTGTGTCGCACTTAACATAGCTTCTTCTTTGCTTTTACCTTGCGCTTCTTCTGTCATTGCGACCAGTTTGATCATCGCCTCTTTACTCAAATCAACATTCACTGCTAATTGCTTAAATAGCGATAAGACTTTACCTTGCTCTAACATATCGATATCGCCATTTGCCATTTCTACCACAAAATTCGCTTTCAGATCGCCACTATCCGTCGTAAGCTTGAGTGGTTCAATCTGTAATAATGGCTGATTCTTTAAAATGGTTTTTGCTAAGGTTTGAACTTGATCATCTGGTAACGTTTCATATTCCGCTGTGTTTTCCACTAGATTTAAAAGGGTATTCATCGTATTCCCTTCAACATGTGCTAGTTTAACCCCAGCCTGAAACTCACCAATAGACCTGCCATTGACTAACATTTCAGGCGCTTTAGTGAACACGTTATAGTCAACAAAGGCATCATTTTTCTGCGTATTAATATCTAACGACATGTTTCGGTATTCAACATTAAACTCTCTCATGCCTTGCTCAGAAAGTGAGAGACGGAAACTATCCACTTGCATGGTTTGTTTGCCTAATGGAATATGTTGCCATTCAGACACTTTTAAATCACTTTTTGCTTTAATATTATTGAATTCAACCAATGTTTTAGCGTTATTATCATCACTCTCAAATAGGAATTTCAATCCATCAATATTCGCGTCAGATTGCCCCACACCTTCGGCAGTCAGCTTATTAAATTTAACATCAACGCCTTTCCAAACAATATCAACATCGCTGAATGCTAATTTTGCAGGTGCAATTTTAGCCTGTCCTGTAAAAGTAGAATCAAAACCGACTTTAATTTTACTTTCAAAAGGATTCTGCCCTTGTGCATAATCAAACCAAGCTTGCGTATCTTCATTTTTAACAATGCGATCATGGGTTGAAAATAAAATAGGCACTAAATCAAAATGCGTAATACGATCTAATGGGAAAGGTCCATGATATACCGTACTTTCAAAAGGAATTTTGAAGCTCATATCAGGAAAGGCTGCAACAAAATCATAAGTAACGTTTGAACTAAAAATGCCGCGTTCAATTTTTAAATTGTCGAATTTCACTTCGCTCCCTGGTTTGGCACCAACAAACTTCGCATTAATTAAATCTAAACGCTGTTGCGCACTTTCTTCCACTGATTTTCCGGTATACCATGCACTCCCCGTCCAAACAGCCCCTAACGCAACAATAACACCTAATGCAACTAATGATTTTTTCATAAATAAATTTCCTAAATTAACGATGTGATGAAAGCACTCAATTTACCACAAATCCAGATTGTATAAAATATCTTCTTTTCTATCTGCTTAGTTTATAGAAATAAATTTATCCACCCATTTCCTCAAATAAATTTTTCATTTCCTCTTGAACTTTCACTTTTTACCCTTATTTACAACACGACAAGCTGATTTAACAATGTTGTTCTTTCTCAAATTGAGTGAATAAACACCATGATGAAATTCAAAAAATTTTATTTTGTCACTTGAAATATGAAATTTCGCCCTTACTTTGAGAAAGCAAATCGAATGATTCACTATTAACGAATTTACAAGTTTATTTTAGGAGAAACAAAATGGGAAAAATTATTGGTATTGACTTAGGTACAACTAACTCTTGTGTTGCGGTGATGGATGGCGATAAACCACGTGTGATTGAAAACGCAGAAGGTGATCGCACAACCCCATCAATTATTGCTTATACGCAAGATAACGAAACCTTAGTCGGTCAACCGGCAAAACGTCAAGCCGTCACAAACCCGAAAAATACGCTATTTGCGATCAAACGTTTAATTGGTCGTCGTTTCCAAGATGAAGAAGTGCAACGTGATGTAAGCATCATGCCATTTGAAATTGTCGCAGCAGATAACGGCGACGCATGGGTTGGTGTGAAAGGTGAAAAAATGGCACCACCACAAATCTCTGCAGAAGTATTGAAAAAAATGAAGAAAACGGCAGAAGATTTCTTAGGTGAGCCTGTTACTGAAGCGGTTATCACGGTACCTGCTTATTTTAACGATGCACAACGTCAAGCGACCAAAGATGCCGGTCGTATCGCAGGATTAGAAGTTAAACGTATTATCAACGAACCAACTGCAGCTGCCCTTGCTTATGGTTTAGATAAAGGTCAAGGTAACAAAACTATCGCAGTTTATGACTTAGGGGGCGGTACATTCGACTTATCTATCATTGAGATCGATGAAGTCGGTGGTGAAAAAACGTTCGAAGTATTATCTACCAACGGGGATACGCACTTAGGGGGTGAAGACTTCGATAACCGTGTGATCAACTACTTAGTCGATGAGTTCAAAAAAGAACAAGGTGTGGACTTACGTAACGATCCATTAGCAATGCAACGTTTAAAAGAAGCCGGTGAAAAAGCCAAAATTGAACTGTCTTCTGCACAACAAACCGATGTCAATCTTCCGTACATTACCGCAGATGCGACTGGACCAAAACACTTAAACATTAAATTAACCCGTGCAAAATTAGAATCATTAGTTGAGGATTTAGTGTCTCGCTCATTAGAGCCAGTGAAAATTGCCTTAGCTGATGCTGGTTTAAGCGTATCGCAAATTGATGATGTCATCCTTGTTGGTGGTCAAACCCGTATGCCACTTGTACAACAAAAAGTGGAAGCCTTCTTTGGTAAAGCACCTCGTAAAGACGTGAACCCAGATGAAGCGGTGGCAATTGGTGCTGCAGTACAAGGCGGTGTGTTAGCCGGTGATGTCAAAGATGTCTTGTTATTAGACGTTACCCCACTTTCATTAGGTATCGAAACCATGGGTGGCGTGATGACAACCTTGATTGAGAAAAACACTACGATTCCAACGAAGAAATCACAAGTGTTCTCAACGGCAGAAGATAACCAAAGTGCGGTAACTATCCACGTACTTCAAGGTGAGCGTAAACGTGCGGCAGACAACAAATCTTTAGGTCAATTCAACCTAGAAGGGATCAACCCAGCACCACGCGGTATGCCACAAATTGAAGTGACTTTCGACATCGATGCGGACGGTATCATCCACGTTTCTGCGAAAGATAAAGGCACAAACAAAGAGCAAAAAATCACGATTAAAGCCTCTTCAGGTTTAACCGATGAAGAAATTCAACAAATGGTCCGTGATGCAGAAGCGAACGCCGAAGCAGACCGTAAATTTGAAGAATTAGTGCAAGCCCGTAACCAAGCGGATCATTTAGTTCACGGCACTCGCAAACAATTAAGCGAAGTGGGCGATAAATTATCTGCTGAAGATAAAGCACCAATCGAAAAAGCGGTTGCAGAATTAGAAACTGCAGCGAAAGGTGAAGATACAGCGGAAATCGAAGCGAAAGTACAAGCATTAATTCAAGTATCTGAAAAATTAATGCAAGCTGCACAACCACAACCAGAAGCGCAAGCACAGCAAGCGCAAAGCGGTAAGTCAAATGATGATGTGGTGGATGCAGAATTTGAAGAAGTGAAAGACAACAAATAATTTCACTCCTCACAAAAAATCGAAGGGCGTAGCGATACGCCCTTTCGGTGTATTGATTCATCCTCATTTTTCCTCACTTTATTTTTCTCAAGTAAAGTGAGGAAAAAACAATCTGGAGGAAAAAATGGCTTTAACACTCTACCCCATTGTGCAACAACGCTTGAATAACAAGATTGCCCATGAGATTATCCCTGCCCTGTGGCAAAACACGCTCAAGCAATTACCACAAGATCAGGATTGTTATGGGGTTTATTTCAATTATGAGAGCGATCACCAAGCGGATTATGATTTTGCAATTGCGAGTAGTGCTGTTTTAAAAACAGATTTTCCCACGATTGACATTGAGGATTTGAATGTTTACGAAGTTTTTCGTTGTAAAACGCATGAAATTTATCAAACGTGGCAACTGATCTGGAAAAAAGAACAACAAGGTTTACTTAAACGGGCTTATTCGGTGGATTTTGAAAAATACTACCCTGATGGTTTGGTAGAAATTTACATCGCTGTTGTACCACATTGTTAAGCCAAAAGTGTGTTCAATATTTTATAAAAAATGACCGCACTTTGCTCCCCAAAACAAACTCAAGGAAAACACAATGGAATTTGCAACAAAATGTCTACATGCCGGTTATACACCGAAAAATGGTGAGCCTCGTGTTCAACCGATCGTACAAAGTACCACTTTTACCTACGATTCCGCCGAAGAAATTGGTAAGTTATTTAATTTACAAGCGGCTGGCTATTTTTACACCCGCCTTTCAAATCCTACTACCAATGCGGCAGAAGAAAAAATTACCGCACTTGAAGGCGGTGTAGCAACCATGTGTACCGCATCAGGGCAAGCCGCCGTGTTTTACGCGATGCTCAATATTTTACAAGCCGGTGATCACTTTATTTCTTCATCGTATGTTTATGGTGGTAGCTACAACTTATTTGCACATACCTTCAAAAAAATGGGCATTGAGGTCACTTTTGTGGATCAAGATTTACCTCTTGAGGAATTAAAAAAAGCCATTCGCCCAAATACGAAAGCCATTTTTGCCGAAACTATTGCCAATCCCGCATTACGCGTGTTGGATATTGAAAAGTTTGTTGCACTCGCGAAGGCAGCACAAGCCCCTTTATTAGTTGACAATACTTTTGCAACCCCGTATTTTTGTCGCCCTATCGAATTTGGTGCTAACGTGGTAATTCATAGTACGTCAAAATATTTAGATGGGCATGCGATTGCGTTGGGAGGTTCGATCACAGATGGCGGGAATTTTGATTGGAATAATGGCAAATTCCCACAATTAAGCACACCAGATCAAACTTATCACGGTTTGGTTTATACCGAAACCTTTGGTCCAGCAGCTTATATTGTCAAAGCCCGTGTACAATTAATGCGTGATTTAGGTGCCACACCGGCACCACAAAATAGTTTCTTGCTCAATGTGGGTATGGAAACCCTTGCACTGCGTATGCAACGTCATTATGAAAATGCACGAGCGGTCGCCGAATTTTTAGAAAGTCATCCACAAGTGGCAAAAGTGAGTTATCCGGGCTTGGCAAGTTCACCTGATCATGCACTAAAACAAAAATATTTACCAAACGGTTTATGTGGTGTGATTTCCTTTGAAATTAAAGGGGGAAGAGAAACTGCAGCAAAATGGCTGAATGCGCTACAACTGGTTTCTCGTGAAGTCCATGTAGCGGATATTCGCACTTGTGCTTTACATCCGGCGACGTCAACACACCGTCAATTAAATGAGGCTGAATTAGAAAAAGTGGGGATTTCTGCGGGTTTAATTCGTCTTTCTTGTGGTATTGAAAGTATCCAAGATATTTTGGCTGATTTAGAACAAGCATTCCACGCGGCAAAATAAATGTCATTAAGGCAGGCAATCTTGCCTGCCTGTTTGAATAACACAGGGGATAGCATGGCGATTGTAACAAATACCCCGATTTGGGTTTGGTGCGTTTTGCTTTATTTACTCTACGTTGGCAGTAAACAAAGCAAAACACGTCAAATAAAACCTTATAAATTAACATTCTTGCCCTTGATATTTCTGCCTATAGTCATCATGTCTATAATGCAAAGTCATCACCCACTTATCGCAGGTTTCGGATTCATTGTTGGCTTGGCGCTAGGTCTATTTTTAGGGTGGATAATTTGGAAGGATGCCCCTTTGTTACTAAGACAAGGGCAACAGTGGATACAAAGAGGAAGTTATCTTCCGCTTATCCTGTACTTATTCATTTTTATTTTTAGGTATGTTGTTGGCGTGGCACAACATACTCAACAAACAATAACAAAAACAGAATTCTTTAATTTTATTATTGGATTACCTACAGGGATTGGGATTGGTGCGTTATTTGCGATTCTTTTATTTCGTCAACGACCAACCACCCACTAAAATATAATCATTGTTATTTGATATCTTAAACGGAAAACTGAAACATTATGGCAAAAAAAGATTATTACGACGTTCTTGGTGTTGAACGTGGTGCGGATGAAAAAGAAATTAAACGTGCTTATAAAAAATTGGCGATGAAATATCATCCAGACCGCACCCAAGGCAACAAAGAGCTGGAAGAAAAATTTAAAGAAATCCAAGAAGCCTACGAAGTCTTAAGCGACAAACAAAAACGGGCGAACTATGATCAATACGGTCATGCTGCCTTTGAACAAAGTGGCTTCGGTGGCGGTGGCTTTAGTGGTGCTGATTTCGGGGATATTTTTGGTGATATGTTCGGGGATATTTTTGGTGGTGGTCGTGCTCGCCAACGCGTCGTGCGTGGTGATGACTTGCGCTACGATCTTGAAATTAGCTTAGAAGAAGCGGTACGTGGCACGACGAAAGATATTCAAATCAATACCCTGGCCCATTGTGACAGCTGTGATGGTTCGGGTGCTGAGAAAGGCTCAAAAGTAGAAACTTGCTCAACTTGTCATGGCGCAGGGCGTGTACGTCGTCAGCAAGGTTTCTTTGTGACTGAACAAGTCTGTCCTAGCTGTCATGGTTCGGGCAAAAAGATTGAGAAACCGTGTAAATCCTGTCATGGTGATGGACGTGTTCACAAGAAGAAAAACCTTTCGGTGAAAATCCCAGCGGGTGTCGATACAGGTAATCAATTACGCTTATCAGGCGAAGGGGCTGCAGGTGAAAATGGCGCACCAAATGGTGATCTATATGTGGTTATCCATGTACGAGATCATCATATTTTCGAACGTGATGGTAGCAATCTGTATTGTGAAGTGCCTATTAGTTTCACAATGGCAGCTTTAGGTGGAGAAATTGAAGTGCCAACCTTAGATGGTCGTGTCAAACTCAAAATCCCTGCAGAAACACAAACAGGTAAATTGTTCCGTATGCGTGGTAAAGGTGTTACTTCTGCACGTAGTGCTTACGCAGGCGATCTCATCTGTAAAATTATTGTTGAGACACCTGTTAAACTCAATGAGGAACAAAAAGCATTATTACGTCAACTAGAAGAAAGTTTAGAAGGTTCTAGTAACAAACCGAAATCCTCTAATTTCTTTGATGGCGTCAAGAAATTCTTTGATAACTTAGGCAAATAAGTTGAATAAAACACACTCCCCTGTTTTGTCTCCAAAAGGAGAAATACAGACAGGATAACCTCTTAAGCCCTGTATCATGCAGGGCTTAAATCATTTATCCAAATTTTCTTCGCTTAATTGTGAAAGCAAAGTATCACTATAAAGTGCCGTTATCGATTCTCTTATGTCGATAAACTCTGGCGATAACACCTAACCATTTCAGCTAGCGACATAAAAACAAAATTACTGTCTTAATAAAAATTATTATCATTATTATATAACTCATGTAAACTATGAATGTATTACTTATCTATTGAGGAGTCAGCCATGAAATATCCCTTAAGCTATAAAAATATAGCAAGGTCCATTCCTTTTCTCTCATTCATTGCGTTTCCTCTGTATGCGCAAGAAACGACTGAATTAGAACAAATTACAGTACAAGAAAGCGCAACCGCTGAAGTGAACAAAACCTCACCAATAGTGATCAGCAAAAGCGCCACGACCATTCAAAACGAAATGATTCTAGACACCAGAGATTTAGTCCGCTACACAACGGATGTGGGGATTAGCGATAATGGGCGTTTTTTGAAAGGCTTTGCGATGCGAGGCGTTGAGGATAACCGCGTTGGTATCAGTATTGATGGTGTTTCTTTGCCTGATTCAGAAGAAAACTCACTGTATGCACGTTATGGTAACTTTAATAATTCCCGCCTAAGTATTGATCCTGAATTAATTCAAACCATTGATATTGTACGCGGCTCAGATTCCTTTAATGCAGGCAGCGGTTCATTAGGTGGCGGTGTAAATTATAACACTTTAGATCCACAACATATTGTTAAAGCAGGTAATTCCGTTGGTGCTTTACTACGAGGCAGTTATGCCAGTAAAAATCGTGAATGGGTTCGTACTTTAGGGATAGGCTATGTTGGCGAAGAATTTGATGCCTTATTGATGTATTCACAACGCACGGGGCACGAGTTTAAAAGTCGTGGTTCAGGTCCTGAATTTCGGTATTCCAGTAGCCAGCATCCCGATCCTGTGACACAACGCTTCCACAATTATCTCGCTAAAATGAATTATCAAATTAATGACAATCAGCGTATTGGTTTAACGCTGAATGGGCAAACAGGGGGGCGTTACATTGATGAGCGTTCTTATACGTTAATGGGCTCACAATGGCGTGAAGCCAATGATCAAAACGAACGGTTGAATGCAAACTTATATTATATTTATGCACCAAGCACGGGATGGTTAGCCTACAGTAAATTTGATTTAGATTATCAAAAGACCGATCTGGCAGCAGTTAACTATAAAGGCGGACGCCATTTCACGACAGATGCTAAAGAGCTGAATGAAATTTATGATCGCCGTATGAAATCGTGTACCAACGGCTTCAGAAATGTTCTTCAGCTTTACCAATGCGTATGGCACGTGGAAATCTAACCCGAGCTTGAAACCCGAAAAAAGTATTAACCATACACTCTCTTTGAAAGGCAATAGTGAAAAAGGCTTGCTTGATCTCACCCTCTATCAAACAAACTATCGTCATTTCTTATTTGAACAAGAAAGTTTAATTCAACGTACCGAAATGCGCTATGGACGCCCTTATACTTACCAAAGCCAAGAACAACAAATGGTGAACTTAGATAAAGCAAAAATTTATGGTGTGGAATTGAAAACCCATGTCAATTTAGATCAGATGATCGCTGTGATACCACAAGGCTTTAAGTTCTACGCCGCGCTCGGTTATAGCAAAGGTAAACTCTCTAATAACGCCAGCCTACTTTCCATTCAACCGCTTAAAATTATTCTGGGGTTGGATTATGAAGCAACAAACGGCAAATGGGCTATTTTCAACCGCCTAACCTATTTGGGTGAAAAAAGAGCTAGTGATGCGAAAGTGTATGAAATTAAACGTCGCTGTACTGAATTTGTGACAGAAACAGATCCTTGGTCAGGTGAGCAAATTACTCGCTGTAAAAAACGGGAATTGTATCCAGATTTATCTACTGATAAACACTTAAATAAATCTGCTTTTGTATTTGATACTTTTGGTTATTACAAGATCACGGACGATATCACGTTCCGAGCTGGCATTTATAATCTGTTTAATAAAAAATACCATACTTGGGATGCCTTACGTGGTATTAATGCCAATAGTACGTTAAATTCAGTTGACCGTGAAGGGAAAGGGTTACAACGCTTCTATGCGCCCGGACGTAACTATGCGGCTTCCCTTGAAATCCGTTTCTAACCGTTCATGATAAAAAACCTACCGCACTTTTGCATTGCGCAATGTGCGGTAGGTTTTAAATACGTTTTAAAAAAGCTAAAGAGTCAGTTTAAAGTACCGAAACAGCTTTAATTTGCGCAAAGACCGGTTGTCCAAGCTGTAATGCCAAGTCTTCTAATGCCCATTTACTAATGGTCGCCCAAATTGGCTTTTCATCAATCTCAATCTGCACATCTACACGATTTTCTCGTTCAACAATACGCTTCACTTTACCGTATAGAATATTACGAATACTGGTTTTTTCTGGTTGTGTTAAACTGAGCGATACATCGGAGCCTTTAATACAAATACGGATGTTTTCCCCTACTTCTGCTTGTTGCGCCTTAATCCAAATCTGTTGTTGCTGTAAACCAAGAGCGGTGACTTGATAGCCAGTGTTGTTGTGTAAAATTGGTAAAGAAAGAACCGCACTTTGCTCATCCTCTAATTTCCAAGGTAAGAATAACGGATTTTCCCAAATCGACTCTAAACGATCAAAGGCTCGAACTTTTCCTTCATCTAGCAATACCACATATTCAGCTAAACGCAATAATTCTTCTATGCTATGTGTCACATACAAAATCGGAATATCAATCTTTTTCGATAAGGTTTCTAGATAACTCATCAACTCACGCTTACGCGGTAAGTCTAACGCTGAAAGCGGTTCATCCATCAGTAAAATTTCTGGCTGTGTTAAGAGTGCTCGACCAATCGCCACACGTTGTTTCTCACCACCAGACAAGGTAATAGGATAACGTTTGAGTAAATGCCCGATGCCTAGCAACGACACAATATCATCAAATTTTGCTAGATCGATTTTTTTAATGCCGTAGCATAAATTACCTTTGACGGTATAATGCGGAAATAGTCGCGCATCTTGAAAAACATAGCCGATATGTCGTTGATAAGCGGGAATACAAATCGCTTTTGATTGATCCACAAGAACGCGCTCATTTAAGGAAATATATCCCTCATCTGGATGAACTAAGCCACTTACTAAATTAATTAACGAGGTTTTACCTGAACCGGATAGTCCAAAAAGGGCGGTCACACCACGCGCAGGGATCTGTAAATTGGCTTCAAGGGCAAGCTGACCGAGTTGTTTCTTGACATTAATCTTTAGCATGACTCTGCCCCAATTTTTTCTGCATGTTTTTTGCTAACCACTCCGACAATAACAAAGATATTAAGGAGAGAATAATCGCTAAGACACATAATCTCGCGGCTTGTTCTTCTGCGCCGGGGGTTTGAATAAAGGTATACATCGCTAAAGGAATGGTTTGCGTTTCACCCGCAATATTGGAAACAAAGGCAATGGTCGCACCAAATTCACCTAAAGAGCGGGCAAATCCAAGTACCACCCCGGCTAAAATACCCGGTAAAGAAAGTGGTAAAGTAATCGTGAAAAACACACGCCAAGCGGATGCACCTAACGTTTGGGCAGCTTGTTCCAATTTCATATCAATACTTTCTAAAGACAAACGTATTGCACGTACCACTAACGGAAAAGCAACTACTGCTGCAGCCAATACAGCCCCATTCCAACTAAAAGCAAAAGAAAATCCAAACCAAGAATAAAGGTATTTACCAATAAAACCATTACGCCCCATCGCGACTAATAATAAATACCCAATCACCACAGGAGGTAAAACAAGGGGAAGATGGATTAAGCCACTCACAAGGGATTTACCATAAAAATTTTTACGTGCCAGTAACCATGCCATTAAAATCGCTACGGGTAAACTCCATAAAATGGCATTTAGTGACACACTCAAGCTGAGTTTCACAGCTTGTGTTTCGATCGTGGTTAAACCAAGTGAAGTCAAAAATTCAGTAAACAAAGGTAGTCCTTGATCTGATTAATAAAAATTCTAAAAAAATGTACCGCACTTTTCGGCTGAACTCTGCCTCGTTTACGTACAGATGAACATGCGCATGGTCTGAAGAAGCTGTTGCGATAACAAACTTGATACATGAGAGAAAACAGTAAAGCCGAATCTTAATCCATTAAAATCACAAAAATAAAAAAGAATAAGGACGCCAAGATGACGTCCTTGCTCGTTTATATCGTGTTATTTCACTGAGAAACCGTAGCTGACAAGTACTTTTTTCGCTTCTGCTGATTCTAAATAGTTTAAGAATTCGCGGGTTTCTGCATTATCGCGATCTTTTAATAAGGCGACTGGATATTCCACCGCTTTGTAAGTATCCGCAGGGAACACACCAACAATTTTCACCCCTTTGCTCACTTTACCATCCGTGCTATACACAATACCTAATGGTGCCTCAGCACGTTCAACTAAAGCTAAAGCGGCACGCACGTCTTTACCACGTGCTAATTTTGCTTCCACTTTATCCCACAATTTTAAGTTTGTTAACGCTTCTTTCGCATATTGTCCCGCTGGCACATGATCAGGATCGCCCACAGACAAGAAACTATCTTTTAATTCGGCTACCCATTCACCTTTCGCTACATCGACTTCTTTTAATTGACTGGCTTCTGGCGCAATTAAAACCAATTCGTTACCAACTAACACTTTTTCGGTGTCTTTAATGGTTAATCCTTTATCTGAAAGGTGTTTCATCCATTTAGTGTTTGCTGAAACAAAAATATCGACAGGTGCTCCCTCTTCAATTTGCTTTGCAAGCGTTGAAGAAGACGCAAAAGAAAACACCAATTCTTGATCTGGTTTCACTTTTTTATAATCTTCTGCAATTTGGTTTAATGCATTAGTCATTGATGCGGCAGCAAATACCGTTACTTTCGCTTGCGCAGAAAGCGAAAATGCTAAACAAGCAGTTGCGAGTGAAACGGTGATCATTTTTAATTTAAGCATAGTCATTTACCTTGTTAACGAGATGGATTGATTAAGATGTAAACTTTATATAAAAAATTATACAATGTTTTAACAGAAAAAGGCTATATAAAAAATACACTTGCGCAAAAATAAACCCATCACAAAAAAGTGCTGTCAAAAAACCGCACTTTTTCATCACAATGGTCTTAGAATTTTACCCCTAAATTCAACACATAATTGCGTCCCATTTGTGGCACATAAGGTAAATAAGAGGTGTGAACATAAACACGTTGGTTTAATACATTATTGACACTGAAACCAACAGAATAGTCTAAATGCCCAATTTGACGTTGATAATTGACACCTATATTTAACAAATGATGCCCTTTACTCGGATCTTCTTGAATTTTTTCTATTTTAGCAGGTAACTTCGCATTTTCTTCCCCTAAACGAATCGCTTCCAGCGCACTTTCAAAATCCTCTCTGTCAGCATCACTTAAATCTGCGATAGCTTTACCTGTACGATTATATTTATCGCGATCAATATCCTTTAATAATAAATTCTCACCTGTATCATCATCAATAAAATCACTCGCTTCTAACGCTCTCGGCAGTTTAATTGATAAAGAAGAGGCTGTTTTTTGTTGGGCAAAAACGCATTACCATAGCGAGCAAGATCTTCGTTATAAATATAATTCCTAAATTTATTTTGATACAGACTAAGTTTGTAATCCCATTTATCAGCATGATAAGCAAAGCCCAACTCAATATTATTGGAACTTTCTTTACGTAAATTTTTATTACCATGTTCAAAAGAGTTTGTCGCTAAATGTTGCCCGTGGTAAGCCTTTAGCTCGACGAACAGTGTAGCCATAAGAGGGTTCATAGACTGTGCCTTTACCTTCTTTTGAGCGTGGGGCAACATAAGCAAGCACTACACAACCAGACCAAATATCTTTAAGTTGGTTAGATTGTTCATATACCGCTTCGCCAATTTTGACGGTGTCAATACCAATTAATTTGGCAAAGATTTCAGGGGTCATAATCCCCACTTGTACATGTTTGATTTTCTCAATCACTTTCGGGTGTTCTTTTAATACCGCCCATACATCACCTGCAATCACACATACATTCGGTTTGCGACCGATAGAGCGTTTAATCGCACGAATACCCGCATCAAATACGCCAAAAATATCTGCCGTTTGGTCGGTGAATTTTGATGAGCCTGATAAAGTGATTTTGTTGTTCGTACCGTATTTGCTTTCGTCTAACGCCAAGGTTGCCACTTCTTTTTCGCGACCAAGTGCAATCACATCTTGGGTGGTATTTAGTGCAAATTGGCGTAGAGAGAAAATCGCTTCATTTTCTTCACGGTAGTCGATGGCGTATTCCACATCATGCTCTTCGAGAGCCACATCAATCGCCCCAATATCTTCAGGATCGAGACGATTTGATATGCCGCGTAAACTACGCACCGTGCTTGGTAAGCGGAAAGCAAGACGACCAAAGGTTGGGATTTTGCCTGCCTCTTTGTCGATTTCCACTGTTGGCATTAAAGTTTCGCCAATCAGTTCATTGTTGTGATAACCCTGTGCAAGCTCGGTTAATACAGGGTCTTGCACTCGCAATTTTTGCAAGTTATGTGTGGTCATAATGGCTCCTTATTTGTAAATGGCGTTAAAGGCAGTAGTGTAAACCGTTCTTTATGAATTGTACGTAATGCCTCTCCTAGTATGCCATATAGTTTTCTGCCTTGTTTTAAACTTTCTGCTGTGCGATGCAACCCTTGAAGGGCTTCATCGGCGTTAAGTTGAATGTGGATCATTATTGGTTCTCTCCGTAGAATAAAAGCGTGGTAATGTTGCCACGCTTTAGTAAGGATTTAGGATGAAAGAAAAACATTTAGCCGCCATTGAACGCTTTAAAGAGAGTGGTGAGCGTGCCACTCTCAATATTGCATTAAGTGAGTGGGCTTATGAAAAACTTAAAAATCACGAAGTGCTAGACGAGAACTCTCTAAGAGAATGGGCGACAAGCCCTAAATGCTCAAAAGGCAAATCGTTGGCTTTACTCAACTTTTTGGAAGCAATTAAGGCTTCTACAAAGACGGATAAATAAAAGTAGTCTAGTTCTTCAAGCTCCATTTCAAGACGGTTTAATGTGGTGTTAAACATTGTTTTACTGTCTTGGCTTGGGGCTTGTTTTTCCCATTCCTGTAGTGTTAAAAATGCTTCGTATAAAAAAGGCTAACGTAGTTAGCCTTTTTCTCTTTTCGCTTTTTACTTAAGGCAGTGCAGAAATGACACAGTAGCCCTCTTCCAACCCTGTGATTTGATAGCCCGTTTCACTTTCAATAAAAGCTGATTCACCCTGTTTTAATTCAAGTACCTGCGTGCCTTGAGAAAGGGTAAGCTTTCCTTTCATCACTAACAAAATTTGTGCACTTTGCGTCTGGCAGGACTGTGTTTGTCCTTGACAATAGTTAAATCGAGTAAGCGCAAAATCTTTAGCAGGAGTATGGTACGTAAAATAAGCCTGTTGTGCTGGTGCCACTGGAATAATCTCAGGTACCACTTCACGACAATCAATAATCGCTAGCAAGGCTTGGATATCCACATGTTTCGGGGTTAACCCACCGCGAATCACATTATCTGAACACGCCATTAATTCAATATTTTGTCCACGTAAATACGCATGAGGAATACCCGCATCTTGGAAAATGCCCTCGCCTTCGCATAAGTGCACAATATTAAATAAATAAAAGCAAACAAGACCTGCATCCAATTTTGACGGTGCAATCGCCATCGCCTCCATCGTATAAAGAACCCAATAATCTGGATTGCTTAGCTCAAGTTGATTCGCGGCATATTTCGCTTTATTTTCTTCTATAATCGGCAATAACCATTGAGATAACTGTTCTTGATCTGCTTGCATAATGTCAGCATAAAAAGCATGAATATCTTGTTGTACAAGCTTGGTTGCCAGTCCTTGTAAAGAAGGACGTGCATTTAAGGTTGCAAGCATAGCCTGTTTCGTTTTAAACCCATGTAATAACCAAAAATCAGATAAAGCAATCATCATTTCTGGCTTGTGATTATTGTCTTTATAAGTACGAATAGGACTTGTTAAGGCAATGCCTTGCGCATTCTCTTGCGCAAATCCGATCTCTGCCTGTTTTTTTGTCGGATGTAATTGAATAGACAAGGGTTTTGCCACATCTAAAATCTTTAATAAATAAGGCAATTCTGAACCAAACTGGGACAGGCTCTTGTCGCCAAGTGCGGTTGGTTTTTGAGCTAAAAATGTAGCTAATGACGTTTCTTTGCCCTCAACATCAAGCATGGACGGTGCTGATACATGAGCACCTAACCACCACTCTGCATAATACTGTTCTGTTTCTTTTTTCATCCCAAGTAAGGCAGGTAAATAGTCTTTCCCGCCCCAAACGTAATGCTGTAAACGGCCTGTTAATTGATAAATTCCCATATATTCCCCCGTTATTTATAACCACCAAAAAATTGAATAACCTGTTCACGATCTTGATCTGTCAACAAATGCACTAACAAACGTTTCCCATTTTTCATATCAATCACAAGAATATTATTCTCTGCCAAATTCACCTGATGAATATCAGCATATTGAAAATAAATATTACCGAAGAAAAACCCTTTCTCTTTTAAGAGTAACATGGGGGCGCGAATAAACGCCGCATACACACTCAGTAAAATTAAAGCAGTTAATAGGTACAGAGTGGCCGACGAAAGATTGGTATAGGTTTGGTAAATGATAATGCCTATTAATAGACTAAAAATTAACGCATCCTTTTGTCCCTGCTTTTTCAGATGTACCTTAAGTAAGGTTTTTCCTTTCCAACAGTCCATGAAAAACTGATCGTAAAAAGCATAAAGTAAAAAGCAGAAAATACCCAACACAGTAAGACGTTTATTATCATCAATTATATTACTCACAAATAACTTACTTAGCTTTATTTTACAAAAAAGAGATGAACGCATTCAGCCTTTTTTATTTCCTTATCGGATTAGAGATTAAAAGAAAATGTCTAAACCAACACGAAAGTCGTTAAAGCTCGCACAGAAGTATCAATAAATTTGCTAAAAAAGATAGACATGATGTCTATCTTTTTATACGTCACTTTCCCAATAGAAAACTAGAAAAATACGCGTAACCCTACCCCTAATTTATTATTTTTTACCTGATGGTTTGTACTGAATACTTTTACAGTTGGATTAACTTGATAATCATAAATATCAGAGGTAGCTTTCGCTTTCTCATACGCATATTCAACGTAAGCTAATACATTCTTATGCAATTTATAATCTGCACCGACAATCAACGTATCTACGCTTTTTTTCCAATTATGCACCACTAGGTAGTCAACTTCAGTACCAAATGCTAGATGGTTTTTGACTTTTAAATTGTTCCACTGAACATACACTTTTGACGGTTCAGTCACTTGATAAGAAACGGATACGAGTAAATTCTGTATAGTTTTTTCTTTTGTATCATGTTCTTTACTGATCATTTTACCATATTCCGCGCCAAAACTCATAGAACCATACACAACTTGTGCAGCCATTCTCCAAGTAATATTAGTATATGCAGTTCGCGTACTCTCATAATCATATTTATTCACGCCATAACCCGCTGCCAAATTTAGCATTAAATCCTGCGCTAACCCACGGCTATAGAATAACGACGTTTGATAAGCATATTTATCTTCATAATTACCTAGCGGATTATCTTTAACTGAAGTTTTTTTGTTCGCATTACCAAATACATAATCCAAACCTAAACTAAAACCGTGCCATTCTACTGAACGGAATTTAATAGATTTCTCAGCAGAAATTAATAAATTATTGTCACCACCCCAAGCATAAGCATTATCATTAAGCTGGACATCATCCCCATTGGTAGCTTGTTTACCAAAAGTTAAAGTACCTATCCCTTCATAAGCTAAACCCACGAATAACTTATTGGTGGTCGGATTACCAAATTTTCCTGAGGAAAATACATTATCCTCACTATCAAATCGGATTTCTAAACCACTTACTGCACTTAAACCACTCCCTAATTGATGAGTCACTTTCATGTCTAAACGAGAATCATCATTTTTTAAATCCACCCTTTTATTTTTTTCTTTAGCGAGTAATACTCGAACAGATCCCCCAAGCTCGACAGTCGTGCCATCGTTATAATAAAATCAGTTACTTTATATCACGTTCAATTCTCACCCTCTCAAACCTATATGTCAATTTAATCCACTAAAGTAGATTAAACTTCTTGTTGCTAGCGCACATTCATTAAATGAACATTCAGAAATATCAAGAATAATTAAAATATAAATTATTTATATAAAAATAATGTATTCAATAAATAAAAAAAGCCCTATATTTTCAGTATAGGGCTTAAAAATTAATCGACTATAAAGACTAAGCTAAAATGCCAGTCCATGCACCAAAAATACCGATGGCAAAGAAACCAATAATAATCCACAAGGCATTGACCCGGTTACGTAATAACCACATACAAGCAAAGGTCAACAATAATGGTAATAAGCCCGGCATTAAGCTATCTAAAATGGTTTGAATCGTTTCCACTTTGGTGCTGCCATCTTGCATTTGAATATTGGCAACAACAAAAGGAACGTTGATACTGGTCCATTTCTGAACAAGCGCTCCCATGATAAATAAACCAAGAATTGACGAGCCTTCAGTCAGTTTTTGCAGTAAACCACCGCTCATATCACCGACTACATCGAGACCTTTTTTATAACCATAGGTCACGCCAAAATAACGGGTAGCTAAACGCACAAGATTAAACAATACAAAGAACAAAATTGGACCTAAGATATTACCGTTAATCGCTAATCCAGCACCTAATGCCGCGAATACTGGACGCGCGGTTCCCCAATAAATCGGATCACCCACACCGGCTAATGGTCCCATTAAACCGACTTTAATCCCGTTGATTGCTGCATCGTCAATTTCTTTACCATTTGCACGTTCTTCTTCCATTGCAATGGTGACGCCTAATACTGGCGCGGCAACGAAAGGTTGTGTATTGAAGAATTCTAAATGGCGTTTGATGGCATCTTTACGTTCTTGTGAGTTTGGATCAGGGTATAAACGTTTGATAACCGGTACCATCGAATAGGCAAATCCAAGCGCTTGCATCCGCTCAAAGTTCCAAGACCCTTGGAAAAGATTAGAACGACGTACTACTGCATTTAAATCGCTTTGCGTTACTTTTTTCATTTCAGTTGTCATTGTTGTAATTCCTATTAATCTAATCTGTTATCAAGATCGTTGTTACCATTGCTCACCACTTGTACCACTTGCTTACTTTGGTTGTATTTCGGGTGAAGCTGAATATAAAGCACCGCCATGATCGCGCCTAATACCCCTAATGCCACTAAGTTAAATTCCGTAAAGGCAGCAATCACAAAACCTGCATAGAAGAATGGCATTAAATGCCCTGCACGCATCATATTGATCACCATTGCGTAACCCACGACAGCAATGAATCCACCCGCTATTTTAAGCCCGGTCGTCACCACATCAGGAATCGCACTTAACATAGTTTGAACCGTATCTGTTCCCGCCGTCATGGCAACAATTAATGCAGGGATTGCAATACGCATAGCTTGTAATAACAAAGCGGAACGGTGAATCCAATCTAATTTATTCAGATCACCGCTCTCAACAACATTATCCGCGGCATGTTGGAAACCAACCGTAATCGCACGGACAACATAAGTTAAGACTTGACCGGCTGCCGCCAATGGAATCGCAATCGCAATACCAGTTGAAATATCTTGACCACCGACAATAACCAGAATAGTCGATACAACAGAAGCCAACGCCGCATCCGGCGCTAATGCTGCTCCGATATTCATCCAGCCTAAGGCTAACAATTCAAGCGTACCACCAACAATGATACCCGTCTTAATGTCACCTAAGACAAGACCAATTAACGTACAAGCAATCAACGGACGGTGTGTTTGCCATTCATCCAAAATCGATCCCATTCCTGATACACAAGCAACGAGAAAGACAAGTACAATTTGTAAAGTTGAAATTTCCATTCTAATTTCCTTTTCTTAATATCATTAGATGAGATTATTTTTCTTTAATAAATCCATCATATACTGACGGCTATCATTTGAGACTTTACGCACATCAAGCTCAATGTTTTGTGCATCCAGTTTCTTAAATGCCTCAATATCTTTATCATCGACAGCAACCGCACTGGTGATCATTTTTTTGCCATCTTTATACGCCATACCACCAACATTAATTGATTTAAACGCCACACCTGCTTCCATTAAACGGACAACATCGGTCGGATTAGTAAACAATAACATCATACGCTCGCCCGCATATTCTGGGTTGTTATATACACGGATCATTTTTTCTACATCCACGACATGTGCAGTTACGCCCGGCGGTGCAACACTTTTCAACATGGTTGAACGTACGCTGTCCTTCGCCACATCATCATTGACCACAACAATACGGCTCACTTTACTTTCTTTCGTCCAACGGGTTGCGACTTGACCATGAATTAAACGGTCATCAATACGTGCCAAACCAATTTCTAAATGCCCAACACCATTTGCGGTAACAACTGTCGGTTCAACGGGTTTATCTTCCACATTTTGGACTGGTGTTGCGACTTCCTCTTCCTCATAGCGTAATGCACGCACACCGGTGCGACCCGTTTCAAGCGCAATCGCCACCAATTCTGACAATGTTGGACCATCATCACGAGCCATAAAGGTTTCCACTAACATCGGGACATTTACCCCAGTCACGATGTCCATATTTGGCTTGCCATCAGCAACGCGATTTGCCGCATTAAATGGACTGCCACCCCAAGTATCCACTAAAAACAACACCTCATCGCAATGGGATAAAGTGGTTGATAGTTTTTCTTGGTATTTGGTCATGATAGTTTCAGCATTTTCTCCCGGAACAAAATTGATAGTGGCAACATTGTCTTGCTCACCAATCAACATTTCCGTGGTTTTCAGCAATTGCTCTGCTGCTACCCCATGAGTCGCTATCATAATAGCAATTGTCATTGTTTGACTCCTTATAAAAATTAAAAATCAAATAGAGTTATCTGAGCGCGAATTAAATTATAGAGTAAAGGATGAAATAACGATGTGATTTAGATCACAATTTAATGGTATAGTTACATTAAAAATGTTGTACATGTCACATTTTTGACCAATTTCATGGCGTGTTACACCATTCTCAGCGCAGTTAAAAGTACTTCATTTGCCGATTTAAAAAATTATTCAAAATTTTTAACATTTCAATAACATAATCATTTAAGAGAAATAATATAATATTTTCATTCGCTTTATTCTTGCAAAGCCGTCAAAAATCCGTAAACTACGCGACAATTTCTCATTCTGAGAAACCCCTCCTCCAACTTTAATGGGCTACCAGAGAGTAGCAAAAGGATCAAAAAATGAATGACAATGTCAATAAAGACGGCTGGAAAGCTTTATTAGGATCTGCTGTCGGCTATGCAATGGATGGTTTCGATCTTCTTATCTTAGGTTTTATGTTATCGGCGATTTCTGCTGATCTCGCCTTAACCCCCGCCCAATCGGGCTCACTTGTCACTTGGACACTGATTGGCGCTGTCGCCGGTGGCATTATTTTTGGCGCACTCAGTGATAAATACGGTCGTGTACGTGTTTTAACGTGGACAATTGTGCTCTTTGCGGTCTTTACCGGACTGTGTGCTTTTGCACAAGGTTACTGGGATCTCTTGATTTACCGTACCATTGCTGGCATCGGTCTTGGTGGCGAATTTGGTATCGGCATGGCATTAGCCGCTGAAGCCTGGCCGGCACGTCATCGTGCTAAAGCCTCTTCTTATGTTGCCCTAGGTTGGCAAGTGGGCGTACTGGGTGCCGCACTTCTCACACCATTATTATTACCACATATTGGCTGGCGCGGCATGTTCTTGGTGGGCATTTTCCCTGCATTTGTCGCATGGTATTTACGTGCCAAATTGCATGAACCGGAAATTTTTGTCAAAAAACAGACCGCACTTGAGCATCAGAAAACTTCTCGTTTAGAGCCTTTCCGCTTACTGATTAAAGATAAAGCGACAGCAAAAATTAGTGCCGGGATCGTGGTATTAACCTCGGTACAAAACTTCGGTTATTACGGGATCATGATTTGGATGCCAAATTTCTTATCAAAACAACTGGGGTTTAGCTTGACCAAATCAGGTGTCTGGACCGCTGTCACCATTTGCGGGATGATGTTTGGTATTTGGTTATTCGGTCAACTTGCTGACCGCATTGGGCGTAAACCAAGTTTCTTACTCTTCCAATTCAGTGCGGTGATCAGTATTTTTACCTACTCTCAAATGTCAGATCCAACCTATATGTTGTTTGCTGGGGCGGTTTTAGGGATGTTCGTCAACGGGATGATGGGGGGCTATGGTGCATTGATGTCAGAGGCATACCCAACACAGGCTCGTGCCACAGCACAAAATGTATTATTTAACTTAGGACGTGCTGTTGGAGGATTTGGACCAATTGTGGTCGGCGCATTAGTTTCAACTTACTCTTTCCAATTGGCAATCGCTTTCTTAGCCAGTATTTACATTATCGATATGATTGCGACCATCTTCTTGATTCCAGAATTAAAAGGTAAACAATTGGATTAATCATACAAAAAAAGCGCGGTTCAATTTGACTTGAACCGCTTTTGATCATTCTTTCTTCAACAAGACTTCGTGCGCTTGTTTTTGTTCTTTCATCTTTTCGCGAATTTCTCTACGCTGTTGCGAAATCTCCGCATTTCTGATCATGTAATCATCTACGCGTTTTTCATAATCTTCACGCATACTTTCAATAATCGTACGCACATCCTGAATCGACATGTCATCACGAATATATTGATTTAAGTTATCTAGTAGTAATACACGTTTCTGATTATCACGAATTTTACGGTTATTATCTTCGCGATCGCGCGCGAGTTTGTTTTTTAAACGATATATACGCACATACTCTAATACTTCTTGAAATGACTGTTTATTGACATTTTCCATCATACGACTCTCTTGAAATAAATAAAAAATAAACCGTACTTAATTTAGCTATTTTTCACCTCCCCGTCAAAGCGTTCGTGAACTTTTTAAAAAATTAAACAAAAAAATCCGCTTATTTCAGGCTTCCCCCATTGCCTAGAATGGGTTGAGGTGATAAAACTAGTCAATTATTTTGAGTAAAAAAAGGAAGTGACTATGTCAAAGGTTTTTAATTTTAGCGCCGGCCCTGCCATGATGCCTGAAGCAATCTTAGCGCAAGCACAAGCGGAGCTTTTAAACTGGCAAGAACAACAGACTTCTGTCATGGAAGTCAGCCATCGTGGTAAATTATTTATGGCATTAGCCAGTCAATCTGAGTTAGATTTGCGCCAGCTTTATCAGATCCCAGACAATTACCGCATCCTTTTCTTACAAGGTGGCGCTCGCGGGCAATTTGCTGCGATTCCAATGAATTTATTAAAAGAAAAAGGCAAAGCCTTATATTTGACCAGTGGGCATTGGTCTGCCACCGCCGCCAAAGAAGCACGCTTATTTGGTGACATTGATGAAGTCAATATTCTGGAAGAAGGCAACGAACTCAAAGTCGGTCAGTTAGATTTTAGTCATATTGCCGACCAATATGATTATGTTCACTACTGCCCAAATGAAACGATCAGTGGCGTAGAAATTTTTGATCTGCCAAAAGTGGGGAACGCTATCTTAGTGGCAGATATGTCTTCCAATATTCTCTCACGCAAAATTGATATCAGCCAATTCGGCTTAATTTATGCGGGTGCACAGAAAAATCTTGGTCCAGCGGGAATTACTCTAGTCATTGTACGCGAAGATTTAATTGGTCATGCACGCCAAACTACACCAACAATTTGGAATTACCAAATACAAAGTCAAGCCGACTCAATGATTAATACACCGCCCACTTTTGCTTGGTATTTATGTGCTTTAGTCTTCAAACATCTTTTATCCCTCGGTGGAATCGAGGAAATCGAAAAACGCAATCAGGCGAAAGCACAACTGCTTTACGACTATTTAGATAGCACACCGTTTTACCGTAATCCAGTTGCCAAAGTAAACCGCTCGCGCATGAATGTGACCTTTACTACCGATAATGATGAACTGAATGCAAAATTCGTTGCTGAAGCAACGGCTGCGGGATTGCATGCCTTAAAAGGACATAAAGTGCTAGGTGGCATGCGCGCGTCAATCTATAACGCGATGCCGATAGAAGGGGTGCAGGCTTTAATTGCCTTCATGAAACAATTTGAAGCTGAAAACCGCTAAAAGTGCGGTCTGTTTTCGCCAAATTTTACAACACAGTAAATATAAAAAGAACAAAGGAACACTATGCAATACATCAACATCGTTAACGAAGGGGTGAAACAGCTTCACCCTTATCAAGCTGGAAAACCGATTGAAGAGTTAGAACGAGAGCTAGGAATTGCCAATATCATTAAGTTAGCATCCAATGAAAATCCGTTTGGTTTGTCTGACAGTGCTAAACAGGCGATTTTAGCAGAATTGGATAATCTGACGCGCTACCCTGACAGTAATGGCTTTTACTTTAAACAAACGGTCGCAAAAAAATTTGGCTTATCTCCTGAACAAATTACCTTAGGCAATGGTTCAAATGATTTATTAGAGTTAGTCGCGCATACCTTTGCTAACGAACAAGATGAAATTCTCTTTTCACAATATGCTTTTATTGTGTATCCCCTTGTTACACAAGCGATCAATGCCAAAAAAGTGGAAATCCCAGCGAAAAACTATGGGGCTGATTTAGACGGCTTTTTACAGGCAATAAGTGATAAAACCAAATTAATTTATCTCGCTAACCCCAATAATCCGACAGGCACTTTTTTAAGTGCGGGCGAAATTTCCCAATTTTTAAATCAAGTGCCAGCGCATGTCATCGTGGTATTAGATGAGGCTTATACTGAATTTACCTTGCCGGAAGAACGAGTAGATTCTTTTACGTTACTCAAAAAACACCCTAATCTTGTGATTTGTCGTACCCTTTCTAAAGCCTATGGTTTAGCGGGTTTGCGTATTGGTTACGCGGTTTCTTCTGCCGAGATTGCTGACCTCTTTAATCGCGTTCGCCAACCGTTTAACTGTAACAGTCTGGCATTAGCCGCAGCGACTGCTGTAATCAATGACGATGCTTTTATTGCGAAAGTGGCTGAAAACAACCGACAAGGATTGAAGTTATTGGAAGACTTCTTTACAGCCAAAGGTTTGAACTATATTCCGTCAAAAGGCAATTTTGTCATGTTAGATGTCAATCAACCAGCCTTACCAATTTATCAGGCATTATTACAAAAAGGCGTGATTGTGCGTCCGATTGCAGGTTATGGCCTACCAAATCATTTACGGATTAGCATCGGTTTACCAGAAGAAAACCAACGTTTCTTACTCGCATTAAGCGAAGTATTAGGGCTTTAAGCCAAACTTATCCAGTGTATAGGAAATATAAATCGTGATAAAAGATGCGACCGCTATTACTCTCAATCCCATCAGCTATATTGAAGGCGAGGTGCGTTTACCGGGCTCCAAAAGCTTATCCAATCGTGCACTCTTACTTTCCGCATTAGCTAAAGGAAAAACAACATTAACCAATCTGTTAGATAGTGATGATGTGCGCCATATGTTAAATGCGTTAAAAGAACTTGGCGTGACTTATCAACTGTCAGAAGACAAATCCGTCTGTGAAATTGAAGGTTTAGGACGTGCTTTTGAATGGCAAAGTGGCTTAGCTTTATTTTTGGGCAATGCAGGGACTGTGATGCGTCCCTTGACTGCCGCGCTTTGTTTATCGACACCGAACAAGAAAGGCAAAAATGAAATCGTCTTGACTGGCGAACCTCGTATGAAAGAACGCCCAATACAACATTTAGTTGATGCATTATGTCAAGCTGGCGCAGAAATTCAGTATTTAGAACAAGAAGGTTACCCACCTATCGCCATTCGAAATACCGGACTCAAAGGCGGACGAGTACAAATTGATGGGTCCGTTTCTTCTCAATTTTTGACCGCACTTTTAATGGCTGCCCCGATGGCAGAGGCGGATACGGAAATTGAAATCATCGGTGAGCTGGTTTCCAAACCTTACATTGATATCACCCTTAAGATGATGCAAACCTTTGGCGTTGAAGTTGAAAACCAAGCCTATCAACGCTTTTTGGTGAAAGGTCATCAGCAATACCAATCACCACACAGGTTTCTAGTAGAAGGCGATGCCTCTTCTGCTTCTTATTTTCTCGCCGCGGCAGCAATCAAGGGAAAAGTAAAAGTCACAGGCGTCGGTAAAAATAGCATTCAAGGGGATCGTCTGTTTGCGGATGTGCTAGAAAAAATGGGGGCGCATATCACTTGGGGCGACGATTTTATTCAAGTGGAAAAAGGCAACCTCAAAGGCATCGATATGGATATGAACCATATTCCCGATGCAGCAATGACCATTGCCACCACTGCACTTTTTGCAGAAGGTGAAACGGTCATTCGTAATATTTATAACTGGCGCGTAAAAGAAACTGATCGCTTGACCGCGATGGCGACCGAACTGCGTAAGGTGGGGGCGGAAGTGGAAGAAGGCGAAGATTTTATTCGTATCCAGCCATTGAATCTGGCGCAATTTCAACATGCTGAAATTGAAACATACAATGATCACCGCATGGCGATGTGCTTTGCTTTAATCGCATTGTCGAAAACGTCGGTCACGATTTTAGACCCGAGCTGTACCGCAAAAACGTTTCCTACGTTTTTTGATACTTTTTTACGCTTAACACACGCAGAAAGTTAGCCTACAGATAGATACTAAGCAAAAAGCGAAGTATTTTGTAATACTTCGCTTTTTGAGTGACGAATAGGGTCTGAGATAATGCAAGAAAACACCTTAAGACTGAATTCGAAAACTCGCCATATAATTTGCGCTGACATCTTTATTGAGCCAGAATTTACCCGTCAATGGATTATAATGATAGCCTACCATATCTAAACAGGTTAATTGTGCTTCATCACACCAATGAAGCAATTCCGCTGGCTTAATAAATTTGTCGTAATCGTGCGTCCCTTTCGGCAACATTTTCAACACATATTCCGCACCAATAATCACCAATGCCCAGGCTTTAAGGGTTCGATTAATGGTGGAGAAAAAAATCACCCCGTTTGGTTTTAATAATTGCTTACAACAGGCAATAATCGAACTCGGGTCAGGCACATGCTCAAGCATTTCCATGCAAGTAATCACATCAAACTTTTCCTTCTCCCCTCTTTCAGCAAAAAGTGCAGTCTGATTTTGCAAAAATTCCTCAATCGTAATTTGTTGATAATCAATACGTAGCCCGCTTTCTAAAGCATGTTTTCTTGCCACTTGTAATGGGGCAGAAGACATATCAATCCCCGTCACAATTGCGCCTTGCTTTGCCATGCTTTCTGACAAAATGCCACCGCCACAGCCCACATCCAGCACTTTTTTCCCCGTTAGCCCGTTGGCTTGCTGTGCAATATAGCTTAAACGTAACGGATTAAGTTGATGAATCGGTTTGAAATCCCCTTGCGGATCCCACCAGCTTTTTGCCATTTTCTCAAACTTATCAAGTTCTTGTTGATCAATATTTTGCATGAAATTTCTTCTTATGATTTTGAATAGAAACAATACGTTATTATTCCCCAAATCAGGCAAAATTTCACTATAAAATTAGGGGAACACTAGATTTTATGCTATAATTCCGTCAATTTTTTGATTAATCAAACTCAATGATTAGGAAGTTTTCAATGACCGATTTAGTCCAAGATACTATGCATCAAGATATTAGCCCAATCAGTATTGAAGAAGAGCTGAAATCCTCATATCTCGATTATGCCATGTCCGTCATCGTAGGGCGTGCATTACCCGATGTACGCGATGGTTTGAAACCCGTTCATCGCCGCGTATTATTTGCGATTCACGAAGGCGGGAATGCCTATAACAAACCTTATCGTAAATCCGCTCGTATCGTAGGGGATGTAATCGGTAAGTATCACCCTCATGGTGATAGCGCGGTCTATGACACACTCGTGCGCATGGCTCAGCCGTTTTCATTACGTTATATGTTAGTAGATGGGCAAGGTAACTTCGGTTCAATTGATGGCGATGCTGCCGCGGCAATGCGTTATACTGAAGCCCGCATGACTAAAATCGCCCATGAATTATTAGCGGATCTCGATAAAGAAACTGTCAATTTTGTGCCTAACTACGATGGCTCTGAACAAATTCCTGAAGTCCTCCCAACCAAAGTCCCTGCGCTTTTAGTCAACGGTTCTTCCGGTATTGCAGTCGGTATGGCAACTAATATTCCCCCTCATAACTTAGGCGAAGTGTTAGACGGTTGCTTAGCGTATATCGAAAACAACGAGATCAGCATTGATGAGTTAATGACTTATATTCCAGGTCCAGACTTCCCAACCGCCGCATTAATCAATGGTCGCAAAGGGATTGAAGAGGCCTATAAAACAGGACGTGGTAAAATTTATGTACGTGCCAAAGCTGAAGTGGAAACCGATGAAAAAGGCGGTGAAACCATTGTGGTGCATGAAATTCCTTATCAAGTCAACAAAGCCAAATTAATCGAAAAAATTGCTGATCTCGTAAAAGAGAAAAAAGTCGAAGGCATTAGCGCAATCACGGATTTATCTGACAAAGACGGGATGCGTATTGAAATTAAAATCAAACGTGATGCCGTGGGCGAAGTGGTTCTCAACAACTTGTATGCCTTGACTCAATTGCAAGTCACTTTTGGCATTAACATCGTTGCCCTCGATAAAGGTCAACCCAAACTGCTCAATTTAAAACAATTAATTGAAGCTTTCGTGTTACACCGTCGTGAAGTCGTCACACGCCGTACCGTTTATGAATTGCGCAAAGCACGTGAGCGTGCCCATATTTTAGAAGGCTTAGCCATTGCTCTTGCCAATGTAGATCCGATTATTGAATTAATCCGCAATGCGCCAAATCCTGAAAGTGCCAAACGTGCATTATTAGCGCAAGCATGGGAGCTTGGTCATGTATCACAAATGCTTGCCGCCACAGGTGCCGATGCGGCACGTCCTGAAGATCTAGAAGAACAATACGGTATTCGTGATGGCATGTATTATCTGACCGAAGTTCAAGCACAAGCGATTTTAGATTTACGCTTACAAAAACTGACTAACTTAGGTCATGATGAAATTCTTGATGAGTACAAAAAACTCCTCGATGTGATCGGCGAATTATTACATATCTTACGTAGCCCTGAGCGCTTAATGGAAGTGATTCGTGAAGAATTAGAACAAATTCGCGAACAGTTTAATGATCCACGTCGTACAGAAATTACCGCGAGCTCTGCTGATATCAATCTTGAAGACCTCATTGCCCAAGAAGATGTGGTGGTTACCCTTTCACATGAAGGTTACGTCAAATATCAACCCCTTACTGACTACGAAGCACAACGTCGTGGTGGTAAAGGGAAATCCGCAGCCAAAACCAAAGAAGAAGATTTCATTGAGCGTCTTTTAGTCGCAAACACCCATGACACCATTCTCTGTTTCTCGAGTCGTGGACGCTTATATTGGTTAAAAGTGTATCAACTCCCACAAGCTAGCCGTGGTGCACGTGGCAGACCGATCGTCAATATTCTTCCATTAGATGAAAATGAACGTATTACCGCGATTCTGCCTGTCACTGCTTATGAAGAAGACAAATTTGTCGTGATGGCAACTGCCGGCGGTATCGTGAAAAAGATTGCCTTAACTGAATTCAGTCGTCCTCGTTCAACAGGCATTATTGCACTCAACTTGCGTGATGAAGATGAACTCATCGGTGTGGATATCACCGATGGTCAAAATGAAATCATGCTCTTCTCCGCACAAGGGCGTGTGGTTCGCTTTAGTGAAAATGCCGTGCGTGCCATGGGGCGTGCAGCAACAGGTGTACGCGGTATTAAACTGGCGTTAACGAATGATTTGTCGGATGACGAAAGTGCGGTCGATATGGAAGAGATCTCTGATGAGAATACTAATGATGCCTTGGATCTCAATATTGATAAAGTCGTGTCACTTGTTATTCCAAAAAATGAAGGCGCCATTTTAACCGCCACACAAAACGGTTATGGTAAACGTACTGAATTAGCGGAATACCCAACTAAATCACGTAACACCAAAGGCGTGATCTCGATTAAAGTGAGTGAGCGTAACGGTAAAGTCGTTGCAGCAACACAAGTTGAGGAAAGCGATCAAATTATGCTCATTACTGATGCCGGTACGCTAGTACGTACTCGCGTAAACGAAATCAATATTATCGGTCGAAATACACAAGGAGTACGTCTCATCCGAACAAGTGAAAGTGAAACACTGGTTGGATTACAATGCGTTTGTGATGTCGATGAAGAAGACATTGAGAGTGATGCGAGCGAAAGGGCGGACGAAAGCGCAGAAAGTTAAATTCATTCACTAAATACAATATTATTTAAAGCAGTAGCCTCGCTACTGCTTTCTTTATCTTAGGGAAAAAAATCGATGGCATATTATCTTATTTATCTACACATTGCTTGTGCCTTTCTCAGCCTCAGTCTATTTATTATCCGTGGCATGATGCAATTAACAGGCAAAAATTGGCGAGACAGAAAAGTATTAAAAATCTTACCGCACTTAACTGATACGCTGTTGTTCTGTTCGGGAATTGGGCTATTTCTTCTTTTTCAGCAAAGTGTAACAACATGGTTCATTTACAAAATGCTCTTTATCGCCCTTTATATTGCCGTTGCTACCATTTTCTTTAGCCGAAAAAGGCTAACATCACCTTTCAGCCAAAAGAAAAATCGCTTCTACTTTATTACGGCTCTCATCTTCTTTCTCAGTACTATGGTTATTGCTTATTTGAAATAACCTCTATATCCCAATCAATAACGCAAAATGGCTTAGTTTGCTTGACTAAGCCTATGCCTCGAGCATTTTAATTCATATTGTTGTCTATTCTGTATTATTAATGTACGGATAAAAAATATATTGATGAGACTGTATCAGTCTTTATCAGGAAAAAAAGCATAAACTGTTTTTGATAATAAAACAGTTTATGCTTTTTTGACCTTTTTAGCCATTTCTACCTTTAGGGCCTTTTGGGGTAGGCCTGTTTCCCTTGGAAACAGTTCCCCTTAATCAGCCTTTTGCCTTTTTTATTTTTGGCTGTGTTTTAATACTGCGTTGATAAAAATAAATTATCAATCAATATGGACCTAAGAATCTAGTTCCATTAAAGTGAATCATATGGGTTGGTGCGTCTGCAATCCAAACCTCAGTTTCCCAGGCAATAACACTTGAATATTTTGCATAGGTTTTTGAATCAGGGAAAGCTGAAACAAAAACAAGACCTGCCGTGCAATTTTTAAACAAGATGCTTAATTCACTATATCTTTTATGGTCAACAGGTCCATGGGTCGTCACGGATTCAATCAAAAATAACCAATTCTTATCTTGGTTGTAAATAACCACATCAGGCAGCTTTCCATGATTATCCAATTGAACACCAAGAGATTTTAACAACTCAACATCAAAAAATCCATGCTTGTCGCCAGTATCGCCAACGTAAACAAGTCTTCCGCCAGGCACATATCTACTACCAAAAGAAATAATAATGTCTTTAATTAGTTGAGAATGCGAACCAACTGACAATTGCAAGGTTTGGCCATTGGGAATCTGCAACGGAATCATCATCATCTCTCGCTCCCGTGCATACTTCTCAGCAAGTGTTTTTCTTTGTTGTTGGTAGGCTTGGAGTAAACTCTCATAATGTGCGGTCCCATAATATTTCAAGACTTGGAGCAGGTTAGGTTCAATCTGATATACAGCGTAAGGACTGTTTACAGGTCTGTCAGGCTTATCAGGGTTGTAGAGGCAGATGCCTGCATCAACAAACTGGTGTATTGATTGTCTACGGAAAGTCTCTCGTGTATTTGGGGCATAATCCTTTCCATAGTACTGCCTAGACCAATTCATGATGGGGGTGATTCCGACAAGTGGATTACTTGCTTGACTCCAAGATTTATCAGGAGTCATATCCAACAGACACAACAAACAAAGCGCAGTTCTTTCGTTCTGTTGTGGTGTTGGCATTCCTAACTGAATTAAAATATCCAATGCTTGTTGCAACTTATCATTTGCATTACTCAATTTATTACTCCTGCTAATAGTGTATCAACTTGTTCTTGTTTCATTTTTGTTTGATAAGACTTACCAAGCTCATGCAATATTTCTATTGATGGGTAATGTATATTTTTCAAGTCAGTTGCATTGACTTGAGTGTGTCCTGAGAAAACTCTGAAATGAGCATCAAGAATGGTGCTGTTGAGAAAACAAGCAAGCCCCATGGCTGTTATCTTGTCAAATCCATGTTTTTTAATATGAAAAACATTCCAATGGTTCTCAAACCCAAGCCATTGATTTTCTTTTCCAATTTCATCAGGGTTGATAACGTATGCAACAACTCGCCTTTTGTCTTCTTTTGCTGAAAATCTTTTGACAATTACATAATAACCATCATTAGGCATCAACCATTTTTGAGACTCTGGAGAAACCAAGATCGCATTAGGTTTCTTGTGTTCTTTTGGATACTCAAACTGACCATTAGCAAAATGGTGCGGATATATTAAAGGCACGGCTCCATCTATTGGTTGTTTTTCAAGGTAAGGTTTCATTCTGAAATCAATAACAGGACCTGTGCTAACATTCAATCCAAGTTGTGAGAGTGGAACTTGGAAAATGTTGTTATTGGTTTGCTGTTCACCAGTAGGAATGCGAATGAATAACTCGGAATCATTTGACTTAACTACGTTAGTAAATTGCACGATATTTTCTTTGTAATCATGAAATTCATGGTCATCAGATTGAGAAATAACAACGTCATTCTGTTGTCCACCTTTTCTAATCTTAATGATGATGTTTTCCTGCAAAACACCATCATCTTTAAACACTTTGTTTCTACTTTCAAAAATATGGATATGTTCAATAGAACATTTTTTCAGCAAGATTTCTCTAAATGGTTTGTAATAAGGACCATTGCAAAAAGACCTTGGGATGATAGCGACGACCTGTCCACCTTTCTCCATCAACATAATAGTTAAGGCAAAAAATGCAGAATATAAGTTGACTGTTTCAAGCCCTACTTTTTTAAGTTCTTTTCTATGTCCTGAACTACTACTTATCTTTTTATATGGCGGATTGATAATCGCATGTGTGTATCTTTCTCCATTACTTGATAAAATATTTTCAACCGCCGCAGAGATAAAATCTTTTTCAAAGATGGAAAAATGAATACCCATTGAATCCATGTTTATTTTTAACTGTTCTAGCATAATTGGGTCTATTTCCCATAAATGGGAAATGGAGATATTTTTCAATTTCTTTATTGCTGAAATAGAGAGAGAGCCTATTCCAGCGCCACAGTCAAGTAATTTAACTTTTTGTGCGTTATCATCAAATAAATTCGCCATAAAATCAGCAATTACACTTGGAGTCATAAATTGACCAAGCTTTGATTTGTTATTTTGATCAAGCCTTGCATTGACTTGTAACCTTACATCATCAATATCTATAAAACGCACCATTTTTACCTTTTATCTTTTTGCTTTTATCGTTCTTAAATATGCTCTAAACAGGAATGGCAGGGCGTTTTGCTACATCTACTGACCGTACTTTACACATGGTTTTGCGAATAAAATCTAGCAAAACCGCCTCCTTTTCTATGAGTTATTTCTCGTTCATTTCATCGTAACTATCATGCTTGCCATAGTCATTTTCTGATTCAGAGTCCTCATCCTCATTTAATTGCAATTCAATCTCATCACTTAAAAACTTCCAATAGTGGCAAATTAGTTCTGTTTCAGAATAGAGTTCCCAGATACCAGGATAGTAATAATCTGCTTCAACATGACAGATTTTTCCAGCAGCTGGTGTTAAAGTTATAATTATATGGCATAATTAGCTAAAGTTGGAACGAAAGGATAAGGATTTATCCTATTTTTTTACCAAAAAACGTTACTATTTATTATCTAAATTATCTTGACATCCTCCCCTGCCTAAAGGCAGGGGATTCCTACTAGCTCCCACAGCAAG
>ENA-UOTW01000003-UOTW01000003.1-synthetic-metagenome-genome-assembly--contig:-NODE-3-length-160839-cov-36.656875_pt1 | contig 160839 bp, 154 predicted proteins | sample MGYA00238141_ERZ746978 | MGnify/ENA primary metagenome ERZ746978 (study PRJEB28755, sample SAMN02352454) | synthetic metagenome | study: EMG produced TPA metagenomics assembly of the Artificial... | reverse complement strand
CGGGAAACTCTCACTTTTTAGAGTGAATTGTCAGATCAAGTCTGATCTTCTACATATAAATCGATGATTTTAACGTGCAATGCTTTTTTAAAAAGTTTTCCTGTTCTATTTCACTAATTCACCAATTAATCCAATCACTTCTTGCACTTGCGCAGTCGATAGCGCGCCTTCATGGACAAATTTGACTTTGCCCGCTTTATCTAACACGACAACCAAGCTTTCTTTTTCCTTTAATTGCCAAGCTGCTTTTACCGCACCGCGTTGATCTAACACCACTTGGCTATGCGCATTGGCTTTTTTGCCTTTTTCTGCACCACTTTTTACAAAACTGCCCGTGCCGAAGATTGCGTCATCAGCATTAATAATCGTGGTTGTCTGATATTTGGCACGATCAAATTGTGCCCCTTTAATCGCCTCAATTAATGCTTGATTACGTTCTTTCACATCACGTCGTCCTGCAATGTGGTTCACGACACGTACTTTTCCCACTAATTGTGCCGAATGCCAAGCATGATACTGTACTGCCTCACCTTTTACACTCAATTCTCCATCTTCAGCAACATTAACAGATGCTAAAGGTTGATTTAACTGGATATTATGGGCATGCGCTGAAAATGCGCAAAATGTGGCTAACCCTAAAACAAATATCATTTTTTTCATTTTCTTTACCTTGTTAACTCAAAGAGGATGCATTCTACCGAAAAACAAAAAATAAACAAATCAGAGCTGTTATTCACATAATTTTGGCAAAATTGCGCTTTTTTGCTATAATTTCGCGTCATTTTTATTGAGAGGAAAATTTATGGAACAAATGCCAAGTTGTCCAAAATGTCAAAGTGAATACGTTTATCATGATTCAATCCATTTTGTTTGCCCTGATTGCAGCTATGAATGGTCAGGTCAAGAACCTGTAGAAAGTGATGAGAAAGTGGTGAAAGACAGCAACGGTAATCTTCTACAAGATGGTGATTCGGTTATCTTAATTAAAGATCTCAAAGTAAAAGGCTCGTCTATCGTGTTAAAGAAAGGCACCAAAGCCAAAAACATTCGTTTAGTCGATGCCGATCATGATGTTGATTGCAAAATTGATGGGCAAAGTTTTTCATTAAAATCAGCGTTTCTGAAAAAAGCCTAATCTCACGACGTACTGTTTTTTACGTGATAAACAGTACGTTGACTTATCGCCGACAGCGTGCCAATCCATGACTACTGCCACCGGGTAAACACTCACAGGCTTCTCCATCATGATCACCATCTAAATGATAAGCCTTATATTTTTCCATGTACGCTTGTGCTTCAGCTTGCGTAGCGAAATGCTTACAAGTTACTCGCTTAGCGTGCGCAGAACAAGCTGTTATAGCAATCATTAAACTTACCCATATTCTCTTCATCACGTCTTTCCCTGCTTTGTTGCTCTCTTATAGTTCTCATTTTAACCAACTATTCTCGCTATCAGAAACGAAATTATTTGATCCAGTTCACAGATCAGACAAAAGCTTTTTGCACTTTTTCAATTTCCTCTTAGACTAATCACTAAGCCATCGAAACGTTTTGATGAGAAAGAAAAATCTATTGAGGTACGTCATGAAAAAAACCGCCCTATTAAACGCCCCGTTATCCCAAGTAATCGCGACATTAGGTCATACCGATAGCCTCACGATTTGTGATGCGGGACTGCCGATCCCTAAGCAGGTAGAACGTGTTGATTTGGCTTTAAGTGCAGGGGTGCCAAGTTTTCTTCAAACTTTTCATGCGGTAGTCACAGAAATGTTTGTAGAAAGAGCCATCATTGCCGAAGAAATCAAAGAAAAAAATCCGAAAATACTGACCGCACTTTTAAACAGTTTGGCTCAACTTGAGCAACAACAAGGCAACCAAATTGAGGTGCAATATGTCAGTCATGACATGTTCAAAACGTACACGCATGCAAGCAAAGCAATTGTACGTAGTGGCGAATGTAGTCCTTATGCCAATATTATTTTGTATTCTGGCGTTCCATTTTAAAGGCGGCGAATATGCAACACGAAACCTTACTCCACATCCAAGGAATTGATAAGTCTTTTCCCGGTGTCAAAGCGCTCAGTAATGCTTGCTTATCCGTTTATGCAGGACGTGCCATGGCATTAATGGGGGAAAATGGTGCGGGTAAATCGACCTTAATGAAAGTGCTCACCGGCATTTACAGCAAAGACGCAGGCACAATTGAATATTTAGGTAAACAAGTCACCTTCAAAGGACCAAAAGAGTCGCAAGAAGCCGGCATCAGCATCATTCACCAAGAATTGAATTTAGTTGGCAACCTAACAATCGCAGAAAATATTTTCTTAGGCCGTGAATTTGTGACACCTTGGGGAAGTATTGATTGGAAAAAAATGCACCAAGAAGCGGACAAATTACTTAAACGTTTAGGTGTTAGCCATAGTAGCCATCAATTGTGTTCCGAATTATCAATTGGTGAACAACAAATGGTTGAAATTGCCAAAGCACTCAGCTTTGAATCTAAAGTCATTATTATGGATGAACCCACCGATGCACTAACCGATACGGAAACAGCCGCTTTATTTAAGGTGATTCGGGAACTCAAAGCCGAAAAACGTGGCATTGTCTATATCTCGCATCGTATCAAAGAGATTTTTGAAATTTGCGATGATGTGACGGTATTACGTGATGGTGAGTTTATTGGTGAAAAAGCCGTCAATGTATTAGATGAAGATCAGCTGATTGAAATGATGGTTGGACGCCGTTTAGATGAACAATATCCACATTTAGATAAACCTCGTGGCGAATTATTGCTTGAAGTCGAAAATCTCAGTGGCAGCGGTGTACATGATGTCAGTTTCACATTACATCGAGGAGAAATTCTAGGGGTTTCTGGTCTGATGGGAGCGGGACGAACAGAGCTTATGAAAGTGTTATATGGTGCCCTCCCCCGTTCAAGTGGCAAAGTGCGGTTAGCTCAGCAAGAAATTCACAATACTTGCCCACAAGATGGCTTAAATCATGGCATTGTGTACATTTCCGAAGATCGCAAAGGTGATGGCTTAATTTTAGGCATATCAGTGAAAGAAAATATGTCACTCACCGCTTTAGCCTATTTTTCTAAGTCCCTTCAAATTGATCACAAAGCAGAACAATTGGCAGTGGGTGACTTCATCACCATGTTTAATATCAAAACACCAAGCCAAGAACAGCAAATTGGGCTCTTATCTGGTGGTAATCAGCAAAAAGTGGCGATTGCTAAAGGCTTAATGACACGTCCAAAAGTGTTGATTTTAGATGAGCCAACACGTGGCGTGGATGTGGGAGCGAAAAAAGAAATTTATCAACTCATTAATGAATTCAAAAAAGAGGGCTTAAGTATTATTTTAGTGTCCTCTGAAATGCCAGAAGTGCTTGGCATGAGTGATCGTATTTTGGTCATGCATGAAGGGCGAATTAGTGCAGAATTCCAACGTGGTGAAGCCACGCAAGAAAAATTATTAGCCGCAGCCATTGGCAAAAGTGCGCTCTAAACCTGAAGGATTTATTATGACAACTCAAAAAAAACCATTCCAATTCGGTAAATTCTTAATTGAACAACGTTCCATCATTGCCTTACTGGTGCTGATTGCGATCGTATCCATGATCAATCCTGACTTTTTCAGTGTGGATAATATTCTCAATATTTTACGCCAAACTTCAGTCAACGCCATTATTGCCGTTGGGATGACATTTGTGATCTTGATTGCCGGGATCGATCTTTCGGTCGGTTCGGTACTTGCATTAACGGGGGCGATTGCCGCTTCGATGGTCAGTACCGAGTTACCAATACTGCTCGTCATTCCAATCACACTCTTGATTGGTACATTACTGGGTGGGATCAGCGGTGTTATTGTCGCGAAAGGGAAAGTACAAGCCTTCATTGCTACTCTCGTAACCATGACCTTATTACGTGGTGTGACCATGGTTTATACCGATGGACGCCCAATTAGTACAGGCTTTTCGGAAGGTGCGGATACGTTTTCGCTGTTAGGCACGGGTTATGTATTCGGTATCCCTGTCCCAATTTGGATTATGGCATTTGTCTTTGCTGCCTCTTGGTATGTATTAAAACATACACGTATTGGGCGTTATATTTATGCACTCGGGGGGAATGAAGCCGCCACCCAATTATCTGGCATTAACGTCAATAAAATTAAAATCTTTGTTTTTGCCGTCAGTGGCTTCTTATCTGCCCTTGCCGGTCTGATTGTCACTTCACGTTTATCCTCTGCTCAACCGACTGCCGGTGTGTCATATGAGCTTGATGCGATTGCCGCGGTTGTGGTCGGCGGAACGAGCTTAATGGGCGGAAAAGGACGCGTCATGGGCACTTTAATTGGCGCATTGATTATTGGTTTCTTAAATAACGCGCTGAACTTACTGGATATTTCCTCTTACTATCAAATGATTGCAAAAGCATTAGTTATCTTAGTCGCGGTTTTAGCGGATAACTATTTAGGCACCAAAAAAGTTTAACCCACTCACTCTGTAAGGAGAATGCAAATGAAAAAACTTCAAAAACTCACAACGTTAGCCTCGGCATTGATGTTAAGTTTGGCAGTCAGTGGTACTGCACTGGCTAAAGAAACCATTGCTTTGGCTGTTTCAACGCTCGATAACCCTTTCTTTGTGACACTCAAAGACGGTGCACAGAAAAAAGCCGATGAACTGGGCTATAAATTGGTTGTTTTAGATTCACAAAACGATCCAGCAAAAGAATTAGCGAACGTAGAAGATTTAACGGTTCGTGGAGTGAAAGTCCTTTTAATCAACCCAACTGATTCTGAAGCCGTGGTCAATGCCGTGAAAATGGCAAATCGCAATAAAATTCCGGTCATCACGTTAGACCGTGGTGCAGTTGCGGGAGACGTCGTCAGTCATATTGCGTCTGATAACGTCGCTGGAGGAAAAATGGCGGGCGATTTTATCGCTGAAAAACTTGGCGCAGGGGCAAAAGTCATTCAACTTGAAGGCATCGCGGGCACCTCAGCAGCACGTGAACGCGGAGAAGGCTTTAAACAAGCGATTGACGCTCATAAATTTGATGTGCTTGCAAGCCAACCCGCCGACTTTGACCGTACCAAAGGGCTTAACGTAATGGAAAACTTGTTAGCCAGCAAAGGGGATGTTAAAGCCGTCTTTGCTCAAAATGACGAGATGGCATTAGGGGCATTACGTGCTATCAACGCAGCCAATAAAAAGGTGTTAGTCGTTGGCTTTGACGGTACCGATGATGGTGTAAAAGCAGTACAAACAGGTAAAATGGCCGCGACCATTGCTCAACAACCTAATTTAATTGGCGCATTAGGTGTGGTAACTGCAGATAAAGTCTTGAAAGGTGAAAAAGTGGAAGCCAAAATTCCTGTTGATTTAAAAGTGATCCATAAATAAGATCATCATCAAGCTTCGATGGGGGCAAGCTTAGGGCTTGCCCTATATCACCTCAACATGAAACACAAAATAGCGAAGAACATATGAAAAAATTAACGGTACTTGGCAGTGTAAATGCCGATCATGTCATTTCTGTCCCACACTTTGCTAAACCCGGTGAAACCCTCACAGGCAATCATTACCATATTGCGTATGGAGGAAAAGGTGCAAACCAAGCTGTTGCGGCTGCTCGCTTAGGTGCCAATATTGATTTTATTGCTTGTATTGGTGATGATGAGATTGGACAAGCAATGAAAAAGGCTTTCCAACAAGATGGCATTAATACACAAGCCGTTGTAGAAATTGCCGATCAAATGACAGGAATCGCCATGATTCAAGTCAACGCACACGGGGAAAACAGTATTGTCATTGCCGCCGGAGCAAATGCTTATTTAACGGAAACTGTCGTTGAACAATTCGCGAATAAAATTACGCAAGCGGATACTTTATTAATGCAACTTGAAACCCCTTTAAGTGCGGTCATTTTCGCGGCAAAATTGGCTAAATCAGCCAATACTAAAGTGGTATTAAATCCGGCACCGGCCCAGCCACTTCCCGATGAGTTACTCACGCAATTGGACATAATTACCCCTAATGAAACAGAAACTGAAATCTTGACTGGGGTGAAGGTTGTTGACGAACATTCTGCTGCGCAAGCGGCGGCTCTCTTTCATCAAAAAGGCATTGAAACGGTGCTCATCACTTTAGGCTCAAAAGGGGTTTATGCAAGTCAGAAAGGTGCGCCGGGCAAAATAGTCGCAGGCTTTCGTGTCGATGCGAAAGACACAACTGCCGCAGGTGATACGTTTAATGGCGCTTTAATGACTGCATTGTTAGAAGATAAACCACTTGCTGATGCCATCCGTTTTGCTCATGCTGCCGCAGCAATTAGCGTCACCAGAGCGGGCGCACAACCTTCAATTCCGACTAGACAAGAAACCCTCAACTTTTTACAATCACATTAAAACCATGTAGGGGAAACTTACCCCTACTTTTTTCACGTTTTCAATGACCTAGCAACATTCGCTACACGATAAGAGAAACTACAATGGCAACTATGAAAGACATCGCAAGGATAGCGAAAGTATCCACGTCAACCGTTTCCCATGTCATTAATAACTCTCGATTTGTTAGCGATGAAATTCGCGATAAAGTGATGCATGTTGTTAAGGAACTGAATTACACACCTTCCGCCCTCGCACGCAGTCTAAAAGTCAAAGAAACCAAAACAATCGGCTTATTAGTCACCGCCACTAATAACCCTTTCTTTACTGAAGTCGTCAGTGGCGTAGAACAATATTGTCACCAGCATCACTATAATTTAATTCTCTCGAACACAGAGGGCGATACGGAGCGCCTGCGCCATAATTTACAAACCCTCATTCAAAAGCAAGTAGATGGTTTGTTACTGATGTGTTCCGATGCCCGTATTCAAATTGGTAAAGATTTGAATGTCAATTTACCCTTTGTGGTAATGGACTGGTGGCCTACAGAAGAAAAAGCGGACAAAATTTACGAAAACTCCGAGTATGGTGGTTACTTAGCCACTAAGCAGCTGATTGAAAAAGGGCACCAACACATTGCGATTATTACCGGTAATTTAAAAAAGTCACTTGCACAGAATCGACTAGATGGTTACAAAAAAGCCCTAAAAGAAGCCAATATTCCCTTACGCGAAGACTGTATCATTGAAAGCCATTTTGATTTTGAAGGCGGCAAACGCGGTATGGAGAAAGTGCTCGCGTTACAGCCACGCCCAACTGCCGTCTTTGCTTGTAGTGATAGTATTGCCTTTGGTGCGTATCAAACGGTTTGGCATCAAGGTCTCCATATTCCACAAGACATTTCTATCATCGGCTACGATAATATTACCTTAGCCGAATATATGTCGCCCCCCCTAACCACGATCAATCAACCTAAAGCGGAATTAGGTAAATTAGCCGTAGAAACCTTACTCCAGCGGATCAAAAATCCAACAGCAAAACACCGTACATTATTACTTGAACCTCAATTAGTTTGGCGAGAATCTGTTAGACAGCTGTATCAAGAAAAACGTGGGTAAATCCCACGTTTTATTTAAGGTGTGAGCTCAACAGGCTTAATAATTTCACTTGGATAACAGCCCAATACTTTTAAATAATGACTATATTGTTTTAGCTCGTCTAAAGCTTGCTGTGTCTCCGGATTATGAATATTCGCCTCAATTTCAAGATAAAACATTTCTTCCCATGGCTTACCATAAATTGGACGTGATTCCAGTTTGGTCATATTAATTTGATGCTTTTTAAACACGAATAAAGCATCAACTAATGCCCCTGCTTGTTGCGATGTGGTCATCAACAATAGCGTTTTCGTGTGAATCTGTGGTGACACTTGCAATGGTTTCTTCGCTACCACAATGAAACGAGTAATATTGTTAGGTTGGTTGGCTATATCTGATTTCAGTACCGTTAAACCGTATAACGCCCCGCCATCCGCATTTCCTAACGCCGCAATATTCGGCTTATTTAAGCTTGCCACTAACTGCATCGCATGAGAGCTGCTTTCACAATATTCAATGTGAACACGTTCTAAGCCTTTAATAAATTGGCTACATTGTTGGATAACTTGCGGATGACTATATAATGTTTCAATTTGATTCAAATCATCCTGTCCATTCACTAAGACACAATGCCGAATCGGATACGCCAGCTCACCTACTAAAGAAAGATCGGTATGTTGCAATAAATCATACACTTCATTAATAGCACCCGACGTGGTATTTTCCAGTGGTAACACACCGTAATCTGCCTCGCCTGCGCTGACTTTCTCAAAAATCTCATCAAATGAGCGACAGCTCAGTTCCACAAAGGTTTCTTGATAACGCGTTGCATAACTTCTCGCCGCCAAATGTGAATAAGAGCCACGTTTGCCTAAAAACGCAATATGGATATTCTGTTCACGTTGCGCATTCAGTTTTTTTTGCAAATAAACTTGTTGTGTGGCAACGGAATCTTCAATAATACGCTGAAAAATATCGGTAATATATTGTGCTTCTAATTGGTAGTTTTGATTTTCAGCAAATTGAATGAGTTCTTGCAACAATTGTTGTTCACGCTCAAGATCACGAAGGGGTTTCTGCGTGATTTCTTTACTGCGCGCCACATCAAAGGCTAAGCGATGACGCTCTGACAATAATTTCAATAAATTTCGATCAAGTTGTGTGATCTGTTGACGAATCTCACTTAAATCCAAAGACATATCCTTTCCTGTAGGCTGAAAATTTAGCAAAAACGGACCACACTTTACTGCCTCTTAAAGTGCGGCGTATAGAATTTCGTTAACGGCTTGGCGATCTAAATGTTGATGTTCACCTAAGTTATACGCCTGATGTTCGGCTAATTTGTCTAAAATAACAGAAAATTGGCTATCATCAATAGCATAATCAGAAAAACGTGTTTTTACCCCCATTTGTTCAAAAAATTGGCGTGTTTTTTCAATCGAAACCTGTATAGCCTGTTCTTCACCACCTTGATAATTCCAAACACGTTGCGCAAATTGAATCAGTTTTTCTCGCTTATTGGCTTTTTGATGCTGCATCAAGGCTGGCACAATAATCGCGAGCGTTTGAGCATGATCCAAACCATAAAGAGCAGTAAGTTCGTGTCCAATCGCGTGTGATGCCCAATCTTGTACCACACCCACGCTTAAAATCTCATTCAATGCCATGGTCGCTGCCCACATGATATTCGCTCTTGCATCATAATCTGTTGGATTAGCTAACACTTTCGGTCCTTCCTCAATTAAGGTTTGAAAAACACCTTCAGCGAAGCGATCTTGAATTTTTGCTTGCTGAGGATAGGTCATATACTGCTCAAACGTATGCACAAAGGCATCGACCACCCCATTGGCAGTTTGTTTTTCGGGTAGAGAATAGGTCGTTGTCGGATCTAATACCGCAAAGACAGGTCGGACTAAAGGGGAAGCAAAGGACAATTTATCCCCAGTTTGTTGACGACTTATCACCGCATAACCATTCATTTCCGATCCTGTTGCAGGCAATGTCATAATGCATCCAAGGGGTAACGCATATTGTACGGGGTGGTGTTTGGCTAAAATATCCCAAGGTTCACCTACAAACTTCACCGCACTGGCAATAAATTTACTGCCATCGAGCACCGAACCACCGCCTACGGCTAAAATAAAATCTAAGTTTTCTTGTTTCACAACCTCAACGGCTTTCATTAACGTTTCATAACGCGGGTTAGGTTCGATCCCCGAAAACTCGCGCCAATAGAACCCCGCCAAAGCATTTTCCACTTGGGCAAACACGCCATTTTTCTTTACACTGCCACCGCCTGTCGTGACTAAAATCCGCGCATCTTGAGGAATATGCTCACGAATCGCCTGAATTTGTCCTTCACCAAAAAGTGCTAAGGTAGGTAATTGAAATGTAAAGTTAAGCATAATTGTTCTCCTCTGTTCTTTCATTGCGTTCTCGCTTAAACACACAATGAGATAAAATAACACGGATATTGGGAAATCAATCTCCACAATATCAAAAAGAAAAAAGCTATACTTCGTGAGAAATATAGCTTTTTCATGCAAAATGAATAACGTTAAATCAGCACTTGTGTTGGTGCTTCATAACCATGTGGAACGGCTTGTTTGTCATCAAATGTCACAAACTCCCACGCTTCTTGATTAGCTAAAACCGCACGCAATAATTTGTTATTTAGCCCATGACCGGATTTATAGGCTTTAAAGTCACCGATAATGTTATAACCCACCATGTATAAATCACCAATGGCATCTAACATTTTATGACGCACAAGTTCATCTTTAAAACGTAAGCCGTCTTCGTTCAAAATACGATAATCGTCTAACACAATCGCATTATCTAAACTGCCACCTAGCGCTAAACCTTGCGATTGAAGATATTCAATATCTTTCATAAAGCCAAAAGTTCTTGCACGGCTAATTTGTTGAACAAAGGCTTGTGCGGAGAAATCCATCACATAATTACGTACATCTTTACCAATCGCAGGGTGCTCAAAGTCAATGGTAAAGTCTAAGCGGAATCCATTATATGGAGTGAACTCTGCCCATTTATCGCCATCCTCAACACGAACTTTTTGTTTGATGCGAATAAATTTTTTCGCTGCGTTTTGCTCTTCAATACCCGCATCAAGTAAAAGATAAATAAACGGACTGGCGCTACCATCCATAATTGGAATTTCCGGCGCATCCACTTCAATAATCACGTTATCAATACCTAATCCAGCTAACGCGGCATTCAAATGTTCAACCGTTGAAATACGCACGCCTTCTTCATTCACTAAACAAGTACACAGCATTGTATCACGTACAGCATTGGCATTTGCCGGGAACGTCACTGGCGGATTTAAATCCGTACGACAGTAGATGACACCCGTATTTGCCATAGCGGGACGTAACGTCAAGGTTACTTTATTACCACTATGTAAGCCTACGCCGGTGACTTTAATGCTCTGTTTTAATGTTCTTTGCTTAATCATATCTTTCTCTTAACTTATTGTGATAACAACAAGGTTAATTTCAATTTATTTATCTGTATTGCGGATGAAATTTTGCACATTAAACAAATTTTCATCTTTTTGCAAGTTATTTGATGTACGCGCTGTGATTGGCGTATCCAAAATACTGGTTTTGGTTAAATCTGTTGGTCGTGGTGGTACATGCCCTTGCTGAGCACCATAACCAGAACTTGGGGTCGGATAACCACTCAAATTCGCAGGTTGTAACGGTCTTGACTCACCGACCGTGTGTTGAATAGGCTGTTGTTGACGATGTGGCATCGGCATCTCTGGCGCTTCAATATCGCCAATACCTGTTGCTACAATGGTCACACGAATTTCATCGACCATTTCAGGCACTAGCGTGGTACCGATTACAACAGTGGCTTCTTCTGAGGCAAACTCAGCGACAGTCTTACCAACTACATTAAATTCATCAAGCCCGAGATCCATACCCGATGTGATATTAACTAATACCCCTTTAGCGCCGGATAAATCAACACGTTCTAATAAATCACTTTTCACTGCAATGCGTGTCGCTTCTTCAGCACGACCTTCGCCAGCCGTACCTTTACAAGAACCAAAGCCAATCATCGCTTGTCCCATTTCTGACATCACCGTACGCACGTCAGCAAAGTCCACATTGATTAACCCTGGAGAGGTAATCATATCCGAAATCCCAGTCACAGAATTACGTAACACATCATTAGCCGCAGAGAAAGCTTGAAGCAACGTCGCATTTTTAGGTAACGCTTTAGCCAGTTGCTCATTTGGAATAATAATCAGAGAATCGACGTGTTTAGAAAGTTCTTTAATCCCCATTTCAGCAAATAACATCCGTTTTTTGCCTTCAAAAGAGAACGGTTTTGTGACGACAGCAACAGTTAAAATACCCAGTTCTTTAGCAATTTGTGCAACGATTGGCGCAGCACCTGTTCCTGTACCACCACCCATGCCCGCTGCGATAAAGACCATATCTGCCCCTTCAAGCATCGCCCGAATAGCTTCTTGGTCATCTTCTGCCGCTTTACGTCCAACATTCGGATTGGCACCTGCACCTAAACCTTTTGTTGTTGAACCACCAATTTGGACGGTTTGCTGAACTTGGCTTTTACGTAAAGCTTGTGCATCTGTGTTCACAGCATAAAAAATAATTTTGCCATGTTCATCTGAATTCATGACTGCTTCATCTAAAAGTGTTCCACCAATATCATTTTTAATCATATTGGCTACCATGTGGTTAACAGCGTTACCGCCACCACCACCGACGCCCACAACTTTAATGAGAGCTCCGTCCATTTCACCAAGATCATAATCTACTGGTTCAAACATATTCATTCTCCGTCAATGCTAATTCTCTGCTAGCACATTATTAAAACCTAAATATTTCTTATTGTAGATGAAAAATAGGAATTCTCAAAACTCTGAACCTACTTTCTTTGCAATTTTTTTCATTCCAGACCAAAGGGAACCAAAAAAACCACTTTCATTACTATAAGCATCATTAATTGGGCTTTCATCATTGCTACTATATTCATACTGTAATAAGCCAAGTACTGTAGAATATTGCAGTTTTTTCTCTACGAGATGAGTAACCCCAGTAATATTGAGTGGATTACCAATACGTACATGCAAACCAAATACATCCGTTGCACATTCTTTCAAATCTTTAATTTGCGCGCCACCGCCGGTGATAACAATACCCGCGATTAACTCAAATTTCATTTGTTTACTTTCTAAATCATATTTAAGCTGAATGAGTTCTTCTTTGACTAATTCAAGAATCTCACGATAACGCCCCGCGGTAACATTAGATAAACGTGTTTTTGAACAACGCTCAATCACACTGCCATCAATACTCATGACATCAAATTGTTCTTCTGGGTTTTGTCTTGGTGGTGTCACTGCACTACCGTATTTGACTTTAATATTCTCAGCTTCAACACGAGAGGTTGTTAAATCATACGCAATATCATCAGTCACACGATTGCCAGCATAAGGGATGACTTTACTAAAACGTAATGCGCCATTGGTATACACCATCACTTCCATAGTACCTGCACCAAAATCAATCAAGCACACCCCTAAATCTTTCTCATCTTCAGTTAACACTGAATGGCTTGTTGCAATTCCAGAGAAAATCACTTTATCAATTTTCAGTTTACAGCGTTCAACCGCTTGACGTAAGTTATTTAGCCAATCTTGGTGGCAAGCAATTAAATGCACATTAGAAGTTAAACGACCACCTTGGAAACCCAGTGGATTTTTAATATTTTTTTGCTGATCAACGGCATATTCTTGTGGCAAACGATGCAACACCACTAATCCTTCTGGCATTTTGATTGAACTCGCTGTATGCAAGGCCGCATCAATATCTTCTTGTGTCACTTCCGTATCTGCAATCGGCGCAGCACCACTGTCATTCCAACTTTGAATATGTTGACCAGTTATCGCTAACGTAACACTAATAATTTCACAATCTGCCACCGACTCTGCTAATTCAATCGCTCTTTGTACTGAAGTCACAACCGCATTTAAATCGGTAATATTGCCCTTATCAATGCCTTTAGCAGGACAACTGCCAACTCCTAGAATATTCACTACGCCATCAGGTAAAAGTTCACCGACTAAAGCCACGACTTTAGATGTCCCCACCTCTAATCCAACAATAATTTTTGATTCCACAATTTTTGCCATTTTTATCACTTTACATCGTCTAAAACTAATTTATGTCAGCCTCTGAAAATCCTACTGCTGCCCCAACACTATATCGCAAATCGACATAAGATAATTTTTTATTTTCAGGTATCTCAATTTGTGGGTAAATGGTCACAAAACGATCTAATTTTGCTTTCCATTCTCCTCTGCCTAATTTTAATACAAGATTATTATCAAGTACAATTTGCCATGCGCCGCGATCATCAATGGCGATTGCCTTTAGCGCTAACCCTTTCTCTTTTAAATTGAGATACACTTGATTCCACGCTTGTAATACTTTCGCACTTTGATAATCGGGTCCTGACAAGTGCGGTAAATTTTTTTCTTTTAATTTATCAAAAGGTAACTGGAAAATCGCCCCATCGCTTGAGAGAAATTCAGCGTCATTCCAAATCGCAATTGGCGTATGTTCCGCTAAGGCAATACTGAGTTTATCTGGCCATATTTTGCGTACCACCGCCCCTTTTATCCAAGGCATGGTTTCAATTTGTTCGCGTACGGCATCAATGTCTTGACCAAAAAAACCTTTTAAATCGCCCATTTTCAATACTACATCACGAATATCATCGTAAGTGGTAAACGTCGGTGTTCCCGTTAAAATAAAGGCACTAATGGGTTTACTATCAAGTTTATCCATAAGCTGCTGCCAGTTTGCATAAGCATAAAAAAACACGGCAATACAACATAGCAAAAAGGCCAATTTAAGGTTCTTTATCATCCCTATCTTGGTCTCATTGCTTTTTTTAACGCCCTGTGTTGTTTTACGTTTTAAGCCTTTCATTCAGCACTCAACTCCAGAATCTTCACAACCAGTTGCTCAAATGAATACCCGACTGTTGCAGCGGATTTAGGAAATAAACTATGACTTGTCATGCCCGGGTTAGTATTCACTTCCACTAAACGGAACGCATCATCGCCATCTAACATCACATCAATACGGCTCCAACCACGACATCCCACCACATCATAAGCCTGTTTCACCAATTGTTTTAATTCATCTTCACGTTCAGCACTTAAGCCAGATGGACAAAAATATTGGGTATTATCTGAAATGTACTTCGCTTCATAATCATAAAATTCACCCTCTGGTACAATACGAATAGAAGGTAGCACTTCATTATCTAATACAGGAACTGTAAATTCGGCACCGGATAACCACTCTTCAATTAAGACCGTATCATCGTATTTTAAAGCAAAATCGACCGCACTTTTCAGATCTTCCACCCGTTTTACTTTGGTTAGCCCTACACTAGAGCCTTCTAATGAAGGTTTCACCATTACAGGTAAGCCTAACTTTTCGACAACAGCACTAGGATTAAGTTCTCCCACATTGGCTTTTGTCACAATTTCCATCTCGGCAACTGGCAAACCAAAAGCTTTCCACAGAATTTTTGTTCGCATTTTATCCATTGTCAGTGCTGAGGTCATGACGCCACACCCCGTGTAGGGGATACCAATCTGCTCTAATAGTCCTTGCATGGTGCCATCTTCACCGCCACGACCATGTAAAATATTAAAAACGCGATCAAAACCCTGTTCCTTTAAAGTCGCTACAGGAAAAGTTTTCGGATCGATAGGGTGAGCATCAAAGCCAGCACTCAGTAACGCATTGAGCACCGCCTGACCTGAATCCAAAGAAACCTCACGCTCTGCTGAAGTGCCCCCTAATAACACTGCAATTTTTTCTTGTTTTAATGTTTTTTTCATTGTACCACCTATTCTTTGGTCCAAGTTTCTGCTAATTGACGCGCAATTTTACTCACATTACCCGCACCCTGTGCCAAAATTAAATCCCCATCTTGTAAAACTTGATCTAGAATCTCTCCTAACTGACGATGGTCAGAGACAAAAATAGGATCGACCTTACCTAAGTTACGAATAGAACGACACAAAGAACGGCTATCTGCGCCGGCAATCGGCGTTTCACCAGCCGCATACACATCTAACATAATTAAGACATCCACTTGCGAAAGCACTTGGACAAAATCATCAAATAAGTCACGTGTTCTTGAATAACGATGCGGTTGGAAAATCATCGCAATACGCTTATTTTCCCAACCTTGGCGTGCGGCTTGAATGGTCACTCCCACTTCCGTTGGATGATGACCATAATCATCGACTAACATCACCTTGCCATTTGGACGAATAAATTGACCAAGTTGATCAAATCGACGTCCTGCTCCTTGGAAATCGGCTAAGGCCGCAAGAATCGCTTCATTACCAATACCTTCTTCTTTCGCTACCACTAGCGCCGCCGTGGCATTCAATGCATTATGGCGACCCGGTACATTCAACAACACATCAATGCGCTCACCACTTGGTGTGATGACAGTGTAGTGCCCTTGAAATCCTGTTTGCTGATAATCTTCAATGCGATAATCCGCTTTTTCACTGAAGCCATAGGTAATCACTTGGCGTCCAACTTTGGGTGTCAGTTCAGTTAATACATCATCATCCGCGCACAACACCGCCAGTCCATAAAATGGCAAATTATGTAAGAAATTCACATAGGTGTGTTTCATCTCTTCAAAACTGCCGTGATACGTTTCCATATGATCGGGTTCAATGTTAGTGACCACAGACACCATAGGCTGCAAATGTAAAAATGAAGCATCACTTTCATCTGCTTCGGCAATTAAGTAACGGCTACAACCTAAATGGGCATTTGTCCCTGCAGACTTCACTAATCCACCATTTACGAAAGTCGGATCCAAGCCCGCTTCAGCATAAATCATTGAAATCATTGCTGTAGTCGTCGTCTTACCATGTGTACCCGCCACCGCAATACCATGACGAAAACGCATAATTTCAGCCAACATTTGTGCACGCTGAATAACCGGAATACGTCTTTCTTGTGCTGCGACGACTTCAACATTATCTGCTCTTATCGCACTTGACACCACAACCACACTTGCCCCGTCGATATTTTCTGCCGCATGCGAGAAAGCAATCTTGGCACCTAAGGACGTTAAGCGTGCCGTGACCGCACTTTCCATAATATCCGAGCCAGTGACAAAATAACCTTCATTTAATAACACTTCTGCAATCCCGCCCATACCAGCGCCGCCAATACCAACAAAATGGATCTGACGAACACGGCGCATTTCCGGGATCATATCTCTTACCCGTTGCTGAAAAGATTTACCACATTTTGAATTCATCATTTACACGTTCCTAATCTTGATTCGCTTCTTCGATAATTACTTCCGCGACACGTTGTGCGGCGAGTGGGGTTGCCATGGCTTTTGCTTTAATTGCCATTTGTTGCAAGGTTTCACGATCGAATTGCGTTAATACACTCACTAATTTCTCCGCAGTCAATTCTGCTTGTAGAATAATGGTTGCCGCACCGGCATCCGCTAAATATTTCGCATTTAAATACTGTTGCTGATCTTTATGCTGAAATGGCACAAAAATCGCTGCTGCGCCTACTGCAGCAAGTTCACTTACGGTTAAAGCCCCTGAACGACAAATGACGATATCCGCCCAAGCATAGGCGTCTGCCATATTATCAATAAATTCCGTGATGGTGACCGAGGCATGTTCTGGATACAATGTCGTGACTTGCTCAACGGCACCTTGCCCCACTTGATGACGGACTTCAAGTTTGTCGGATAATTGTGCAACAACATTGGGCAACGTTTGATTAAGGACTCTTGCGCCCTGACTACCGCCTACTACGAGCACACGTAATTTCCCTTCTCGCCCTGCAAAACGTTGTTCTGGCGTAGGTTGAGAAAACAATGTTTGTCGTACGGGATTACCAACTACTTCCGCATTGGGAAACGCAGTTGGAAAGGCTTGTAAAACACGTCTGGCAATTTTTGCTAACCAACTATTGGTTAAGCCTGCTACCGCATTTTGCTCATGTAAAATCACAGGGATGCCACATAATTTTGCCGCAATGCCACCCGGACCAGACACATAGCCCCCCATGCCTAATACAGCATGCGGTTGATAGGCATTAATAATTTTACGTGCCTGTAATATTGCTCTAAAAATACTAAAAGGCGCACTCAGTAAAGCTTTTATCCCTTTACCGCGTAAGCCTGAAATTTGGATAAATTGAATAGGGATATGATGTTTTGGCACTAATTGCGCTTCCATACGATCCACCGTCCCTAACCAACAAATATCCCACCCTTGTTGTTGTAAATATTGTGCCACCGCAATCGCAGGGAAAACATGCCCCCCGGTACCGCCTGCCATGACTAATAATCTTTTCTTTTGTTCGCTCACATCCCGTCCCTTTGCTTTATGCACCCACAAAAACCACGATGCACCCACAAAAACCACGTGATTTTTGCCTTCAAAGTGCGGTCATTTTTTGTAAATTTTAATCATCCCGTAAACGTGCTTGCCCAATTCGCATTAATCGATTTTCATGATCAATTCGCAGTAACAAGCCAATGGTCATAGACATAATAATTAAACTGGAGCCACCATAACTGATGAGCGGAAAGGTTAAACCTTTAGTAGGTAACAAGCCGAGAGACATCCCTAAATTGACAAAACCTTGGAAGAAAATCCAAAAGCTGATACCAAAGGCAAAGAAACCTTTAAAGCGTTGTTCTAATAATAAGGATTCCCGCCCAATTTTCATGGCACGGAAAATTAACAGCCCGAGTAATATCACAATCACTAAAATGCCTAAAAAACCGAACTCCTCGCCCACTACTGCCATCACGAAGTCAGTATGCGCTTCAGGTAAATATTCTAATTTTTGAATGGAATTCCCGAGTCCTTCTCCTACCCATTCACCACGCCCAAATGCCATTAAAGAGTTAGAGAGTTGGAAACCGGTACCGTAGGGATCTTTGAAAGGATCAAGAAAACCCGTGAAACGTTTTAAACGATAAGCGGAAGATAAAACTAACCACACAAACAAAAGTCCACCAAACGCCATTAAGCCAACAAACTGCCAAAAGTTAGCCCCAACAATAAATAATAGTCCGAAAGTAATCACAAAAAGAACGACGGTACTGCCGAGATCAGGCTGTGATAATAAGAAGAGTCCCATCAATCCCATCAATGCAAAGGGTTTAAATGCACTGAGTTTACGACTTCTCACCTCATCATATTTACGCGTAAAATAGCTGGCTAAAAAACACGTCAGCGCCAATTTCGCAAATTCTGCTGGCTGGAAGTTAAATAACACCATCGGAATCCAACGACGCGCCCCATTTATGGATAAGCCAATGCCAGGAATGAGTACTAGAATCAACAGAAAAATAGCAAAAGCAAATAAGCGGACATGCCATTGTTCCCATTTCTCCATTGGCACTTGCACACACAGATAACAGGTCACACAGGAAAGAAATACATAAATCGCATCACGCTTGGCGAAGTAAAACGGATCTTTAAATAAGCGGGTTCCCACTGGAATAGACGCAGAAGAAACGGCCAATAAGCCAATTAAAAGTAAAACCAAAAAGAGCAACAGCAAGGCACGATCGTATAACAAATTGCTCGGTGTGATACGCGTCCAATCCTCATATTGCTGCTTTACTTTATCTAAAAATGGCATACTGCTTTCACCTAACTTACTTTTGCTAAACGTGTAAATTCATCACCACGTTGTTCGAAACTGCTAAACTGATCTAAACTGGCACAAGCAGGAGAAAGTAAAACCATATCACCTGCTGACAAGGTTGGACGTAAGGCGTTGATCGCTTCTTCCATTGTGCTAAAACGTTGACTTCTTGGCGAGAGTGCTGCAAGTTGTTCGCCATCTTGACCAAAACAATAGCAAATAATATTCGGTTGATTAATTAAACTGGCTAATTCCGAAAAGTCTGCACCTTTACCATCGCCACCGAGTAACAAATGCAATGTCCCGTTTAACTGTAAGCCAGTTAACGCGGCAACAGTACTGCCCACATTGGTGGCTTTTGAATCATTCACCCAGCGTACACCATGGGCAAAATGAGCTAATTGGAAACGGTGATTTAGCCCGTTAAACTCACGCAATGCACGACGAATACTCTCTAATGGAATACCGGCAGCCTGTGCTAATGCGATGGCCGCCAGTGCATTCATATAGTTATGACGTCCAACTAATTTCATCTCATCACAAGCCAACACCCGCTCGTCTTTCGCCATCAAATATGACCGCCCTTTTTCGGTTTTTAACCAATAATCAGCATTGTCTTCGCCAAAGCTTACTCCATTTTTTAATCCGTCCATTGCGGTTAGTGCATCTTCCGCATTAATCACCGCAGTTTGGGCATGATGATAGATTTTTAATTTTGCTTGGCGATAGTCTTCTAAGTCCACATAGCGATTCATGTGATCTTCACTAATATTTAACACCGTTGCAGAAGTGGCTTTTAAGCTGTATGTCGTTTCTAGTTGGAAACTGGATAATTCCAATACATACATATCATGTGCTTGTTCTAATAACGACAGTGCAGGAATGCCAATATTACCGCCCATGCCAACCTTCAAGCCCGCCGCATTTACCATGTGCGCAACAAGTGATGTCACAGTGCTTTTGCCATTTGAGCCCGTAATCGCAATAATCAGCTTTTTCGCTTCACGGCAGAACAGCTCAATATCGCCAATCACCTCAATACCTGCTGCAAGTGCGGTCTGAATTTCTGGTGTTTTAACCGCTAATCCCGGACTAATAATAATCAGATCACTCTCGAGTAACCATTGTTGGTTTAAACTGCCAGTATGCAACGGTACATTTTTTGCCAATTGTTCCGCCCCTGCAGGCTGCGTTCTCGTATCAATCACACGCACATCCGCTTGTTTTGCCAGTAGGAAATCAACACAAGATAGCCCTGTTTTCCCCAAACCAATCACGGTAACTTTTTTATTTTTATAAGACGTTTGCATAAGATATCGTTTTGTGTTTTAGCGAAGTTTTAAGGTAACGAGCCCAACAAGGACCAGCATTAAGGAAATAATCCAAAAGCGGACGATCACGCGTGGTTCTGGCCAGCCTTTTAACTCAAAATGATGATGAATGGGTGCCATACGAAAAATACGCTGTTTACGTAATTTATAAGACCCCACCTGTAAGATAACGGAGAGTGTCTCAACCACAAATACCCCACCCATAATGACTAATAAGAATTCTTGGCGGACTAACACCGCAACCACTCCCAAGGCGCCCCCTAAGGCTAATGAGCCAACATCGCCCATGAAAACTTGCGCCGGATAAGTATTAAACCAGAGAAAACCAAGCCCTGCGCCCACAATCGCTGTACAGAACACCACTAATTCAGCACTAAATTTGATATAAGGAATGTGTAAATATTCTGCAAAATTCACGTTACCGGTTGCCCACGCAATCAACGCAAATGCTCCCGCGACTAAGACCGTCGGCATAATTGCCAACCCATCTAAACCGTCAGTGAGGTTGACGGCGTTGCTGGTTCCCACAATCACAAAGTAGGTCAGAATAATATAGAATAAACCTAATTGTGGCATGATTTCTTTAAAGAAAGGCACGACTAAACGGGTTGCATCCGTATCTTTACCAATCGCATACATACCAAAGGCGGCAACAAGCGCAATCACAGATAACCAGAAATATTTCCAGCGTGCAATTAAGCCATCAGTATTTTTACGGGTAATCTTACGGTAATCATCCACAAACCCAATTGCCCCATAACCTAATAACACAAACAAGCTAAACCAGACGTAAGGATTCGCCAAATTCGCCCATAATAAAGTACTTACAGTAATCGCAAATAAAATCATGACACCACCCATAGTTGGTGTGCCACGTTTACTAAAATGACTTTCCGGTCCATCATGACGAACTTCTTGACCAAATTTGAGTAGCTGTAAACGACGAATGACTTTCGGACCAATCCACAACGAGACCAAAAGTGCGGTTAATAACGCTAAAATGGCACGTACTGTGATATAAGAGATCACATTAAATCCGCTGTAATATTGTTGTAAAAACTCACCGAGCCAAACTAACATACAAAGTTTTCCCTTAACGTATTAATCACATCCTCCATTTGCATTCGACGTGATCCTTTTGCTAATAAAACGATTTTTTGATTTTCTTTTAATTTTTCACTCAACAGTTGCGTTAGTTCACGGCACAACAACGTTTTATCCGTAAAATGTTTACCTAAACATGCTTGAGAAATCACCGCACTTTCGCTGCCAAACGAGTACACCCTCTCTAATTTCGCCGCTTTCGCACACTCCGCCACCTGTTGATGACAAATTTGGCTATTTTCGCCTAATTCTGCCATATCTCCAACAACTAAAATTCGAAATGCGTCATATTTTTGTAGAACACGAATCGCTGATTGTAATGAATCCACATTGGCATTATAAGTATCATCGAGTAATAAGAGATTGTCACAAGGTTGTACTGGATATAACCGCCCTTTCACTTGTGTGCGAACTTCTAAACCTTGTTTGATTTGCGCTAAGGTCGCCCCCACATTCATGGCTAAAGCAGAGGCAGCTAAAGCATTTTTGACATTATGTTCCCCCAAATAAGGGATATGAATCGTGACTTTCCCTTGTGGTGTACATAAATCAAAAGTCGATCCTGCTTCATGAAATATAACATTATCGGCATAAAAATCGGCTGTGTTATCTTGATAAGCGAAATATTGTACCCTGTGAGCACCAATATCCTGCGCCCACGTACTGCGATAATCATGCTCTTTATTGATAATCGCCACACCATCCGGCTGTAAACCACGATAAATTTCACCTTTGGCTGTTGCCACACCTTCAAGACTGCCAAAGCCTTCTAAATGAGCAGCAGCCACATTATTCACTAATGCCACATTCGGTTGTACTAACCCCGTGGTATAAGCGATTTCACCTTGATGATTTGCGCCTAATTCAATCACCGCAAATTGATGTTGCTCGGTTAAACGCAATAAGGTTAAAGGCACACCAATATCATTATTAAAATTGCCTTGTGTAAATAAAACCTGCTCAACACCGATCGCACTTTGTAGAATGCTAGCGGTCATTTCTTTTATTGTGGTTTTGCCGGATGATCCCGTCATTGCTACGGTGCGGGGATTTACTTGCTGTTTTACCCATTTAGCAAGTTCACCAAGTGCAATGCGTGTATCCTTAACGATCAACTGTGGGACTGAAATTTGCGTATCCGCACGCTCAACCACAAGGGCGTTTGCCCCTTGTGCGACGGCTTTGTCTAAATACTCATGTGCATCAAAATGTTCACCTTTTAAGGCAAAAAAGAGTGAACTGGCAACACGCTGGCGCGTATCTGTACTGATATTCTCTACAACAACATTTGCCTCGCCCACCAATTCGGCTTGTAAAATCGTTGCCAGTTGTTTTGTTGTTAATTTAAGCATGGTGATGATTTACCTTAAAATACTGTTGTACCGTTTCTTGATCAGAGAAATGCTGTTTCTGTGTGCCGATAATTTGATAGTCTTCATGCCCTTTTCCCGCAATCAGCACGACATCATCGCTATCTGCTTTTTGTAATGCCTGAATAATCGCTTGATCTCGAGCGTGGCAGACCTCAACGTGTTGCGGATGTTCAAATCCGGCAAGAATATCTTGCACAATTTGCGCCGCGGATTCAGTACGCGGATTATCATCTGTCACAATCACGTGATCAGCAAATTGCTCCGCAATTTTCGCCATGAGAGGACGTTTACCACGATCACGATCACCGCCACAACCAAACACACACCACAATTTCCCCTGACAATGTAATCGCGCTGCTTGCAAAGCTTTCTCTAACGCATCTGGCGTATGCGCATAATCCACAATCGCGGTAGGTTGGTTTAATGCACTTAATCTTTCCATCCGACCACACCCCCCCGTTAATTGAGGCACCGTCTTCATGAGTTTTTCGATGTCATAGCCCAATGAAAGTAAAGTAGCAAACACCAACAGCAAATTACTAACATTAAACTGCCCTATCAACGCACTATGTAATTCGCCTTTTCCCCAACTTGATTCAAATTCAATCCGTGCACCTTTCTGACTAAACTGAATCGCAGTTGCTTTCAACCAATGGGCTTGATGAGGTTGGAAATCTGTCTGACAGCTGACGGCTACTGCATTGGGTTGTTCCTGTAACCAAGTTTGTCCGACGCTATCGTCTGCATTAATAATTTGGTGTCGGAAATGCAATTCGGTAAATAAGCGTTTTTTGGCCAACGCATAATTTTCCATACTTTGATGATAATCCAAATGATCACGGCTGAGATTGGTAAAAATAGCAACATCAAAGGCTAACGCTTCAACGCGGTGCTGCACTAGTCCATGTGATGAAACCTCAATCGCGGCGAAATCTGCACCTCGCGTAACAAAATCCGCTAAAGAAGCTTGAACTTCCACCGCAGATCCAGTGGTATTGGTTGCTTCTTTCACCTGCCCCAACAACCCATTACCAATCGTCCCCATCACGGCACTACGATGCCCCAGTAATGTCGTCCATTGTGCTAACAATTGCGAAATAGTAGTTTTGCCATTCGTGCCCGTCACCCCAACCAAGGTCAATTTGTGCGAGGGATTATCATAAAAAAGCCCCGCTAACGCAGAAAGGTGAGAGCCTAATTGATAAAATGAAATGATCGGCACCCCTTGTTCTATTTTCGTGCTCAAATGTTGCTGTATATCCTCTGTCTCAGCCAACACCGCACTTGCCCCCTTAGCGATGGCTTGCGGAATATACTGACGTCCATCAACTTGGTGCCCCTGTAATGCAACAAAAAGACAGCCTTGCTTTACAGCCCGACTGTCTAGAATCATGTCCGTCAATTCAATGTTTGGGGCAAGTTCAACTTGCCCCAAAAGTGCGGTTAATCTTCGCATAATTTCTTCTTAGTTTGTCGTTGTTCCATTATCACTATTCAAACGCACAACGCGTCTTGCCATTTTATCTTGTGGCATCGCATCTGGTGGAATATTATTCACACGTAACGCATAGCCCATAATACTGGAAAACACCGGTGCTGAAATAGCGCCCCCATAATATTGTCCCGCTTTTGGATCATTAATTAAGACAATTAACGCATAACGTGGATCAGAAATAGGTGCGACGCCGGCAGTATAAGCGATATATTTATCCACATAACGCCCATTTTCTAATTTTTTCGCCGTCCCCGTTTTAATGCCGACACGGTAACCTTCCACCATGGCTTTCTTATTTTTAATCGCCACTTTTTCCATCATATTGACCACTTCACGGGTAATCTTTTCTGGATACACGCGTTGACCAATTACGGGAGGATCCACTTTGGTAATCGAAAGTGGACGATAAATACCAAAACTACCAAGTGTCACATAAGCTCTTGCAATTTGTAATGGTGTGGCATTAATCCCGTAACCATAAGCCACGTTAGCACGTTCAATATCAGACCAACGTTTACGGTTCGCATTAAGTAAGCCAGATTGTTCACCAATTAACCCCAGATCCGTCGGTTTACCAAGTCCCGCATGCATATAAGTTTCCATTAACGCGCTGGGTGGCATACGTAATGCTAAACGGCTCACCCCTCGGTTACTGGAATGCTCTAAAATGCCATCTAATGTTAATTGATCACGTGGTGCCACATCGCGAATCTCATGTCCATTCAACACTAAAGGTCCCGTATTAATTACCTCGTTACGCTTTGCTGCACCACGTTGAAGGGCAGCAAGCACCACAAACGGTTTGACCGTAGAACCTGGCTCAAAGGTATCTGTAATTGCTCGGTTACGCATGAAATCAGCTTTGACTCCGACACGATTATTTGGGTTATAAGACGGGGCATTCGCCATCGCTAACACTTCACCTGTTCTTACATCTACTAATACTGCCGTACCTGATTCGGCTTTATTTTCCGCCACTGCTTTTTTAATTTCGCGATAAACCATGGATTGTAATTTTTCATCAATACTTAACGTCACATCCTGTGCATCGTATTTTTTCACATCTGCGATATTTTCAACGATATTACCAAATTTATCTTTACGATACGTACGCGAACCCGATTTACCGATCAACATCGAATTAAAGCTTTTTTCAATGCCTTCAATCCCATCCCCATCAATATTGGTATAACCAATTAAATGTGCGACTTCTTCGACACGAGGATAAAAACGGCGTGCTTCATTTTTAAGCACCACACCTTTTAATTTTAACTCTCTGACATAATCAGCCACAGTTGGAGAAACTTGACGTGATAAATAAACGAAGCGTGATTTCGGATTTTTTTCAATCCGTTTAATCATGTCATGATATGAAATGCCGAGCACCTCAGCCAAGGCTTTCCAACGCTCTTTATCAAGGAAAGAATTTTTATCAAAAATATCTTTAGGATCCGCAACGATGGAATACATTGGTACACTGACAGAGAGTAATTGACCATGCCGATCGAGAATCGAACCTCGGACTGATTGAATTTCTTGAATACGTAAGGAACGCTTATCCGCCTCATCAGTTAAAGTATCTGAATTGATGATTTGCACGCTGGCAGCCTTTCCAATTAATACCACCAAGCAACCAATAATGATGAGCAATGACGAAAAATAACGCCATTTTAAAAAGCTATTTTCATAAACCATTTTGGGTTTATTGAGCTTAATTGCGTCATTTTTAGCGAATCTGGCTTTTTTGATTTTCTTCGTCGTATTAAATTTAACCATCTTGTTATCCCCAAATGCTACTCTAGGATCAACACTTCTTGTTCTGGCTCAACGCGCTTCATCCCTAATTGGCGTGCAATGGCTTCAATGCGGGTATTATCACTTTGCGTGGCTTCTTCTAATTTCAAATTTAAATATTCATTCTCAAGCGCTTGATGCTCAAGCACGAGCTGACCATTTTCTGCCACTAAAATTCGGGTCTGATGCGTAATCCAAATAGTGCCCAATGCAGTCATCACAATCAAAAATAATAAAGCAATGAGGGTTTTATTAGCACTAAACAAATCATCTAAAATAATATTTTGTAATGGATAACGATCTTGACTCTCTAACATCACAACTTCTCCGCTACACGTAATACTGCACTTCTAGAACGCGGATTTTGTTGTTGTTCTTGCTCTGTTGGCATAATCGCTTTACCAATCACTTTTAAAGTTTGTGTCCGCTGAATCTGATCATCACGTAAAGGCAAACCTTTAGGAATATCTTCTCCCTTACTTTGCTTACGCATAAAGTGTTTCACCATGCGATCTTCTAACGAATGAAAGCTGATAATTGCTAATCGCCCTTGTGGCGCGAGCACTTGTACAGCTGATTTCAACACGCTCTCGAGTTCATCTAATTCTGCATTAATAAAAATCCGAATCGCCTGAAAACTTCGTGTCGCAGGATGCTTATGTTTATCTTTAAAAGGCACCGCATTGGCAATCAACTCTGCTAATTGCAAGGTTCTGCTCAATGATTCCGTGCCATGTTGTAACGCCTGTTTGTTATAATTCACAATCGCTTGTGCAATGCGTTTGGCAAACCGTTCTTCCCCAAAGGTTTTTAACACCCAAGCTAAATCTTGTTCTGATACCTGTTGCAGCCACTCACTTGCCGATAAACCTTGTGTGGTATCCATACGCATATCAAGCGGACCATCTTTCATAAAGCTAAAGCCGCGTTCTGCTTCATCTAACTGGGGAGAAGAAACACCTAAATCCAATAAAATCCCGTCGACTTTACCGACAAGATTTAATCGTTCACAAATGCGAGGAATGTCAGAAAAACTGCGATGTTCAATATGAAAACGGGGATTTTGAATCGTCTTGGCCTCGGCAATAGCACGTGGATCGCGATCAATCGCAATCAAACGCCCATTATCGGCTAAACGGGAAAGGATTAAACGAGAATGTCCACCTCGTCCAAATGTACCATCGATATAGATACCTTTTTCTTTCAAGGCTAAACCCGCTACTGCCTCATTGAGTAAGACAGTAATATGCGCAGGTGATGAAAAATGATCTTTATCGTTCATAACTATTTACCAACGGTACAAATAAAAGGAAATTAAAATAATTAAGAGAAGATAAGGCGGTGCCTAGCACCGCTTACCTTTTGCTAGTGCTGCTGTTCTATTGTGTGAAAGTTGACTTTCTTTATAATGACAGCATTTTTAATTCTTCAGATAGTGCAAACTGACCACTTGCACCCAACGCCATATCTTGTTCAATTTGAGCATGCCATTCCGCATCGCTCCAAATTTCAAATTTATTGAGTTGCCCAACAAGCATCAGGCTTTTTTCTAATTTAGCGTGAAGGCGTAAAGGTCCGCTAATTAATATCCGTCCGGCACTATCCAGTTCACATTCAGTGGCATACCCAAGCATAACGCGCTGAAGACTACGGTGTGTGAGATCAAAATTTGCTAGTGCTGAAAGTTTTTGTTCAACTAATTCCCATTCTTTTAACGGATAAAGTAGCAAACAAGGTTGGCGAATATCGACTGTGCAGACCATTTGCCCTGCATTTTGTTCAATAATTTCAGCACGATAACGAGTCGGGATCGCAATACGTCCCTTTGAATCCAAGTTAATTGCTGATGCGCCACGAAACATAAGTTGTTTCCCTTTTTATGATTGCGACAAATGAACTTTGGGAATTTTTCCAACTTTTTACCACAAAACTCCACTTATTACCACTTTTATTCAAGTTTATTATTAGTTCGCTTAACTTGCAAGAAATTTAACGCGTTCTAATGCAAAGTTTTGTCTATTTTTTATAGCATTAAAAAGAAAAACTGAGTTTCATCATAAAAAACGAAAAGACTAAACAGCAGAAACAAAAATGCCCTATCAATCAACGATCAACAGGGCATCGGATGAGATAAAAAACGAGATTATTGTTTGACTAAATCGTCAACCAAGGCATCAGGATCACCTTTAGCAATTGGTTTTAATAACGTAAAGAACAAGACAGTACAGAACACGGTTAAACCAATACCAATATAAACAGAAAGTTGATAGTCTAAATTGAAACCGATCTTGTTATACGCTAAGTAAGTGAAACAAACGGTACTGATGAACATTGCTGGAAGCGTACAAACCCAGTGGAATTTACCGTAACGGAATAAATACGCCGCTGCAGTCCATAACATCACCATTGCTGTCGTTTGGTTTGCCCAGCTGAAATAACGCCACAATACGCTGAAGTCAATTTTCGATACAATGAACCCTAACACAAACAATGGAACAGCAATCACTAAACGTTTCACCAATGTTTTTTGCTCAAATTTAAAGAACTCAGCAATGATTAAACGTGCTGCACGGAATGCGGTATCGCCAGAGGTAATTGGTAATACCACCACACCAAGAATTGCAAATACACCACCCACAGCACCGAGGAAGTAGATTGAAGAATCATATACAACTTTTGACGGTGAACCGGCTGCAATCGCAGCTTGTAATTCTGTTGGGTCTTGATAGAAACTTAATCCTACCGCACACCAAACTAAGGCAATCACCCCTTCAGCAATCATCGCGCCATAGAAAATGAAACGACCTTCTTTTTCATTTTGTGCACAACGTGCCATTAATGGCGATTGCGTCGCATGGAAACCAGATAATGCACCACAAGAGATAGTTAAGAATAATAATGGCCAAATTGGTAAATCACCTTTTGGTTGTAAATTCTCAAAGAATTTACCCACTTCTAATCCACCTACTGTACGGAAAAACTCGATTGGCTCATTGCTATTTAAATGACTGCTGACTAAGCCAAACATCATACCGAATGTCATGAACAGTAATAAAGCACCGAATAGCGGATAGATACGACCGATAATTTTATCAATCGGTAATAAAGTTGCGATGATGTAGTAAACAAAAATAATGGTTGTCCAAATCACTAAGACGGTAGCAGCATCATAACCAAATACGGTTGCAGCCGCCCCTGCGCTCTCTACGACACCCAAATTATCCATGGTAATAGTGCTTAATAATTTTGCTGGACTAGCAACGAAAACCACACCAACGAGAAGTAATAACACTACCGCAAGCATATTAATAAAGGCTTTCACTGGTGCGCCTAAATAACGACCTGCTAATGTTGGCATTGACGCGCCCCCATTACGCACACTTAACATACCACAGAAGTAATCATGCACTGCACCGGCAAAAATACAACCGATCACAATCCATAACATTGCGACTGGTCCATATAAGCACCGAGAATTGGTCCAAAGATTGGTCCTGTTCCTGCAATGTTTAATAATTGAATCAACCAAATCTTTTTAGTTGACATTGGCATGTAGTCAACACCATCGTTCATTGTATAAGCGGGTGTTGCTTTTTTTGGGTTGATCACAAAGATCTTTTCAATAAATTTGCCGTATACAAAATAGCCCAAAACTAATATTGCAACGCAAAAGAAGAACCATAACATAATAGAGTACCTATCTTAGTAGATTAAATATTTAGACAACTTTTTCATGCAAAAGCCGTGCGTATTTTATTGCAGTTGTAATTATTAAGTAAACAAGCAAGCCTGCTCGCATTGCAAAATAGTTACAACTTTGTGATAAATATCACGCTTTCACGCGACTTTCCTCACACTCAGTGTGGTATATCCTCCTTTTCTCCACACTTGTCATACCAGATATAACTAAAAATAATAATTACTTTCATTTGTGCATAACGGTATAATTAGCTAAATTTTTATTTTTCACTCCAACAAGGAAAGCCAACATGAAAACTGTCTTAACCTCCACTCTTGCCGTGACTTTATTGATGGCAAGCCAATTCGTTTCTGCTGTTACCGTCAAAGATCAAAAAGGGGAATTTACTTTAGATAGCGTACCTAAACGTGTTGTTGCCTTAGAATATTCTTATGTGGATGCACTTGCACAAATTGGTGTCAGTCCTGTTGGTGTCGCAGATGACAATGATAAAACCCGTATTCTGCAAAAAGTACGCGATAAAGTGCAGCCATGGGAATCAGTGGGGACGCGTTCTCAACCGAGTTTAGAAGCGATCTCTGCACTTAAACCAGATTTGATCATTGCCGATGATAATCGCCATTCTGCCGTCTATGAAGAACTCAAAAAAATCGCGCCGACAGTCGTCTTTAATTCTCGCCATGAGAACTATCAAGAAAACCTTGAAACCGCACAAAAAATCGGTGATTTATTAGGTAAATCAAAAGAAATGCAAGCGCGTATTGCAAAACATAAGCAGGATATTGCGGACATCGCCAAAACGTTACCGAAAGGGAAAAAAGCGATTATCGGTGTTTCACGTGAAACCCAATTTAATTTATATAATAGCGAATCCTATGCCGGTGGCTTAGTGGAAGTGCTAGGTTATCAAATGCCAAAAGCCCGTGCCGATAACCAACCTAATGCTTCGGTTGGTTTAGAACAAGTGGCGGCAGAAAAGCCTGATCTGATGATCTTAATCCATTATCGTGATGAGAGTATTGCAAGAAAATGGGAAAATGAAGCCTTATGGAAAATTATCCCTGCGGTGAAAAATGGTCAAGTCATCTTAGCTAATGATAATTTATGGGCAAGAGCACGTGGTATTGATGCCGCTGAAGTAATGGCTAAAGAAGTCCAAGACTTTGTAACGAAATCCGCCAAATAATGAAAACCTTTCTACGTTGGAGCTTCCCCACAGGCATCTTATTTGGGCTTTTGTGGGGAAGCTTATTTTTATACTACCCAACCCCGATTTCAGCGTGGGAAACCCTTCAAGCATTCATCGGACTCGACGATGAATTAGTCCAAATCACTATCCTCGATTTACGCTTACCTCGTGCTTTAGTTGCCATAGCGATGGGCGCTAATTTGGCCGTCGCAGGCGCATTGTTACAAACTATCACGCGTAATCCCTTAGCCTCGCCTTCGTTATTAAGTGTCAATGCAGGTGCAAGCTTAGCGATGGTAACAGCAACGGCGGTCATGCCTAGTTTTTTCTCAGGTTATAGCATTGCCTTCATTTCCAGTATTGGTGGAGGATTAAGCTGGTTATTAGTGATGCTGATTAGTGGCGGATGGCATGCAGGTGCAGAACGCAACCGCGTAATTCTGGCAGGGATTGCCGTGTCTTTATTTTGTGCTGCATTAACAAAATTAGTGATTATTATTGCCGAAGATCATGCTGCGAATATCATGAATTGGCTTGCTGGTGGAATTGCCCATGCGCGTTGGGGAGAATGGTGGATCATTTTACCGTTTTTCGTGTTAAGCCTACTTTTTTGTACTTTCTTTGCTAGCCAACTGAATTTGCTCAATCTGAGTGATGAATCTGCACAATCACTTGGGGTTAATCTGTTTAAGCTACGTTGGATGACAAATATTGTGGCACTCCTGATCATTGGCTCCAGTGTCAGTGTCGCCGGTCCGGTGGCCTTTATTGGTCTATTGATTCCTCATTTAGCACGTTATTGGATCAGTTATGATTTACGCAAGATGCTCCCAATGTCAATGTTATTGGGTGGTTGTCTGATGCTTATCGCAGACATGTTAGCCCGTGCAGTCACGTTTCCAAATGAAATCCCTGCGGGCGCGATCCTCGCTTTAGTCGGCGCACCTGTTTTTGTCTTATTTGCGCGAGGAAAACGATAATGGCAGCCAATAGCAAACCACTTACACGCTTTAAAATACCTTTTTATCCAACCGCACTTTTGCTGTTGTTGATACTCTTTTGTTTAAGTTTACAGCTAGGCACCTATCATCTCTCTATCAGTGAAATTTGGCAGATTTTACATCACCCTGAAGACGCCAATCACTTTACGTTAATGGAATATCGTTTGCCACGTGCCTTGCTCGCGATCTTAATGGGCAGTGCCTTAGCAGTTTCTGGCGTGTTAGTGCAAAGTGTGGTGAGAAATCCCCTCGCCTCGCCAGATATTCTCGGTATCAACAACGCGGCAGGGCTAGTCGCAGTGATTAGCTTGATTTATTTCCCGGGACTTGCTTTTTACTGGTTACCTATTTTTGCCTTTATTGGTGGCATTTTGTCTTTTCTGCTACTTTGGCTTATTTGTGGTTTACATTTTCGTCCCCTGAAAATGGCGATTATTGGGGTCGCGCTGTCTGCCTTATGGGCTGCAGCAAGCCACTATCTAATGCTATCCAATCCAGTTGATATTAACTCCGCGATGTTATGGTTAACCGGCAGCCTATGGGGACGGAGTTGGTCTTACTTATTGGTGGTGTTACCTTGGTTGCTTGTGCTACTGCCTTTGGCTTTTCTGTTCTGTCGTGATCTGGATACCTTAGCATTAGGCGAAAACAAAGCCGCTACTTTAGGGGGATCCCTTCACAAAATGCAGATCATCGTGTTGCTACTTTCTGTGGCGCTTGCCACCACCGCGGTTGCGATTTGTGGTCCAATCGCATTTCTCGGCTTAGTCGCACCGCACTTTGCTCGCCATTTAGTCGGCGGTCGTCATCGAACCTTATTGCCAGCGGCATTACTGTTAGGAGCAATTTTACTGCTGATTTCAGATATTTTAGCCCGCATTATTGCTCCCCCTGTGGAGATTCCCGCAGGGGTTCTCACCGCAATTTTAGGGGCACCGTATTTTTTCTATTTATTAATGAGAACGAAATAATGAGCTTAACCGTAGAACATTTACAACTGGCGTATCAAGATAAAACCATTGTCTCTAATCTCAATTTGCGCTTGCCGAGTAACAAAGTCATTGCGTTAATTGGACCGAATGGCTGCGGAAAATCCACGTTATTAAAAGCGCTTGCGCGTTTGCTGAAACCCAAGTCAGGTCAAGTGAAACATCAAGAGCAAGATATTTGGCAGATCACGGCCAAGTCTTACGCTAAAACCTTGGCGTTTCTACCACAACAACATTTGGTACCAGAAGGTATTAAAGTGCGTGAGTTAGTGGCTTATGGGCGTTCACCGTATTTAAATCTTTGGGGAAAACTCAGTAAAAAAGATGAGAAGATAGTAACACAAGCAATGCAGATAACCCAGACAGACGCATTCGCAGAACGACTCGCTACTGATTTATCTGGAGGACAACAGCAACGCGTTTTTTTAGCGATGACATTAGCACAAGATGCCAATATTGTCTTATTAGATGAACCCACAACTTATCTCGATCTCAACCATCAAGCTGAACTGATGTCAATGATGCGACGCCTACAGCAACAAGGTAAAACGGTCATTACGGTTTTGCATGATCTGAACCAAGCTTGTCGCTATTGTGATTATTTAGTTGTACTTAAACAAGGGGAATTAATTGCCCAAGGCACGCCACACGAGGTGATGACCGAACACTTATTAAAACAGGTGTTTGATCTCAATGTAGAGATTCATCAAGATCCTATCAGTTTCACCCCAATGTTTATTTTGAAAGCGCATTAAAATAAAACAAAAATGCTTAAAAAACTGACCGCACTTTTACGTTTATGTTAATATCGCGTCGTCATAATAACGAAACTGATGAGGAGAACATGGCATTACACCGTTGCCCTGAATGTCGGCATAAAGTCAGCGAAAGCGCACTCAGTTGCCCAAATTGTGGCTTTTCATTTAAAGAGGAAGATTTAGCTGTTTACCGTCAAAAATTAGAAGAACGACGGTTACATAACCAAGAAATTAATAAACAAAGTGCGAAATTGCATCTTGTTTGGTTTCTGATCTTTGCACTGGTTATTGGGATTGCAAGTTGGATCGTCAATTAAAAAGAAAGCGAATTTTTTACACAAAAATTCGCTTTTTTCTGACCGCACTTTTGGCTAATTAGGCTTTTTCTACTTCAAGACGCTCAAAAGAGAGGACTTTACTTTCCAATTTACGTAATAGTAGGGTCGCAATAGCGGTAATGATTAAATAAATCATGCCGGCAATCCCGTAAATTGTTAACGCATCATATTCTGTTCCATATAACTGTCTGGCATACCCCATAATATCCATAATGGTGATCGTTGAGGCTAATGCCGTACCTTTAAACACGAGAATGATTTCATTGCTATAAGAAGGCAATGCTCTTTTTAGCGCATAAGGAATTAAAATTTTTAATGTTTCCATTCGCGTTAAACCCAATGCGGCACAACTTTCCCATTGTCCTTTGCTAATCGCTTTCACCGCACCATGAAACAGTAACGTCGAATAGGCTGCACTATTTAACGCCAATGTTAGCATCGCACAAAACCACGCATTCGATAACAATGGCCACAATGCACTGTCAACTAACCATTCAAACTGACCAGGACCGGCATAAATTAAGAAAAATTGCACTAATAATGGGGTGCCCGTAAACAAGGTTAAATAAGTGTGAATACCGCACTTGACTAGTTTATTGCCGATAGACAAGCCAAATGTCAGTAATAAAGCTAAAAAGAAAGCAACAACAAGCGAAACAAAGGTTAATAACAGACTGGTGGGAATACCTTGTGCAATCACCATAAAATAGTCTTGAAACATTATTCCACGCCTCTTTCAAAACGAGTAAAACGGAACTCTAACTTGCGAATAATAAATTGGCTGATTAAGGTGATTGTCAAATACAATAACGCTGCAATGCCATACCAAGTGAAAGGCTGATGAGTCACCGTATTCACTAACTCGGCTTGACGCATTAAATCTTCCACACCAATTAACGAAACCAATGCCGTATCTTTCAATAAGACTAACCATTGATTACTCAATCCGGGCAAAGCATGGTGCCACACTTGCGGCATAATAATCTGTACAAAGGTATAACCACGACTCAACCCTAAAGCCGCCCCCGACTCCCATTGTCCCAACGGAATGGCTTGAATGGCTCCCCGCAAAGACTGTGAGGCATAGGCTGCAAAAATAATTGACAGGGCAAACACACCACAACTAAAGGCACTAAATTGAATAAATTCACCGGTGAGCATTTCCACGACTTCGGTCGAACCAAAGTAAATCAGTAAAACCACTAAAATTTCCGGTAAGCCACGTAGAAGGGTAACAAACACGGAGGTTGGTTTACGAATCCATTGCCACTTGCTGGTTTCTAATACCACAAAGACAATGGATAAAATTAAACCAACAATTAACGAACAAACCGCTAACCCTAAGGTCATTAGGGTTGCGGTGTACATTAAAGAAAGATAATCAAAAAACATAATCGATTATTTCGTCATCCATTTATCATAAATTTTTTGGTATTCACCATTTGCTTTAATGGTGGCTAATCCTTTATTTAGGTCATCTAACAAGTCTTTACTCGCTTTATTGACTGCAATACCAAAACCATTACCAAAGTATTTTTTATTCGTCACTTTGTCACCGACGAAAGCTAAACTCTGTTCTTTAGCAAGCATATCGACTAACACTGCAGTATCACCAAAAATCACATCAATACGTCCATTTTTTAAGTCAAGAATCGCATTTTGTAAACTGGCATAAGGTACAGGTTGATACTGTTTCGCTTCTGCGACGATATATTGCTGATAAGTAGTACCATTTTGCACACCCACTTTTTTCGCTTGGGCTAAATCGTCCACTTTCCCTTTCACTGAAATAAAGCTAGAAGAGCTGTCATAGTAAGGATCACTAAAACTCACTTGTTTCGCACGCGCTTCGGTAATATCAATCGCAGAGATTGCCGCATCAAAATGTTTAGAACGTAAACCGGTAATTAAACTATCAAAGGCTTGTCCTTTAAAATGACAAGTCGCTTGGATCTCTTTACAGATCGCATTCGCAATATCCACATCAAAACCAATAATTTCCCCTTTTTCATTCGTTAACTCAAAAGGTGGGTAACTTGGTTCCATCGCAAAGGTGATCTCTTTTGCATTGGCAGCTAATGTCGTGCTGGCTAAAAGTGCGGTTAACAGTAGTTTTTTCATGTTGTGTCCTTATTTTTTAGTGTGATAAATATTGTTTAAATTGTTCTGTTTTTGGGTTGGTAAAACAGCTCGCATCACCCATTTCAATAATATGACCTTGTTCCATGTACACCACTTTTGTGGCGACTTTTTTCGCGACGCCCACTTCATGCGTCACAATCACTTGCGTAATGCCCGTTTGCTGCAATTCTTTAATAATATCCACGACTTGTGCGGTAATTTCTGGATCTAAGGCAGCCGTTGGTTCATCAAACAGTAACACTTGCGGTTTCATCATTAAAGCACGAGCAATCGCGACACGTTGTTGTTGACCGCCTGACAAGTGAAGCGGAAAACGATCGGCAAATTGTGCTAAACGTAACCGTTTTAATAATTCTAACGCCTCAGATCTGGCTTGTTCGTCACTTAACTTAAGCACTTTCTTCGGAGCTTCAATTAAATTTTCAATTACCGTTAAATGTGGCCAAAGGTGATATTGCTGAAAAACCATACCGACATCTTGACGTAAACGGCAAATTTGTTTTGGATTGGTCTTCGTTTCAGACAAATCAAATTGACTGTTTGCGATAATCAGTTCACCCGATGCCGGCACTTCGAGTAAATTTAGGGTACGAATCAAAGTGCTTTTTCCAGCACCACTTGGTCCCAATAATACGACAGTGTCGCCTTCTTCTGCACTTAAATTAATGTCAAACAACGCTTGGGAAGAACCATAAAAAAAATTTAAATTTTTAACACGAATTGCCATGGTTGAAAAAATCTCTTTTTTGCGAAAACTGAAATAATATTAATATTTATTGCATAATTATGCAAATGTATTTTGATAAAAAATACTTGCATGAAAAAAGCCCTCGACCATCACTGATCAAGGACTTCATAAAAAAAGAAAAAACTGACCGCACTTTCATGCGAGCCAACCTCGTTTATTCTGTTTTTGCCATTTCAAATTCAATTAACATCATCAAAATATGAATAACTTTAATATGGATTTCTTGGATACGATCCGCATAACCGAAATGTGGCACACGAATTTCAATATCCGCAATGCCCGCCATTTGTCCACCGTCTTTCCCAGTCATCGCAATCACTTTCATGCCTTTTTCTTTAGCCGCTTTAATGGCATTTAAGATATTTTTTGAATTACCCGACGTTGATAAGCCAAATAACACATCGCCTTTTTGACCGACAGCTTCCACGTAACGTGAAAAGACATATTCATAACCAAAATCATTACTGACACAACTTAAATGACTCACATCAGAAATCGCAATCGCAGGATAGCCCGGTCGATTTTCACGATAACGCCCCGTTAGTTCTTCCGCAAAATGCATGGCGTCACAATGTGACCCCCCATTTCCGCAAGAAAGCACTTTCCCACCTTGTTTAAAGCTGTCTGAAATTAATAAAGCGGCTTGCTGAATTAATTTCATATTATTTTCATCATTAATAAACTTATTTAATACTGTCGCAGCTTCATTTAACTCTGCTTTAATCTGTTCTAGATACATTTGTTCTCCTTTTAAGCCATCAAGCATATTGGTTATTCTTCTAAGACCACATGGCCAATATACCCTAAATTACGATAACGTTGTGCATAATCAATGCCATAACCCACCACAAATTCATCAGGGATACTAAATCCTACCCATTCCACCGGCACCTCCACTTCTCTACGTGACGGCTTATCTAACAAGGTACAAATGCGCAGCGAGGCAGGTTCACGTAATTTCAGAATCTCACGCACTTTTTGTAAGGTATAACCTGTATCGATAATATCTTCGATAATTAAAACATGCTCACCTTTAATGTCACCATCCAGATCTTTACTGATTTTTACATCGTGATTGGTCGTCATGCCTGAACCATAACTAGAGGTGGTCATAAATTCGATTTCTACCGGTAAATTCAGCTCACGCACTAAATCTGCCATAAACATAAACGAACCACGTAAGAGCCCAACAACAATGACTTTCTCGACTGCTTTTTGTTGGTAATATTGCGTAATTTCACGACCAAGCGTTTGAATACGTGCACGTACGTCTTGTTCCGAGATTAAAATACCAACATGATGTTTTTTCATTCTAATTTACCTTTTATATCGGGTTATAAAAGCGTATTCTACAAAAAAAAGGCTGAAGTTTAAACCTTCAGCCCATAAATACCCTAACGAATTTACTTTCTACTCTACCTGTTTGGAGTATGACTCAGACTGAAAACAATCTACTCTATCATTCCCACCTTTATCTCTAACAGATGTGGCTATCTTAGCAAATTATCACCCCATGTCAATAGGAATTATTATCATTTGCAAAAAATTAATTTCCAGACACTTTGAGATACTCTAATAAAATTGATCCTGTTTGGATATTCGAGCGATGTTCAATATCATCACCAACGGCAACGATATTGCGTAACATCTCTTTCAATTGACCCGCAATAGTAATTTCTGCCACAGGATATTGAATTTCGCCATTTTCTACCCAGAAACCGGCTGCACCACGTGAATAATCACCAGTAACTAAATTTACCCCTTGCCCCATTAAATCAGTTACCAGCAATCCGGTTCCCATCTGGCGTAATAAGGTGGTCAATCCGCCCGTTATATTTGGCTTCACTAACCAGTTATGGATGCCTCCAGCATGTCCTGTGCTTCGCATGCCTAATTTTTTCCCACTATAACTGGTCAACAAATAAGTTTGTAAAGTGCCTTGCTTAATAATTTCACGACATTGAGTGCGCACGCCTTCACTATCAAAAGGCGAAGAGGAGAGTTGTCCGATTAAATGAGGTTGTTCACTAATGTGGAACCAATCGGGTAGCACTTGCTTCCCTAAATGATCTAACAGAAAACTTGATTTACGGTATAAGTTCCCCCCACTAATCGCGGCGGTTAAATGACTAATAAGCCCCGTTGCTACATCATTCAAAAAAATGACTGGAACTTGCTGGGTTGCCATTTTTTGTGGTTGTAAACGAGACAGGGTTTTCTTCGCACAATGCTCTCCTACCCAACTCGCACTTTCTAACTGATTCAAGTCACGAGAAATCGTATATTCATAATCTCGTTCTAGCTGATCTTCTACACCAGCAATGACAGAACAAGATAACGAATAGCGACTGGATAAATAACTTTGTAACATCCCGTGTGTATTTCCATAAACACGCACTCCAGTATGTGAATTAAACGCAGCACCTTCACTGTTGACAATACGTTTATCATAACTTAACGCCGCCTGCTCAGTTTCCAATGCTAATGCCGTCGCCTTTTCCACATCAATATCCGCTGCATGATAAAGGGCTAAATCAGGCGCATCAAATGCCATTAAGTCATAATCCGCCAATCCCGCACACTCATCTGGCGACGTATATTTGGCAATGGATATTGCCGCTTCGACAGTGTTTTTGATCGCCTCAGGGCTTAAATCCGACGTCGAAGCATTGCCTTTTTGATTTCCTAAATAAACCGAAATCCCTAACGCACCATCGTTAGTAAATTCGACATTTTCAATCTCTTGTAAACGGGTAGAAACGGACAATCCACTGACCTTTGTGACCGCCACTTCTGCAGTCGCTCCTGCTTTTTGCGCCATATCCACAGCATAATGCACTGCTTCACGCAATGTTTGCTCTTGTTGTTTCAAAAGTGCGGTCGATTTTTCTGTATTTTGCATATTGATTCCTTCAAACAAATTTTGGGCATTTTATCCTATTTTAGATTTTCATGCTAAAATGTTCGCTTGTTTTTATGATATGAAAGGAAAGAGTATGGCCAAACGCGGCAAAAATAAAATTGAGTGGGACAATACTGACTGGGAACAAGAAGAAGAGGAAATCATTTGGGTCAGTAAAAGCGAAATTAAGCGCGATGCCGAAGCATTAAAAAAACTCGGTGAGAAACTGGTTGATCTCACCAAAGCAAAATTAGAAAAAATTCCGCTTGAAGAGAAGTTACTTGAGGCAATTGAACTTGCACAACGTTTACAAAAAGAAGCAAGACGTCGCCAATTACAATATATCGGCAAATTACTTCGCAATATTGATGTTGAGCCGATCCAAGATGCCTTAGAAAAACTGGAAAATAAACATCAACAGCAACAAGCGATGTTACATAAGCTCGAAATGTTACGTGATACCTTGATTGACAACCCTGAGGCAATCACGCAATTTCTTGAACAACATCCCGACGCGGATCGCCAACATTTACGTAATCTAGTTCGGGCAGCACAAAAAGAAAAAGCACAAAATAAACCGCCTAAAGCTTACCGTGAAATTTTCCAATACTTAAAAGACTTCATGCTTGAAGACTAATCTCCTCCACATGAAAAAAGGCGTGAGTTTCAACTCACGCCTTTTTCTTTGCCCGCTTATTTCGTCGGTGCTTGCATGAAACGGAAGAAATCACTGTCCGGTTTCAAAATCATCATATTATCTGAATTCGCGAAACTGCTTTCATAGGCTTTTAAACTTCTTAAAAAACTATAGAACTGCGGCTCTTGTGAAAAGGCATCAGAAAATACTTTTGCGGCGGTCGCATCACCTGAACCTCGCAATTCTTGTGCAGTACGATTGGCATTTGCCAGAATAAGGGTCACTTTACGATCCACATCGGCTTGAATAAAGGCAGCTTTTTCACGACCTTGTGAACGATGTTCACGCGCGACCGCATCACGTTCTGCACGCATACGTTGATAAATCGATGAAGACACTTCATCAGGCAGGTTGATTTGTTTGACACGCACATCCACTACTTCAATGCCTAATTCTGCTGTACTGTCTGGTCCCGTATTTAATGCTTTACGCGCACCTTCCATCAATTCACCACGTGTGCCTGATACAATGTCTTTAATGGTTCTCGACCCCGTTTCAGAACGTAAACGGTCATTGACTTTACGGCGTAATAAATTGGACGCTTGGGCATAATCGCCACCACCTGTCGCCGTATAAAAACGACCAAAATCACTAATACGCCATTTGACATAAGAATCCACAAGTAGATCTTTCTTCTCAACGGTCACAAAACGATCCGCTTGACCATCAAGCGTACGAATACGTGCATCTAAAATTTTGATCGAATCAATAAATGGAATTTTAAAATGTAAACCCGGATTATACACCACCACTTTATTATCGGCATCACGATGGACTTTACTAAAACGCAACATAATGCCACGGGTCCCTTCTGAGACAATCACAATGCTGGAATATAAAATTGCAGCAATCACAACGATGACAGGGGTTAAAAATTTACGCATTAGTTAAATCTCCCTTGGCGAGTATTTTCTTGTCGTGTTGACGATGTTGATGTTTGTGTAGGCATCACGTTTGGTGTCTCGGCACGGAACACTCGACGCACTTCCTCTGAGGTCGCACTCGTTGACTTCCCTTTCGTTTGTTGTCCCTTCAGAATTTGCTCTAATGGCAACACCGTCAAATTGTTTCCACTATTGCCATCCAACATCACTTTTGGTGTATTCGCCATCACTTTTTCCATGGTTTGAATATACAAACGTTCACGTAATAACTCCGGTGCCGCTTTAAACTCTGGCAGCAAACGTTCGAAACGTTCCACTTCCCCTTTGGCATCTAACACCACACGATCTTTATAGGCAGTCGCTTCTTCTAGAATACGCTGTGCATCACCTCGCGCAATTGGCTCACGCTCACGTGCATAGGCTTCCGCCTCACGAATATAACGCTGTTCATCTTCTTGCGCTTTAATCGCATCATCGAACGCATCTTTCACTTCTTCTGGTGGGCGCGCAGATTGGAAATTCACGTCCACCACTTCGAGTCCCATATTATAAGGCTCAATAATTGTGTTTAAAGTTTTCCACGTGTTTTCACGCACCACTGAACGCCCCGTGGTTAAAATATCATCCATTGACATATGACCAATCACATAACGTAATGCACTGTCTGTGGCTTGATTTAAACTATCATCCGCATTAGTCACACTGAATAAATACTTGGCTGGATCATGAACACGATACTGCACCGTCATTTCTACCTTCACCATGTTTTCATCTTGTGTCAACATTGAGCCTTGTGTTCTTAACTCTTTCACTTGCTCAACGTTCACCGGAATCACGCGGTCAATAAAAGTCGGTTTCCAGTTTAAGCCCGGTTGAACGATAGCGTGTAATTCACCAAAACGCATCACCACGCCACGTTCTGCTTCTTTGACAGTATAAAAACCGCTAACGCCCCAGACTATTGCACCAATCACCGCTGCAATTGGCAATAATTTACCAAGATTTAACGATCCACCAGAATGCGAGTTATTGCGTTTACCGCCATTCCCTGAACCGCCTAATTTTTTCAGCAGATTATTAAAAATCTCTTCAATATCAGGTGGTGATTGCTCTTGATTGTTTTGCTTACGACCTAACTGGTTATCGTTCCAATTCGGCTGACCGCCTTCATTATCAGGACGCTGACTCTCAGGTTTTTTCTGTCCGGGTTTGCCCCAAGGATCTTGATCTGAACCGTTCAATGACATTACGTTCTCCATTTGTCAAAAAATTGTTACTTGTTTAAACAAATTCCCACAGTCTAAACAAAATGTTGGATTAAGTCTAACGAAACTCGTTACTAAATGGGGATATTTTTTATGATTTAAAGTGCCCCCAATAAAAACGCACAATAGTCTCATTTTTACGGCTTACTACCTGACTTTTGTCCTATCGCTTTGTCGGTCATGTTTTTTCATTCACCTTATAATAAATGGCGTCGTGCAAGGTGGTTTCCGCTAATATTCCCTTCTGCCAAGTAAAATAGTGCACATCTAAGCACTGTGTTTGGTTAATAAAAAAAGCCAAGTAAAACGGCAAGCGGTGACTAAAGACGAGTTGACCCACAGGACAGTGTTGTGATTGAATTTGGCGTAACAAGGGATCATGTTGGACAGCCGATAACTTTACAATCCCGACCCCTTGTGATTTCAGCACAGCTTCACGTAAGCACCAAGACAAATAAAAACTCTTTTCTTTCTCTTGCTGTTGAGCAAACCACGCTTGCTCTGAAGATGAGGCAAAATAAGCCAACAACGCTGGATAATCGCGTTCTTTTTGCGGTGATTCAATATCAATCCCGACAATACTGTCTCCTTGCGTATTGACACGCAAAATGACGGCAACCCAATCGCCCGAATGGCTAATATTAAAATCGACATCGTGCACAGGTAACTGAGGGCGACCACTCTGGCTATAATCGATGTGCTTTAAAAGTGCGGTCGGTTTTTGTGAAATTTTCAGTAATTGCCATAACAAAAAATGCGCCACCCAACGACAACGATGCCGTTTCTGCACTCGCTGATTGCTAGATTGTGGTTGGCGCAATTTCTCAATCAGTAATTCACGGGGAATGCTATCGAGAGGATAAGTGTCATTGATATTGCCGTAAGCAATGAAGGTTGTCATGTCGAGCTTTCCCTTGTGCTACGAAGCCCACTCGTACTGGCGTGAAATAAATGATGCATCATCTGATGTTGGATATGCTATGCCCTCTCTAAATCAGAGAGGGCGAAGAACGTTAAGCTAACAAATACGCACGTAATTTAGCAAAATCATTTTCCATGATATCCGAAAGCAACGGTAAAGCCGCGTGTTTTGCTAATGCATCGGGTAAAGGTAATTCAAGCGCTAAAATACGTTCAACACTTTCTTTAAATTTCGCAGGATGTGCCGTACAGAGGAATAAGCCGGTTTCATCTGGCTGTAAATCTTGTTTTAACACACGATAAGCCACCGCACCATGTGGTTCACACAAGTACCCTTTGGCATACATATCTTTTAAAGTTTGTTCCGTTTCATTGTCATTTACGGCATCAGAATGCAAATCTGATAGCGCCCAACCATTGCGTTTAAATAACTCTTCAACCCGTGGCCAGTTATTTGGACGACTCACATCCATTGCATTGGATAATGTCGCCACCGTGTCATGCGGTTGCCAATTGCCACTGCGTAAATAACGCGGTACGGTATCATTCACATTGGTTGACGCCACAAAACGTTTAATTGGCAAGCCTAAAGACTTGGCGATTAAGCCTGCGGTCAGGTTACCAAAGTTACCACTTGGTACCGACACCACAAGATTATCGCGTGCCGCTTTTGGTAATTGCGCAACCGCCTCAAAATAATAACAAACCTGCGCTAATAAACGGCTGATATTGATCGAATTTGCTGAGTTTAAGCCAATCGCTTGACGCAACTCTGCATCATCAAACGCTTGTTTCACTAATGCCTGACAATCATCAAAATCCCCGTTGATTGCAATCGTACGAATATTGCCACCAAGCGTACAGAATAACTTTTCTTGTAGCGGGCTGATTTTGCCTTGTGGATATAAAATCACCACATCAATGTTTTCTAAACCATAAAAAGCGTGGGCAACCGCCGCTCCAGTATCCCCTGACGTTGCCGTTAAAATCGTAATTTTACCCTCACCACGTACTGTGGCTAAGGCTTGTGCCATGAAACGACCACCAAAGTCTTTGAAGGCTAAGGTTGGACCATGAAATAATTCGAGTGCATAAACACCTTCTTCCACTTTTGCTACAGGTGCTGGGAAAGTAAAGGCATTTTCTACCATTTTTGCTAACTGGGTTGGCGAAATTTCCTCACCAATTAACGCAGATAAAATCTTCTGGCTACGCTCCACCAATGGTAACGCTAACAGCGCATCCATATCCTCAAAGTGCGGTAGGGTTTCTGGAAAAAATAACCCCTGGTTTTTGCCTAACCCTTGACGTACCGCTTGCGCAAAATTGACTTGTTCTTCTGGATGTTTAATGTTGTATAAATTCATATTGTTTTCCGTTATTCAATTAATCGAGCGCTCTCGCACCTTGGTTATCAACTTTACAAATATGCACAAACCCTTCATTGTTTTGTAAATAATGGTTTTCTAAATAAGTGGATAACTTCATCGCTGTGCCTAAATCAGGCGCAATCGCGAATATTGTTGGTCCTGAACCCGAGATCCCCGTTGCTAGTGCCCCTAAATCTCGTGTGGCTTGTTTCACGTCAGCAAAATTAGGTAACAAGGCTTCACGATAAGGTTCCGCAATCACGTCCTTCATCATTAACGCAGCAAGCTGCGCTTGTCGAGTATGACACGCATGTACAAAACTGCCTAAATGACGCGCTTGTGAAATCACATCTTGACGCGTATAGCTTTTCGGTAAAATCGCACGGGCTTCTGCCGTGGAGACTTCTATACCGGGATAAGCCAACACCCAATACCACTCATCAAAAAAAGGCAATTGTTGGCAAATATTACCTAAAGATTGCACCATCAATTGTACCCCACCTAAGTAACAAGGTGCGACATTATCATAATGGATTGAGCCCGAAATGCGTCCTTCTAGTTCGCCCATCATTTCTAACAGTTCCATTTTAGAAAAAGGTTCAGCATGAAACTTATTGAGTGCAACCAACGCCGCCACGATAGAACACGCACTCGACCCTAAGCCAGAGCCAATTGGCATATTTTTTTCTAACGTTAATCGCAATGGGCGTACTGCTATGTTACGCAATTTTAAGCGTTCACTAAATAACACATAAGCTTGATAGACAATATTTTTCTGCGCTTCTTTTGGCAATTTACGCACGAAATATCCCGCACTTTCTAGTTCAAATCCGCTAGGCAGTGCCTCAATTTGCACCACATCTCCCAGCAAAGAACCATCAATCGGGGACACCGCGGTCCCCAAGGTATCAAACCCAACACTTAAATTTGCACTGGATGCTGGTGCATAAATTCTGAGCATATTATTTTCCATGTCATTTCCAATTAATGTTGTAGCGTTCTCAATATATCGGCAAAAATCCCCGCGGCTGTCACGGAATTCCCCGCGCCATAACCACGTAAAAGTAGCGGAATCGGTTGATAATAACGAGTATAGAAGGCTAAAGCATTTTCACCATTTTTTACTTTATATAATGGATCATCTGCATCGACTTCTAACACAGAGACTTTACAACTGTTGTTTTCAATTTGTCCCACATAACGCAATACTTTCCCTTCTGCTTTCGCGTTAGCAACACGTTGGCTAAATTCTGCGTCTAATTGTGGCAACATCGCCATAAATTCCTGTGTAGTCTTCCCTTCAGCAAATCCCGCTGGGAGCACACTTTCTACTTCAATATCTGTTAATTCCAATTGTGCACCGGTTTCACGCGCTAAAATCAACAATTTCCTGGCAACATCTTGTCCAGAAAGATCATCTCTTGGATCAGGTTCAGTAAACCCTTTTTCACGCGCAAGAGCAGTCGCTTCAGATAACCTGAGTCCGTTTTCTAACTCGCCAAAGATAAAGGACAACGACCCCGAGAGTACGCCACTAAACTTGACGACTTCATCACCCGCAGCCAATAAATTCTGCAAGTTTTCAATGACGGGTAACCCTGCGCCAACGTTTGTATCATACAAGAATTTACGTTGGTTATTACGGGCACTTTCACGCAGTGCATTATAATACGCAAGTTCACGCGTATTGGCTTTTTTATTTGGTGTCACAACATGGAACCCTTCTCCCAGTGCACGCACATATAAACCAGCTACAGAATCCGCTGACGTACAATCCACAAATACCGGATTCACGACATGGTGCAATTTAATAAAGGACAGTAACACATCAAAATCAGAAGGCTGAGTCGCGGTTTCCAAATCTGCTTGCCAATTTTCTAAATTTAAGCCATCTGCTTTTAATAACATTTTGTTTGAATTGGCAATCGCACACACCCGAATTTCAATATCTTTCTTTGCTAGATAACTTTTCTGATGTTTAATTTGCTCAATCAACTCGCCACCGACACCCCCTACCCCAACTAAAAAAACATCAACGACCTTTTTATTATTAAAGAGAGCTTGGTGTGTGGCTTTCACGGCTTCAATTGCTTTATTCAGTGCAACCACGGCAGAAATTGAACGTTCAGAGGAACCTTGTGCAATAGCAACAATACTGATGTTCGCTTGGGCAAGGGCTGAGAAGAAACGTGCGGCAATCCCTTTGGCTTGCTTCATGCCATCACCCACCACCGAAATAATGGATAAGTCACGAATTACATCAATTGGTTCAAGATCATTGGCTTTTAATTCTTGCTCAAATTCTTTCTCTAACGCCTGTTTTGCCACCTCAACTGATTTGGCTGGTACACAGAAACTGATACTGTATTCTGAGGAAGATTGCGTAATTAAAATCACCGAAACGCCTGCATTTGACATGGCAGAGAAAACACGTGACGCCATACCTACCATCCCCTGCATCCCAGGACCAGACACGTTAAACATCGCCACATTATCTAGATTAGTAATCCCTTTTACTTGCAACTGTTCAGATTGAATGTTGCCATCAATAATCGAACCCGGTGCAGAAGGATTGCCCGTATTTTTAATTAAGCAAGGAATATTAGTTTGTACTAATGGTCCAATCGTGCGTGGATGAATCACTTTTGCACCGAAATAAGACAATTCCATCGCTTCGCGATAAGACAAGCTTGGCAATAAGCGGGCATCTGGCACCAAACGCGGATCACAGGTAAAGACCCCATCTACATCGGTCCAAATTTCACAAGCACTTGCGCCCAAACAAGCGGCTAAACAAGCAGCAGAATAATCGGAACCATTACGCCCGAGTAAAACGAGCTCACCTTTTTCATTACCTGCGGTAAAGCCTGCCATTAACACCACATTTTTGGTTGGAATTGACTTGGCATCAACGCGTTTTGTCGATTCTTCAATATCCACTGAAGATTCTAAATAGCTCCCGTGTGCTAATAATTTTTCGACTGGGTCAATCACAGTCACGTCATAACCGCGAGCTTCAAACCATGCTTTCATCATCGCAATAGACAGTTTTTCACCACGACAATCAATCGTGGCTTTAACCGCATCCGACACAAAACCTTGTTGACGAATTTCTTCCAACAACTGGCTGATTTGTGCAAACTCGGTATCAATTAAAGCTTTTGTCCCTTCTAGATCAAAACGATTATTTTCTGCGTGCAGGCCGTTAATAATGTTATAAAAAATCTCAACAGCTTCGTTGAAATTGGCATCGGTAGGTTGATTTAAACTGGCTTTTTCAGAAAGGGCAACAAGATGATTGGTAATTTTTGCAGGTGCAGATAACACGCCGGCTCCTTGTTCTTCAAAATGGGCTTTTTCGATAAGCTGTGCCGCCTGCGAAAAACGCTCTGGATTGGCTAAAGACGTCCCCCCGAATTTTAATACACGCATAATAAAATCTCCTCGATGTTGTGAATTTTAAAAATAGAATAAAAATTTTCATAAAAAAACCCGCACTTTTTATTCAGTACGGGTTTTGTGGAATTCGATCTTTTTGTTACGCACTAACCCGCACACTATTGGTAATAATAGTGGTGGTCATAATCATAGTAATCGCAGTGCGTTTATTCATCTTTTCAATCAAAATTAAAAAACAGTGTGTAAGAAATACCGAAATTTATTTAGGTTGTCAAACAGAAAATGAAAAAATGGGATAAATTTTTAAAAAGCACTAACATCTTGTAATATATCGCCACAAAATTTTATTTTTGCCTCAATTTTCCCTATTAAGATGCAGGATGCGCCCGATGACAATCAAACAAAATTTAGCACAAATTCAACAAAGTATTCAGCACGCGGTCCAACAAGCCAAGCGCCCAGAAAGTGCGGTCAAATTACTCGCTGTTTCCAAAACCAAACCCGTTGAAGATATTTATCAAGCTTATCAAGCCGGACAAACCGCGTTTGGCGAAAACTATGTACAAGAAGGCGTGGAAAAAATTCAGTATTTTGCACAAAAAAATATCCCTCTTGAATGGCATTTCATCGGTCCGCTTCAATCAAATAAAACCAAACTTGTAGCAGAACATTTTGACTGGATGCAAACGCTCGACCGCAAAAAAATCGCCGACCGTCTTAACGAGCAACGCCCACATTATAAAAAACCACTGAATGTGTTAATCCAAATTAATATCAGCGATGAAGACAGCAAATCTGGCATTCAACCCAACGAAATGCTTGATCTAGCAAAACAGATTCAAAACCTACCGCACTTATGCCTCCGCGGCTTAATGGCTATCCCCGCCCCCACCGACGATCTTGCCACACAAGAACAAGCATTCACCCAAATGCACACCTTATTTGAACAACTCAAACAAGCCTTACCCAATGCACAAATTGATACGCTTTCAATGGGCATGACCGATGATATGGCAAGCGCCATTCAATGTGGTTCAACAATGGTAAGAATTGGGACCGCGATTTTTGGGGCAAGGGATTATTCGAAATAAAGAGTATGTAAAATGAACTCAGAATTAAAACAAGATCTCACCGAACTTTTACGCTTATCACTCGTTGATGATGAATTTATCGAGCAATATATTGACGATATTACAGCCCTTTTTGAAGCACAAGGTGAGTGGGCGGATGGCTATTTATATTGGCAAGAAAAAGGGATTTTGCCAGAAGATCCTGAACACCAATATTATGATGAGTATTTCGACTGGGATGAAAATGCATTTGTTGTGGATGGGAAAAGTTACCCAAGCCTGAGTTTGGCAGATATTCTCGAACAACAAGCCCTTTCTAAATTGACTTATTGGAAATTCGATGCGGAAGAATTGGAATATGCAGTCAATAGTATGCTGACCAATAAAATCAAGATCCAATGCCCCGAAGAAACCTATAATGATGCACTCTACCCTTACGTTCAACAAGCACTTGCCCCACAAAATTATACCCTTTGTAATTATTGGAACGGCAATGACAGCTGTTTATTTATAATTTCCATTCTCGAAAATATTCACGCCACAATAAATAAGTAAATCGTCTTCATCAACAAATGGATTTTTTAAACGACTTAACTTATTAATTACTTTATCTATCTCATCTTTTCCCCAAAATTCTCTTAGATTAGAAATCTCTAATATGGTATAACTATTTGAATCTTTTCTAGATAAAATGTCCGTTGATTCATACTTTACATCAATATTTTCAAAAATATTTTCTAAAGATAGTTCAAAATCATCCCAATTTACAGTTAATTGGTGTTCAATATTTTCATTAGCTACCTTTGTTCTAATTTTTATTATAGCTCCTAAACGATCGCTAGAAAAACGCCCTATTCCTTTTGACCCCACATAAGTTCTATTCTTAAGTATTCTTAAAGGATCTTCTGACTCATTTATCTCTAAACTAGGATGTAATTCCCCTTCTTTTTTATCAGAGTAAGCAAGAAATAGCCATTTATTTTCCAAATCATCTTTGGACATTCCTTTGCCATTATCTACAATTGTGAGGTAGTGACAATATTTGCATAGTTAAAAGAAAAAAATTTGGCGTGAAAAAAATTACGCAAAGTCAATGTTGGCGCGGGATTGGCGTGGTTTTCGGCTGGTGAATTATGCAAATAATACAATTTTAAAAAATGGTCAAAAATAGTTAAAAAATGCGTTTTTATTTGCAGATAATGGGCAGGGTTTAGATCCTTTTTAAACGGTTTTTAAAACTTTTTAAACGAGTTTTTAAAAACCGTTTTTTATTTTATGTTTGCACTACTTGTGCGTTAGCTTGTGCATTAGCTTATGCGTTAGAAGTCACGATAGCCACGAACAACACGACCAATCACAATCAAATCATTTGCTTCCTCCATGGTGAGTTGGATCGGTTGGTATTCTCTCTTGTTATCGCTAATTAAAACAATTCCATTGAATGTGAGCTGTACCCTTTTAACTAATACTGCACCTTTATTATTTAAGATAAATATTTGTCCATCAATCAATGTTTTGCTTGGGTGGTGAACGATGATATCTTCTTCATCTTTCAATGTACTATCCATGCTATTGCCAAAGACTTTATACATACCACAATCTTTCGCTTTAAAACCTCTAGCGAGTAACCATGACTTTTCTATCTTGGTTTTCTTTATATTTGGGTAATCACCATTTATACCACCATAGCCCGCCGTTACCATCACATCACGACAATCATCGATCCATTCAAATTCTCCATCCATCTCATCAGGTGACTCTGATTTTACATGCAAAATCCTTTCTGAAATGTCTTCCCCTGTTAATAAATAGTTAGGAGATACACCTAGCTCTTTAGCCAAAGTAATAATCATTGACGCTTGTGGCTCTGTTTGGTTTGTTTCCCAATTTTGCAATGCAGATAAAGAAAGACTTAACTTTTCCGCCATAGCATTTCTTGAGATTTTTTTTTGTTCCCTCAACTCTCTAATTCGATTTCCAATCGATGAGTTGTTTTTAAACTTAATTCGCATAACTTTAAAAAATACCTTTTGATTTTTTAATGTTTTTAAAGTTTAAATAAACCTAATAATTTCAATTATATAGGGATAAAAACCTTTAAAACAATAAACAAACATTAATCAAACAACTTTAAAAAAGTGTTTTTAAGGTTAAATTAATTGTTTTTATGGTTTATTATCCTCATTAGATTAATTAAGAGGGTTATCTAATGAAGACATTAAACGAAACTAAAAAAACAGCTGTTGATTGGCACCGTGAAGACATCAAAGCTGCATTAGCAAAAAAAGGTTGGTCATTACGCCAACTTTCTTTAAAGCATGGTTATAGCAATGGTAGTACGTTAAAAAACGCACTAGACCGCCCGTGGTTAAAAGGAGAACGCATTATAGCTGAAGCTATTGGCGTCCCCGCTGAAATTATATGGGCATCGCGTTATGAGCAACGTAACAATAAAAAATTTGCCGATAGATAAGTCTAAAAGAGGTTGTTTATGAGTACCAACAGCTTAAAAACGCACTATTCAGCAAAAGAACTACTTGAATTAAGTTTATCCTGTTTACCTAATTCAGTGCAAGGAATTATTTATCAAGCTAAAAAACAAGGTTGGGAAAGTCAAAAAAGAGTTGCGCGAGGTGGTGGAAGTGAATTTGCACTTGCATCTTTACCAAAAGAAATTCAAAACGAAGTTTATAGCAAATTTACTGAATCAATTGTTCAACGCAAACCAACCTTACCTGCAGTTAAACAAATCGATCTTAATAACATCACTTCTAAACAGCGTGAAATCGCAGATGCACGCATGGCTTTGGTCGCTTATGTCCAAAATTTGGAACAAGTACAAAGTCGTGATGCTGCGATTAAGTTTATCTGCAATTCCGCTAAATCTGGTCAATTGCCCGATGAAGTAATGGCGTTAGTTGAGCGTGCGAATTGTAAAAACGGCAAAAACTGCGGTCGCGTTCTATCACACAGAACACTGTATAGCTGGGTGCTTGATTACAACAAAGCGAAAACCCCCGAAGAGCGCTTAAAAGCGTTAGTACCGAGCCAGCGCAAAGCAGATCGTGTAGAAGATATTACTTGGTTGCCTGATTTCTTAGCAATTTATCGTAATACAAACGGTGTCTCTGTCGCAGAAGCTTATGCAGAGTTTGCGCATAACTGGTCACTTGAATTTGCAGACCAACCTTTACGCCTTGCCACACTCCCGAGCATTGACCGCGTGCGTAGAGCTTTAAGCAAATTACCACGCCACATCAAAGAAATCGGACGTAAAACAGGCGCAGAAATGCGCGCATTGCAGACGTACGTTAAGCGTGACTGGTCTTGCTTGTTAGCTAATGACGTCTGGGTCGGCGACGGTCATTCTATGAAAATGAAAGTGCAACATCCAGATAACGGACGCCCATTCACGCCAGAACTCACAATGGTGATGGATGCCCCAAGTCGCTTTATTGTTGGCTGGTCTGTCAGTCTTTCAGAAAACGCCTTAGCGGTCGCAGACGCTATCCGTCACGGCGTGGAAAACCACGGTATTCCCGCTATCTACTACTCCGATAACGGGGGCGGTGAGAAAAACTGGATGTTAGATGGTGACATTACGGGGATGTTGCCACGCCTAGGTATTAACCATCAAACGGGGATTCCAGGCAACCCACAAGGACGAGGCATTATTGAGCGTGTGAACAAAACTATAGCATTAAAAGTTGCCCGTCAATTCGATACTTATTATGGCTCTGGAGCTGACCGTGAAACGGTTCGTAAGACATTAACTGCGGTTGTGTCGTTAGAGAAAGCTGTTAGAAAAGGGTCAAGTGAGTTAACTGAAAAACAAAAGTGGGCAAAAGGTAAGTTGCCAACGTGGCAACAATTTATTGACGCAGTACAAGCCGAGATAGACCACTACAACAATAAACTTCGATTTTTCCAAAAAGAATGCATTGAAGGCATTCCTGTATTAAGGGTGGCGCTCTACCCAAGCCATGATAGCTCAGCCATAAAACGCATTCTCAATTATGTCAGCTTTGCCTTTATGGCAATGTTATTCGGGATCTTTGCGACCAAAAAATGTGATGTTATTTATGCCTATCACCCTCCTTTAACAACAGGTATCGCCGCCATCATGATTAAACTTTTTAGACGGACACCCGTTATCTATGATATTCAAGATTTATGGCCAGATACTTTAAAAGCCACTGGCATGCTAACGCATGATCGATTACTAAAAATCGTCGATTACGTCTGCCAATGTGTTTATAAATGTGTTGATCATATTGTGGTTTTAAGCCCCGGCTTTAAAGAAAAACTCATCCCAAAATCAGTTCCCGCAAATAAAGATTAAAATTTAACTCATTTGTATGAATATTGATAAAAATCATATTATCAATAAGTTAGGCTATTTTTAATACATTGAATAATGTTAATGGAATGAAGTGCTTAGGAAAACATTGAAGTGAATAAAATATAATCAAAAAAAAGAAAGCGGACAGGTAATAAACAAAGCACAAACAAAAAAAGATATTAAACACCAAATGAAAAATGTGTTTTGATGTTATTTGCGAAGACGGTTGGCTGCTCCACATGAGCATTATGTCCTGCCTCCTGAATAACAACCAATGGTAATTTTGTCTGCTCTGCCATTTGTTTAAATTTATGGTCTTTTTCGCCACAAAAATAGTAAATCGGAAACGTGGATGCAATAAGGTAAGGACGAAAATCAGGTTGTTTGGCTAAACTGGTGGCGAGCAACATATTCGCGATATGTTCACCACAATGTATAGCACGTTTTTGAATCAAATCTTGGCGGGCCTGTGGCGTGAGATGTGAGAAAACCGGTTGTTGATACCAATCTTCAAGAACGGACGCCATCGGTTCTGTTCTAAAACGTGTTGCCCAAGCAAGATCTTGTTGCCAACGTATTTTTCTCTCTTCATCGTGCTGTAAACCTAAATTCGCCCCTTCTAAGATCAATCCATGTAAGTGGTGTTTTGCATTCGTCTTAGACAAATAGGCAAAAGCGTAATACAACGCAATACGCCCTCCTAAAGAATAGCCGACCAAATAATAAGGTTGATCACCTAGCTGTTGTAGTTGTTGCTCTACATAAGCACAAGTTTGTTCAAAATCTGTTACACATACGGTTTTCGCGTTATCGTGAAAAGGTAAATCTAAAGCAAGACAGGAAAAGTGCGGTAAATTTTCAATCACTTTTTGCCAATCGTGCTTGCTCCCTAATAAGCCATGTAAAAAAACAAAAACAGGCATTCTGACTCCTTAAAAAATGCCCGCCAAGCGAGCATTTATTTTTATTCACCGATCACCGCATAGCTAATTTGCTCAATCAGGCGCTTATAAATCGTACTGGCATCACTCGCCCCCACTTTAATCTCAATTAATGTGGTTTCACGGCGTGAATAGGCAACTTTTAATACCGCGCCTAAATCTGCCCAAGTATAAGGACGTGCATATTTTAAATCAAAAGTTTGCGCGAGCTGTGAAAACTCTAAATGATGTGGCATGCGATAATACTTTTCTTTCACATCCGCCTCAACAGGCAACATATCAAAAATCGCACCACCATTATTATTGATCACAAAAATGATGGTCGGTTGAGTGACTTTTTTAAACAACGCAAGGGAATTAATGTCGTAAAGGGCAGACACATCCCCGATCATCGAGACTAAAGGTTGATTTGCACCAATCCCAATGCCTGCGGCGGTGGCTAAAAGACCATCAATACCACTTGCTCCACGGTTCGTATAAACAGGATAACCTTCTGGTAATTTCGCTAACGCATCGACTAAACGAACAAATAAACTGTTGCCTAAAAATAAAATGCCGTTGTTGGATAAAATACGGTCTAAATGGTGAGCTAATGATGCCTCATTTAAATTACCACCGACTTGTTTCTCAATAAAACTGGCGCAGAATTTAGACAGCGCAAGGGGTTCAAGTAACCACGGTTTTTGGCGCAATGGCGGATGTGCACGTAACCAATGATGCACTTTCGCATTAAAGCGTGTATGTGCATGATGATTTGGGTCGATTAAGCCCGTACTTTGTTCAACAATCCAATATTCTTGTTTAAAGGCTGCTAAGAATTGATTCACACGTTTACTAATAAACCCAGAGCCAAATTGAATAACAATATCCGCTTGTAATAATTTTTGCTTAACTGTTTGATTCGCTAACCAAATATCTGCATAAGGTAAACTGGCTTCAACACTCGATTGAACATCTGTTAAAGCAATCCAGCCCATAGTATTTGCCCAAGCCATAATGCCCATAGTTTGTTCCACGGGTAATCGCCCAACAACAATGACTCCTCGCATCGTCCGCCAATGATCCCAATTGGCGTGCATCAAAACTTCTTTCTGATCTGTTTGTTGTTGTATCCAAGGTTTATGTTGGTTTAACCAACGTTGAATAGGCACCAGCCAACTATGTGCCTCGATATCTGTTTCACTGGCTTCATAAAGGGGCTCAGCAAAAGGCACATTAACATGAACAACACCGGGTTGACGGGCTTGTTGATAACAGGCTTGCTCTAAACGAGAAATTAACCAATCGGCGCTGTAATCTTGACTTGGGCGCGGTAAATTAACACTTGCAACAGGATAATCCGCATACATATGCGGTTGTACAATCGCTTGATTTGCCCCGCATTCGATCAATTCTGGAGGACGATCAGCAGTAAGAACAATCAGATTTACTCCCGTTTGACGCGCTTCAATAATAGCAGGATATAGATTCGCCGCTGCCGTGCCAGAGGTGACGATCACGGCAACAGGCTTTTTGCTGACTTTTGCCAATCCTAACGCAAAAAAACCAAGTCCACGTTCATCAAAGTGAGTGTGGCAAGTCACACGATGACTATCTTGCAAACGTATCGCTTCCAAAGTCAGAGGAGTAGAACGAGCTCCTGGTGCAATACAAAAATGCGCAACACCTTGGCGAAGCAGGGTTTCCAAAATCACTTTTGACCAACAACGATTAAATACGCTTATTGACATATCTGTTCCCTTTTATAATTGATTCTGTTGCAATAACGACACTAAGCCCATAGCTTTACGCTCAATCTCTCGCCATTCTAACAATGGAATAGAGCCTTCAACAATCCCAGCCCCAGCAAAAACACATAATTGACTGTCATTTTCTGCCTGTTCAATAAAAGCAGAGCGTATCGTGACACAAAAATCCGCATACGCGGGTCCCATAACGCCCAATGTCCCAGCATACCAAGTGCGGTCGAAATTTTCTAATTTTCGTAACGCCTGTTTAGCTTCCAATTGAGGTAAACCCGCCACCGCTGCAGTCGGGTGCATCGCAAGTAAGATGTCTTTATCCCCACAACCCGCCTTTAGTTGTGCCGAAATTCGGCGTCGTAAATGTTGTACTTTACGGAGTTTTTTAAGTTCGACCTTTTCTATCGTAATTTGTTGCACAAAGGGCTGTAAATTTTGGCAAATGCCATCCACAACCAATTGATTTTCATATTCGTTTTTCTTGTCGTGCAACAACCAATCACTTTGCTGTTGATTTTGTTGTTCATCTTCCCCCATAAACGCGGTGCCCGCTAAGGCTTCCGTTTTTAATTGTAAACCGTGACGACGATACAATAATTCTGGGCTAGAACCAATAAAGGCACGCTGTTCACTTTCTGCTAACATAAAGTGATAACAACCTAGATTATATTTCTCACTTTCCGCTAACAAATCCGTTGCGGCTAACGGCGCCGCTGTTTTAAAGCAACGCTCATTCGCTAAAACAATTTTACTTAACTCGCCTTGTTTAATTTTTTGCAAGCCTTGTTCAACCCAACGGCACCATTCTGCCTGATCGGCTTTTTGCGAAATGAGGCTTATCTCTTGCTTCACCGTTTGAAGTGCGGTTTGTTTTTCAAATGTGCTTAAACAAGCGAGCGCCACAAGCTTATCTTGCTCGAATTGCTTTCCATCAATGAATAACGTTATCGTCATGTCGTCTTGACGTTGCTGTAATAAAAGACGCGGTAGCACAAACAACGCGTCACCATAAAACTGTAATCCACCGAGCAAAGCCAACTGCTGTTCTTGGATAAAGTGTGCCGCTGCACTGACATCAGAGAACTGACGAACCTGACCAATCGACGCCCATTTTGTCGCACCATCTCGCCCATGCAAATAAAACTGAGGATAATATTGCTGTGCTTTCAGCCAAGCTAACAAAGAAAAGGTTGTTTCAGTATTGCACTGAAATACCACAATATCGCGATCTTTCTCCGGTTGATAAGCATTGATTTGTGCAATAAATTGTGCTTTGATTGACTGCAAATTATCCATATTGAAAAAGCATTGTTTTCGATAAAAAAATAAGTTAAAAATAGGCGTTAATTCTACCGCACTTTAATAGAAATTTTTACAAAATCTTTTCTCCCGCCTTAAATAAGCGTAAAGTGTCGTTATTTTATCCAATATCAATCGTTTCCGTTTACAAGCATAAGGTCTATCTATGGCGCATTTTCCTAAATCAGATAAATTAGAACACGTTTGTTACGATATTCGCGGACCTGTTCATAAAGAAGCACTTCGTTTAGAAGAAGAAGGACATAAAATTCTCAAGCTTAATATTGGTAATCCCGCCCCTTTTGGTTTTGAAGCACCAGATGAAATCTTAGTTGATGTCATTCGCAACTTACCCACCGCACAAGGCTATTGTGACTCGAAAGGCTTGTATTCTGCACGTAAAGCTATTGTGCAATATTACCAATCAAAAGGCATTCACGGGGCGACGGTGAATGATGTGTACATTGGTAACGGGGTGTCTGAATTAATCACCATGTCATTACAAGCGTTGCTCAATGACGGCGATGAAGTGCTGATTCCGATGCCAGACTATCCGCTTTGGACTGCCGCGGCGACTTTAGCCGGAGGCAAACCAGTGCACTATTTATGTGATGAAGAAGCGAATTGGTTTCCTAATGTGAATGATATCAAAAGCAAAATCACAAAGCGTACTAAAGCGATTGTGGTAATTAATCCCAATAACCCAACGGGTGCGGTATACAGTAAAGACTTGCTGTTAGAGATCATTGAAGTGGCGCGCCAACATAAATTGATTATTTTTGCCGACGAGATCTACGATAAAATTTTATATGATGATGCAGTGCACCACCATATTGCCGCTCTCGCACCAGATATTTTAACTGTCACTTTTAATGGGTTGTCGAAAGCCTACCGTGTCGCGGGTTTCCGCCAAGGTTGGATGATCTTAAACGGACCGAAAAAAGCCGCTGCGGGTTATATTGAAGGGCTCGATATGTTGGCGTCTATGCGACTTTGCGCCAATGTGCCAATGCAACATGCGATTCAAACTGCGCTAGGTGGCTATCAAAGTATTAATGAATTTATCCTTCCCGGTGGGCGTTTGCTTGAGCAGCGCAATAAAGCCTATGAGTTAATTAATCAAATCCCTGGGGTAAGTTGCGTCAAACCGCAAGGTGCGATGTATATGTTCCCGAAAATCGACATCAAAAAATTTAATATCTATGATGATGAAAAGATGGTGTTTGATTTGTTAGCACAAGAAAAAGTGTTATTAGTACACGGACGTGGTTTCAACTGGCATTCCCCTGATCATTTCCGGATTGTCACTTTACCTCATGTTCATCAAATTGAAGAGGCGCTCACGAAACTTGCTCGTTTCTTAGCCCACTATCATCAATAATTCTTGCTACTTACGGCAAACCGTTTCCTTGATGTGTCGGTTTGCCTTTTTATTTTCTGCCTTCTCGACCATTTCACTTTCCTCGCATTATTACAAGTAAGAATAATTATCATTGACTTAAATAAATTTATTGGTTAAAATTGACCGCACTTTTAACCGTAAACAATCATCTGAGGAATGTGATTATGAAAAAAATCTCAACACTTGCATTGGCTTTATCTGCAGTGATTTCAACATCCGCTATGGCGGCAAATGAAGTTAACGTTTATTCTTACCGCCAACCTTACTTAATCGAACCTATGTTAAAAGACTTCGAAAAAGACACTGGCGTAAAAGTCAACGTGATTTTTGCGGATAAAGGCTTAGTAGATCGTGTAAAACGTGAAGGCGAGTTAAGTCCAGCAGACGTATTATTAACAGTTGATATCAGTCGTGTGATGGAAATTGTAAAAGAAGGTTTAGCGCAACCAATCCACAGTGAAACCCTTGAGAAAAATATTCCAGCGCAATTCCGTGATTCCAAAGATGAATGGTTTGCTTTAACAACGCGTGCACGTGCCATTTACACTGCAAAAGATCGTGTGGGTAAATTACCAGCTGACTTCACTTACTACGATTTAGCAAAACCTGAATACAAAGGCAAAGTCTGTGTGCGTTCGGGTAAAAATGCCTATAACGTTTCTTTAGTTGCCTCTATGATCGCACACGATGGCGAAGCGAAAGCAAAAGCGTTCTTAGAAGGCTTAAAAGCGAACCTCGCACAAAAACCACAAGGTGGTGACCGTGATCAAGTGAAAGCGATTAAAGAAGGTATCTGTGATTACGCGTTAGGTAACAGCTATTACTTCGGTAAAATGTTAGACGATGAAAAACAACGTAGCTGGGCAGAAGCGGTTTACATTAACTTCCCGAACCAAAAAGCGCAAGGTACACACGTTAATATCAGTGGTGTAGCCATTGCGAAACACGCGCCAAACAAAGCCAATGCGGTGAAATTAGTGGAATATTTAAGCGGTGATAAAGCTCAACATTTATACGCTGAGTTGAACCATGAGTACCCAGTAAAACCAGGAGTTGAGCGCTCTAAACTGGTTGCATCTTGGGGTGAATTCAAAGCTGATGATATCGCTTTAGAGAAAATCGCAGAAAATTATGATAAAGCATTAAAATTAATTGACGAAGTGAAATTCGATCTTTAATTTAGTGACCTGATTTATCTCAACTGGCAAGGGCGACGTTAATGTCGCCCTTTAAATATTATTATAGACGACGCTAAGATGTATTCACTCAAAAAAATCAGCTGGAATTTCACCGCACTTTTTATTGTGTTGTTCTTTCTCTTGCCTTTAATTTCTATTCTTTATCAATCTTGGCAAGCCGATTGGGACAATATTCAACATCTTTGGCAAACCGTTCTCACCGACTACAGTATCAATTCGCTCATTTTGGTTTTAGGCACGGTGTTTTTAAGTTTAGTGTTCGCCATTCCCGCCGCGTGGATTATCTCAACTTACCAATTTGTCGGACAAAAAACATTGCAATGGGTGCTTTGTTTGCCTTTAGCGATCCCAGCTTATTTAGTCGGCTATCTATACACTGATTTATTAGATTATCCCGGTCCGGTACAATCACTTTTACGGGAATACTTTGCTTGGCATAGTCCACAAGATTACTGGTTCCCGCCAATTCGTTCGCTTGGCGGCGCCTGTTTCGTATTAGCACTGGTCTTGTATCCTTATGTATTTTTACTTGTTCGTGTTGCTTTATTGGAACAATCAGAAAATTTAATTCATAGTGCCAAAACCTTAGGTGCTAGCCGTTTTTACTTATTTAAAAAAGTCACGTTACCTTTGATTCGCCCTGCTATTGCAGTCGGTGCGTCCTTAGTTGCCATGGAAACCCTTGGCGATTTTGGTACGGTCTACTATTTCGCCGTACCAACACTGACAACAGCGGTATATGATACTTGGCTTGGATATGGTGATTTAGGCTCTGCTAGCCAAATTTCTTTGTTAATGCTGTTTATGATCTTCAGCTTATTATGGTTAGAACGTTATAGTCGTCGTAAACAAAAAACCTATCAACGAGGTTATGAGAAAAAGCTCCGTTTAACGCCTCTTTCTGGTTTCAAACTTGTCCTTGCTCAATTGTATTGTTGGGGCTTAGTCAGTATCGCCTTCATTATTCCTTTTGCGAAGCTGATTTATTGGGCACTGTCTTATTTTGATATCAGCCAAGCGGATAACTTTTTCCATTATGCTTATCATAGCTTATCCAGTTCGGTGATCGCTTCTGTTGTATGTGTACTGTTAGCCCTCTTTCTACACTTTTTTAATCGCCTCGCGTTGCAAAAAAGTCCGATACAGCAGCGTGTTGCACATTATGGCTTACAACTTTCCTCCCTCGGCTACGCCATACCCGGTACCGTCTTAGCTATTGGGATTCTGATCCCTTATACTCGCGCAGATCATTTACTCAATGATCTGCTAAAATCCTTTGGCTTTTCCCCTGTTGGTTTAATTTTCTCAGGATCGATGTTTGCTCTCATTTGTGCTTATACCGTACGTTTTTCTGCCATGGCAATTGGTGGTATCGATGCCTCGTTTCAAAAAATATCACCTTCCTTAGATATGGCAAGCCGTACATTAGGTCAAAACGGCATCAAAATGTTACATCGTGTTCATCTGCCATTATTGTCTAAAGGTATTCTCACCGCATTGATGATGGTGTTTATCGAAACCATGAAAGAATTAAATGCTTCGTTATTATTACGTCCTTTTAATTTTGATACTTTGGCAACCCATGTTTTCACTTTTACTTCCGATGAGCAGCTCGAACAAGCCGCCCTACCTGCCATTGCGTTGGTGTTAGTCGGCTTATTGCCGGTGATTTGGTTGATACGCTCACTGGTGCTTCATTCCGAAAAAGATCGCTAATTATGAATATATTACAAATATCCCAATTAACTTGTGGTTACAGTACCGAAAACGTCTTACAAAACTTAGATCTGGCGATGACTCAGAATGAAATTCTCTGTTTACTCGGAGCCAGTGGTTGTGGCAAAACAACACTCTTGAAATCGATTGCCGGCTTACAAGACATCAGTCAAGGCAAGATTTTGTTTAATGAGCAAAATTTAGCTGGACTGCCCGTCGAACAACGGCAAATTGGAGTTATTTTTCAAGATTACGCGTTGTTTCCACATTTAACGGTGAAAGAAAATATCGCCTTTGGTTTACAGAAGAAAAAAGCGGCAGAAAAAACAGAAATTATTGAAAAAATGACCGCACTTGTGCGCCTTACTGGCTTACTCGAGCGTTATCCTCATGAATTATCTGGAGGTCAACAGCAGCGAGTTGCCATTGCACGTGCTTTAGCTTGCAAACCGCGTTTATTGTTATTAGATGAACCTTTTTCCAATATTGATAGTCAAGTGCGTTATCAGATGATTGATGAGATCAAGGACATTTTAAAAAGCCAACAAATTCCCGCGATTTTTGTCACTCATAGCAAAGAAGAAGCCTTTGCCTTCGCTGATAAACTTGCCATTATGGATAAAGGCAAAATTGTGCAAGTCGGTGATGCCGACCTACTCTATCAAATGCCTATCAATAAGTTTGTGGCAGAGTTTTTAGGTAATGTCAATTATTTAACTTGCCGTATTACGTCAGACCGCAGCTTCAATTCGGTGATTGGTGAATACACCTTTACTCAACCGCTCACCTTTTCCAACGGGAAGCCAATAAGTGTCGGACAGAACGTACATTGGTTAGTGCGTCCACAAAGCTTCCAAATTCATCTTGATGAGCAAGGCAGTGGAATCATTAGTAAAAAGCGTTTTTTAGGTCCTTACTTTCAATATGATGTTAATATTGGCGACGAGTGCTTTATGGTACAAAGTCCAAAAAACTTCCCGCTTGATGCGCAGGTTCGTTTAAATTATAAATGTACCGCGCCTGTTCTTTTTGACATCTAGCCCGCTTTTTTATTGTAACGTAATAAAAAATCTGCACCGTACTGAATACGAGTGCAGATTTCGCAAGATGTGTTATCTGGTTTAAAAAGGACTATTCATTAAAATTAGCCGGCAAATATGCCTGCATATTTGCCCAAATCACCCCACTGTCTTTACCATATTGACGGATACACTCTTTGACATCGTTCACTTGCTGTGTTTGACACAACGTCTTTAGCGAAAGATAAAAGCGTTTCGCTAACTCACGCGCCGATGGATTGGCAAAATAAAACAACCCTACTCGTGTATATAACCCTTTCAAACTATTTAAAATCAAACCATACACAGGATTATCAGATGCAAATGCTAATTTACGGAAAAGATCATAATCAAAATTAGTATAAGCTTCTGCTGTATCTGCTAGAGTATCAAGATCCTTAAACGCTTCGAGTGATTTCTGTGGTTCTACTTTGAAGGCTTTTTGAATATAGATTGCCGAAATATTGGTTAGCGCGGACAGGATGTTAGAAATGAAACTAGGTAACTTGGTGCTATCTAAACGTACTAATACCTCTAAAATATTCAAGCCCGAAGTTTCCCAAATATTATTCACTTTGGTTAGTTTCCCATGTTGAATATTCAACCAACCGTCACGCGCCAAGCGTTGTAGCACTTCACGTAACGTGGTACGCGTCACCCCAATTTTCTCTGCCAACTCACGTTCAGCCGGCAAATCGGAGCCTGGTGGGAAATGATTATTCCAGATACTTCTGACAATATATTCTTCCGCTAAACCAGCCGGACTCTGTGCTTTTAAAAGAGGTTGATCATTATTCATACGTTTCTTCTAGTCGATTAAATTTAAAATGTGATACAGATAACAAATAGTTATTTTAAGTATTATCGTGTAATGCAGTATATATTACAATGATTCCAATATTATATTCAAAATTTCTAAAAATATTAAATATTAACTAAGGTGGTAGTAAAAATGAGTTATACTCAAGCATTCCTAAGAAATTTCTTAGGAACAAGTCCTAATTGGTACAAAATCACAATTGTCCTTTTCCTTATCATAAACCCTATAATCTTCTTCTTTATCAGTCCCTTTATTGCCGGTTGGCTCTTAGTTGCTGAATTCATTCTGACCCTCGCCATGGCACTGAAATGTTACCCTCTTCAACCCGGTGGTTTACTGGCATTAGAAGCCGTGGCGATTGGTATGACCCATCCAGAACACGTGAAAGCCGAAATCATAGTAAACTTCGAAGTCATCCTACTATTGATCTTTATGGTTGCAGGGATTTATTTTATGAAGCGGTTATTGCTGTTTGTTTTCACAAAATTACTTTTAAGTATTCGTTCAAAAATGGTGTTATCCCTTGCTTTCTGTTTAAGTGCGGCCTTTTTATCGGCTTTTCTCGATGCTTTAACTGTGGTAGCCGTGATCATCAGTGTAGGTATGGGGTTCTATGGGGTATATCATAAAGTTGCTTCAGGCAATAATTTCAACGACGCCACTGATATTACCAAAGACGATAAAATTGGTGAAAATAAAGACACGTTAGAACAATTCCGCGCTTTCTTACGTAGCTTAATGATGCATTCTTGTGTAGGAACCGCATTAGGTGGCGTCATGACTATGGTCGGTGAACCCCAAAACTTAATCATTGCAGAACAAGCCAAATGGGCATTTGGGGAATTCTTCTTACGTATGCTCCCAGTCACGTTGCCAGTTCTCATTTGTGGTTTAGTGACCTGCTTCTTAGTGGAAAAATTTGGTGTATTTGGCTATGGCGCCAAATTGCCACGTAAAGTATGGGGCATCTTGGCAAAGTTTGATCGCAATAATCAACAAAAAATGTCGCAACAAGATCGTTTGAAACTTTTTGTGCAAGCTTTAATTGGTATTTGGTTGGTTGTTGGACTCGCATTCCATCTCGCCGCCGTCGGTATCATTGGTTTAACGGTGATTATTTTGGCTACTTCATTTTGTGGTGTCACCAGCGAGCATGCTATTGGTAAAGCCTTTCAGGAATCCTTACCCTTCACAGCATTGTTAGTGGTGTTCTTCTCGGTTGTTGCCGTCATCATTGACCAACATCTGTTTGCACCAATTATTCAGTTTGTGCTGGCGGCCAGTGAACATACTCAGCTTGCCCTTTTCTATATTTTTAACGGTTTGTTATCCGCCATTTCAGATAATGTGTTTGTGGCTACAGTTTATATCAATGAAACCAAAGCGGCATTAGAGGCTGGCTTAATTGCCCAACCACAATATGAATTACTGGCAGTAGCAATTAATACCGGTACTAATCTTCCTTCTGTTGCAACCCCAAATGGTCAAGCTGCATTCTTATTTTTATTGACCTCATCACTGGCACCATTAATTCGTCTTTCTTATGGTAGAATGGTTTATATGGCATTGCCTTATACCATCGTATTATCCTGTATTGGTTTATTGGCTGTGGAATATATTTTGCCTGGCGCAACCAATGTGCTCATTCAAATTGGTTTATTAAAGCCAATGTAATGACAAGTAAAAGGAGGAAACATGCTAAGCTTTTTTAAGACACTCTCAACAAAACGAAGTGCATGGTTTCTATTGTTTAGCTCAGCTTTACTATTAGAGGCTATCGCTCTTTATTTTCAACATGGCATGGGGCTCGCCCCTTGTGTCATGTGTATTTACGAGAGGGTAGCTATTCTTGGCATTGCTTTCTCCGGTTTATTGGGTTTACTCTACCCGAGTTCGATGCTTTTGCGCCTTGTGGCGTTATTAATTGGTTTAAGCAGTGCAATCAAAGGCTTAATGATTAGCATCACCCATTTAGATCTACAACTTTACCCTGCACCTTGGAAACAATGTTCAGCGGTGGCAGAATTTCCCGAGACTTTACCCTTAGATCAGTGGTTTCCTGCGCTCTTCCTCCCTTCAGGCTCATGCAGTGAAGTAACATGGCAATTTCTTGGCTTTTCTATGGTGCAATGGATCGTCGTCATTTTTGCACTCTATACCTTATTACTTGCTCTCATTTTCATCAGCCAAGTCAAACGTCTAAAACCCAAGCAGCGCAGACTCTTTCATTAAGTCATAAAAAAATGGTGCGATAAAGCACCATTTTTCATTTCTCATTCGATATAGATTAAATTTCTTGCACGACAAACTGCAGGGAATGTCTTGCTAATAATCTTGCTTTACGCTGCTTTAAGCGTTTTAAACGTAATGCGCGTCCTTGTGATAAACGATATAATTTTTTTGTCGGCTTCAAAAAGCTTTTACGTCTCGGCATACTCTTCCTCTTATTGTGTCGTTACGGTTGTCGCTAACGTATCCGTTTCTTTCTTGATTTCGTTGATGTTTTCTATTTCGGCGGCCTGTGTATCTAATGTTTCTTCAATTTGTGCTTGCTGTACCCGATAATAATGCACAATGCTGTTCATATAACGACGGATATTTTCCACATAGTGATATGCTTCATAGCCTCGCGCATACCCGTATTTTAACCCCGTGTAATAGCGTTTTTCTGCTAATAGTGGCAAATTCTTCTTCACATCTAACCAATTATCAGGATCACCACCTAGGCTCTTGGTTAAACGGCGCGCATCTAACAAATGCCCTAATCCCATATTATACGCAGCTAAGGCAAACCAAATACGCTCATCTTCTTTAATCGTATCAGGCATTTGCGTAATAAGCCAATGTAAATATTCTGAACCGGCTTTAATACTTTGTTCCGGATCCGTTCTGTCTTGAATTCGCATCCGCTCTGCTGTGGCTTTCGTTAACATCATCATACCTCGTACCCCGGTCGGTGAGGTTGCATCAGGATTCCAATGGGACTCTTGATAAGCAATTGCCGCCAATAAACGCCAATCAAGATCGCCTTTATATTTTTCAAAGAGCGGGGCAAATTTCGGTAAAACCGTTTCTATTGCACGTAGATAGCTACGGGTATCAACATAGTCAAATTGCGCTAAATGATTAAAATATTTTTCTTCAATACGCGCAATCAAGCCTGTTTCGATAGCGCTATTCATAAAATCTAATAATGAGGCTTGCAATTCACTATACGAATTACTTGGTAAATACCAATGTACCGTCGATTCATCCGTCACATCAAACGCGACCGCTACATTTGGCTTAATTTGTTGCACCGCAGACACATCAATAGAATTCGCGATCACATAGTCAATTTTGCCATCTGCCATTTGAATCAGCAGTTCTTCCGGAGTAAGTTTTTCATTTACACGCCAGATTAAGTCAGGGTATTTTTCTTTTTCTACTTTTAATAATTCCGTGAGCTCTGATCCAGAGGCAATACTTAAACTGCCTTTCAATTCCCCTAGACTACGTGGACGTTCTGTTCCCTTACGGTACACTAACTGCCATGAAGCCGAATTATAAGTGGGACCTACTTGGAACATATCTAATTTATTCGGTTGATACAACAAATTCGCCGCCGCAATATCAATTTTATTATTTTTCAGCGCGCTAAAAAGTTCATCACCATTTGACATCGCGAGAATTTCGAGATCCACATTAAGATAGTCAGCAAACGCCTTACTCAACTCATACTCAAGTCCCGCCGCTTGTCCTGCATGATCAATAAAATAAGAAATAGGGTTATTAATTGTTCCCACCACCAACTTACCGCGACTTTGAATCGCAGTATAGCGGTTCTCTTCAGAACGCATGATTTGTTGCCAAGGAAACACCATATCTATTGCCCATAGCAATAAGGCTACAATCGCAATAATACGTAGAAATAAACCTTTCAAATGACCTCTATTGACTCGATAACTGAAAATTGACGCATTTTAACCATTAAATCCAGATTAGACAAATCAAAAAAGCGTTTCTTTTTTAAACAATTCAAATATCACGATGTCGCAATTCAGAGCTTAACTTGCCTATTACTCGCCTCATCAATATAATATGTGCCTATTTTTACTCTCTCGTTAGGAGGATAAGATGGATTTTGCGATCTATCTTCAATTCTTTATTGGACTCATCGCTTTAGTTAACCCAATAGGGGTTGTGCCAATTTTCTACTCCATGACATCAACCTTGTCAAAAGAGCAACAAAATAGAACCAGCTTCATCACCTGTATTTCTATTAGTGTGATCTTATTGGTCAGTTTTTTCTTTGGTAGCTTTATTTTAAATGCATTTCATATCTCAATTGATTCTTTCCGAATTGCTGGTGGGATCGTAGTGATTTTAATTGCGTTAACCATGATTAACGGAAAAATCGGTGAGCATAAGATGAATAAAGAGGAAAAAAGTGAAAACTTCGATGACTACAATAATATTGCGGTCGTCCCCCTTGCCACGCCAATTATGGCAGGCCCCGGGTCGATTAGTGCGACCATTGTTTTTAGCTCGACACAAAATAGCCTTATTAACTATTTCTATTCCTCAATTACGATCATCCTGTTTGGTGTAGGCTGTTATATTTTATTACGTTACTCAAAACCCGTGATTAAACGCTTGGGTAAAACGGGTTCTAATGTGATCACTCGTATTATGGGATTACTCTTAATGTCGCTTGGTATTGAGATCATTATTGGTGGTTTAAGAAACTTAGGCATTGTTTAAAAGACATCACTCCCTTTAACAACCCCATATACGGTGAAGTTCAGTGCCCTGCCTTTGACTTCACCGTTGTCTAGAAAATGATTTATGATATTTCAACCCTTTTGCTTTAAAAATGAACTTTCACTTAACTTAACACAATAAATTTAGATAAAAAAAGACCACCTCTTTATCAGGTGATCTTTCTTGTCAACTAAACGTATTTTGTTTAGTTTGTTTTAATATAATGACGGCTATATTGATAGCTTACTGTTGGTAAGAAAAGCAACGGCACTGGGTGTAGTCGAGAACGACGTTCTACGACTTTTGGCTGAGTATCACTTAAGTTAGCTTGATGCTCAACTTCTTTTGAATACGCCTGCTTTTGCGATGGGTCAACTGTATTTCCGCTTTTCACGCGTTGGTTATATTCTTCTAATGTTTTTAAATCCATTTGTGCACTTTCCACATTTTTTTGTGCGACACAACCCACAAGAAATAAAGCTGGTAATAATAAGATTAATTTTTTCATAGATTTTCCTTAATAAACTATGCCTAAATGACTTTACGACATATCACATGGTATAAAATCGTTTTTCTATTTTCAATATTTTTACTTGCTAAGTTTTTCCCTTTCTTATTTTCTTCATCCTGCACTTTTTTCGCTAATTCAGGATTTTGAATATAAAGAATATGAAAAAATCATTAACAATTGGCGAAAAATGCTAACTGATGCCTGCTATGATTTAGGTAATATATTAAAGCAAAGCTATATTGACCCATCACCACAAAGAAGAAATGGTGAATATATACTTCCTTCTGTCCAAACTGAAAAAAATTGGCAATCACTATTAGAACATTATTACTTCAATCAACGTAATATATTAAGTGAAATTCCTTTTAATTTCTAAGGTACATCATGCAACGATATTTAATCGGTTATGATATTTCAGATGAAAAACGATTGAGCAAAATCCACAAAGTTATGGTGAAATATGCAACTCCTATTCAATATAGTGTTTTTTTATTTGAAGGAAAATTATCTATATTAGAAGAATGCATTAAAGAAGTTTTTTCAATCATGAACAAAAAAGAAGATGATCTAAGAATCTACCCCATACCAAATAGAGGTAAACAGTGGATTATAGGCAAAACTACTCTACCAGAAGGAATTATCTGGACAGCTCTACCGCATTATTTATTATCGACATATCACTAGACTCAAACTGTCTCAATTGACTGTGTAGATCTAATGTAGCGCCTATACGAAGTGGCTTGACAATAGCACAACATCTGATATGTTGCGGCACACAACATAACTCTATACTAAGAGATTTTTTATGCAACTTCCTCCCCTTCAATCCGCGACACTGATTCGTCGCTACAAACGTTTTCTCGCAGATGTACAACTTGATAATGGTGAGGTGCTAACCATTCATTGTGCAAATACTGGTGCCATGACAGGTTGTGGTGAAGCAGGAGATATTGTTTGGTATTCACATTCCGATAGTCAAACACGTAAATACCCACATTCTTGGGAATTAACCGAGCTAAAAAATGGCAATATGGTCTGTATTAATACTTATCGCTCTAATCAACTCACTTTAGAAGCACTGCAAAATAAACAAATTAAAGCATTGGCGATGTATGAACAGATCCTACCAGAAGTGAAATATGGTGAGGAAAATAGCCGAATTGATTTTTTACTCAAAGGCGATGGATTACCAGATTGTTATGTAGAAGTGAAATCTGTCACCTTAGTAAAAAACACGATTGGCATGTTCCCTGATGCAATCACTACACGAGGACAAAAACATTTACGCGAATTAATAGCAATGAAAAAACGAGGACATCGTGCCGTAGTCTTTTTTGCGGGCTTACACAATGGTTTTGATTGTTTTAAAGTGGCAGAATATATTGACCCAGAATACGACAAGTTGTTACAAGAGGCGATACAAGAAGGCGTAGAGGTGTATGCCTATGCAGGTAAATTTGATTTTTCTGATAAAAAACCAACCGCACTTTCTCTCACCCATTGTGTACCTTATATCGGTAAAAAGTAACTGATTCATTTATTGAGAATTATTTTCATTAAATCTATTGACAATAATTTTGATAACGATTATCATTAATCTCATTCAAAAAACAATAGATAATCACTCCAACATTTGAACGCCTCCTCCCCCACAAAGAGGCGTTTTTTTTATGCGAAATTTTTGTAAACATCTTTAATTCATTTTTCCCTCTTGCGTCAAAATAACTACTTATCAAAAACAGCTTAATCTAACAAAGCACGATGATTCTCATCAGGCTCCATGTTATGTAGTTGAAAAATCAATTTTCTTTTATATATGAGTTGTTCATAATGAGCACCACCATGCCCTTTGGCTGCGCCTAAGTTTTTGGTATGCCAGTCTGTACTTGCCTGTACATCACGAACAGTGATTAGTGTTTGGTTATGCATATATTTTCCTTTCTTGCTGCTCGCTTTATTACTTTCTTGTTTAAATGATAATTTATCCGTTTCATTTCCCCAAAATACCAGATAACACAAGATTCGCTTTTTCCTGCCATAATCATAAATAAAGCCATATCGAGCCTTTTCATTTAACGAATAATCACTATAATGTAGAATTTTAGCCAAAATGAAACAGGAAATTAGAATGACGGAGATAAATACGGTTCTTGCTGAACTTAAACGTGGTGTAGATGAAATTCTTTCAGAAGCGGACTTAATTGAAAAACTAAAAGAAAACCGCCCTTTACGCGTAAAATTAGGTGCTGATCCAACAGCCCCTGATATCCATTTAGGACACACCGTCGTATTAAATAAATTACGTCAATTTCAACAATTTGGTCATGAAGTCATTTTCTTAATTGGTGACTTTACCGGTATGGTTGGTGACCCATCTGGCAAGAATACTACTCGCCCACCACTCAGTCGTGACGATGTCTTACGCAATGCCGAAACCTACAAGCAACAAATCTATAAGATTTTAGATCCACAAAAAACCCGTATTGTGTTTAACTCAAGCTGGTTAGGCGAATTAGGGACAGAAGGCATGATTCGTTTAACCTCAAATTACACCGTTGCACGTATGTTAGAACGTGATGATTTCAAAAAACGTTTTAGCAACAACCAGCCTATCGCGATTCATGAATTTATCTATCCTTTATTGCAAGGTTATGACTCTGTGGCATTAGATGCCGATATCGAATTAGGTGGAACGGACCAAAAATTCAATCTTTTAGTCGGACGTGAATTACAAAAATCGGCGGGTCAAAAACCGCAAGTCGCCATCACGTTACCACTACTTGTAGGCTTAGACGGTGAGAAAAAAATGTCGAAGTCACTGGGTAATTACATTGGTGTTGCAGAAAGCCCGACAGAAATGTTTGGTAAAGTGATGTCAATTTCCGATGAGCTCATGTGGGATTGGTATGACTTACTGTCTTTCCGCCCATTAACTGAAATCGCCCAATTAAAACAAGAGGTTGAAAACGGACGTAACCCACGTGATATCAAAGTGTTACTTGCCAAAGAAATCATTGCTCGTTTCCATAGTGAAGCTGACGCAGAAGCTGCAGAACAAGAATTTATTAATCGTTTCCAAAAAGGCGCGATGCCTGAAGATATGCCTGAATTGACCTTTGAAGGTGAAATGGGCTTACCAAACTTGTTAAAAGAAGCGGGATTAGTCGCCTCAACCTCTGAAGCAAACCGTATGGTGCAACAAGGTGGCGTGAAAATTGACGGTGAAAAAGTCGAAGATGCCAAATTAGTTATCAAAGCAAGTACCGCCGTTTATCAAGTAGGTAAGCGTAAGTTTGCGCGTGTGACGGTGAAGTAAGCAAAACTGTTGCAAAATAGACCGCACTTTGTCTCAATATATTGAATGGGCAGTCAATACACTGCCCATTTTTTATTTCTCCTGCTCACAAAAAAAGCCCTATTTACACAATCGGGCTTTTAAATAAAATGACAAAACATGCTAGAATCTTGCGGTTAAACCAAATTTTACCGTACGACCTGGCGCGGGCATGGAAGACCTTGTCATCGGATCAAGATAATAACGATCTGTTAAGTTTGTTCCAGATAAGGTGAGCAACAAATGCTCATTGACTTGATAATTAATATACGCATCTACTAAAAATACTGGGGTCCAACGAGGTACATTGCTATATCCTGAGAAGCCAGCCTCAAATAAAGATTTATTGCGTGTATCTTTAACATTGGTGTGATAAACCAAGCGAGTACCTAGCTCCAATTTTTCATCCAATAAACGCATACCTAAATTTGAAGTGATGCTGTATTTCGGCAAAATGGTATTTTTTAAGTAACCATTGGCATTACCGCCATTCACACAAACAGGGTGGATACTATTTCCCCGAATAGAGAAGTCGTTATTAATAATAGCCGACTCTTTATCACAGAATTTATTGCGGATATTGTAGCTAATGCCTAAATCCGCAAAGAAGTTGCCTTGGTCATAACGCCCTTGTAATTCTAACCCTTCTAAAATACGTTTTTCAAATTGGCGCATTTCGTAATTTGCATCACGGTCAAAAATATTTTTGGTGGTATTTTTGTACCAATTTAAGCGAATATCAGCCCGTCTTAACCGTGGGAAGAAACCTCGTAAATCGTGTACATAACCAATCTCAATATTTTTACTGTGCTCAGGTTTACGCTTATACAATGGTGTCAACACTGCCACCGAATAACCAATAGTATCTTCAAATAAACCAAAATTGAACAAATAACAATCCGCCCGTAAAACGGGCGGTTTTTAGGCTACCCTATAAGGGCCTAGTACTTCACATGCCCCTCAAGGGGCATGTGAATTCTGACAACAGTTCAATAACTCTGTTGCCTACCCCTTAAAGGGGTCCACATATTCTTTCTTCGATAAATTATCCTGAATCATATCTTCCTTTTCCTGATTTCGGATATATTCCTCCACAATTTTTGTATTTAAACCTACTGTACTTACATAATAGCCTTTCGCCCAAAAATTTCGATTCCCATACTTATATTTCAAATTTGCATGTCTTTCAAATATCATTAGAGATGACTTACCTTTTAAATACCCCATAAAACTTGAAACGGCCAGTTTCGGAGGTATCCTTAACAGCATATGGATATGCTCTTTCATTGCATATGCCTCTATTATCTCTACATTCTTGTAGTGACATAATTGTCTTAGTATCCCTCCTATATCAACTCGCAATTTTCCATAAATTGCTTTTCTCCTATACTTAGGGATAAAGACTATATATCACACGAGACAAAAGAATAATTATAATCCAATATTGGATTAATAAATTAAACACATTGCGCAACAAACGAGCAAATAAATCACATTTAGATTAAGTGATATAGCTCTTTTTTAAAATAACGCTATAATTTAGTACCTAAATTGTTCTCCAGCTGTAAATTAGAGATAAAGATATGAAAAAGGTTATTATCATTGGACATAAACAGTCTAACTATCAAGATGTTGAAAAAGTTTTTCAATGCTATGGAATGAATCCACCACTTCCATCAAAACGTGAAAAAATGTCACCCATCGAAATTGGCCATGTGCTTAATAAAGTATTACCAGGTCTTGAACACACGCCTAAAAATATCTCTTTACTTTCTAATAAGAAAAGCAAAGTAAAAAAAGGATCTTCAGCTAAAAATAAATCTCATAAGCATACCAAAACAAGCGCAATACAAACGACCTCAAGCATCTGGGATAACTTATCTCTCGATCTGATGCTGGCGAATATCGATCAAAATTTTTGGGGATGGTCTGATCCTAATGCCATCCAAATATTAGATTACTGGGCTAACCTTGACCCAAACATTCATTTCGTCTTTGTTTATGATAAGCCAGAAAATTTATTCCAATATCACAGTTTAGAAGAAGCTCTCAGACTAGACAAACAAAGCATTGAACAGAAATTTGAAGAGTGGCAAACCTACAATGAAAAAATCCTAACTTACTTTAATAAATATAAAGATCGTAGTGTATTACTGAATACACAACAACTCCAAAATACAAAAAAAACATCACTGTCTGAAATTTATAAACATATTTCTGCACCTGATGCATTAGTCAAAAAACTGAATGAACCTTCTCTAAATAAAGAGATGGAAATTATTGAACTAAACCAAGATTTATCTCACCAAGAAGAATGTCCACTGTCTAACTTTATTGTTAGCCAAATTATAAAAAATTCTCCTACTGTTACGCAGGTATATGAAGAATTACAGTCGCATGCTGATCTGCCTTATATTTCAGAACAAAAATTAGTAAATGATGCCGATTTTGCTCTCCTTGCATGGAAAGATATGGTTCAAAAACAAGTCGATGCAAATCAATATCAACATGAAAAAGAATTAGAACTTAGCACAATAAAAGAACGTCAATTAGAGGTCACACAGAAATATCAATTGACGGAACAAAAACTGTCAGAAACACAAAAAGAAATCGAACAAATTAAAGATGAAAATAGAAAAGTAAAATCTGAAAAAGCAAAACTCACTGCATCTGTTCAATCAACGAGCAAAATACTTTCTGAGAAAGAAAAAGAGATTTCTTGCATAAAAAGTGAAAATACAAAGATTAAAGAAGAAAAAATTAAAATTGATGAAGCATACCACTTAACCAAGAAAACCTTGTCGGATAAAGAAAAAGCCCTCAAAACGCATCAAGATGAAATTGAAGCGCTCAAGATAATTTTTAATGAAAATATTTCCGTACAAGAAGATATGCAAGAAAAATTTCAGGAAGCCAATAAAAGAAAACAAGAACTTGAACAAGAGCTAAAAGCCATATCGGATAAGAAGGCATTATTAGAAACAGAAAACAGCCAAAAAACCCAAGTATCTGAGTCTTTAGAAAATGAAAATAAAGTGTTATTAGCTCAACTCCAACTCATTCAAGAAGAATTAGAAAAACTTTATATTGACAATCAAGTATTAAAAGCTAAACCACGCCTTTACGGTGCAGCTGATCGCATAAAAAACCAATTAACTTATCGACTAGGTTACAAAATACAAAGACATGGAAGAAGTCTATTTGGTCTCATTTTTCTTCCCCTTATCTTATTTTGCACTTATTTGCGTTTTAAAAAAGAGATGAAAAAGTACGAATGGAATACCCTCCCACCAATTCACGAGTATGAAGACGCGCATAAAGCAAACCGCATTAAAAGCCATTTATCTTATAAATTGGGTGTCATCTTTTTACAAGAAATCAAAAATCCGTTTAAGTGGCTTACTCTCCCTTACAAACTGATTAAAGAAGGTAAACAATTCAAGCAAAGTTAATTTTTTAAGGACAGAAAATGAATACATTATCGCAAGCAATAAAAGCATATAACAGCAATGACTATCAATTAGCACTCAAATTATTTGAAAAGTCGGCGGAAATCTATGGACGGAAAATTGTTGAATTTCAAATTACCAAATGCAAAGAAAAACTCTCAGCACATCTTTCTGTAAATAAAGAAGAAAAAGTCAATGTTTGCAATAGTCCGTTAGATATTGCAACACAACTATTACTTTCCAACGTAAAAAAATTAGTACTTTCTGACTCGGAAAAAAACACGTTAAAAAATAAATGGAAATTGCTCACTGAGAAGAAATCTGAAAATGCGGAGGTAAGAGCGGTCGCCCTTGTACCAAAAGATTTTCCCAAAGATCTGGTTTTAGCGCCTTTACCTGATCATGTTAATGATTTTACATGGTACAAAAAGCGAAAGAAAAGACTTGGCATAAAACCTGAACATCAACATGTTGGTCTTTCTATTATCGTTACAACATTCAATCGACCAGCAATTTTATCGATTACATTAGCCTGTTTAGTAAACCAAAAAACACATTACCCGTTTGAAGTTATCGTGACAGATGATGGTAGTCAGGAAGATCTATCACCGATCATTCGCCAATATGAAAATAAATTGGATATTCGCTACGTCAGACAAAAAGACAACGGCTTTCAAGCCAGTGCCGCTCGGAATATGGGATTACGCTTAGCAAAATATGACTTTATTGGCTTACTCGACTGTGATATGGCGCCAAATCCATTATGGGTTCATTCTTATGTTGCAGAGCTATTAGAAGATGATGATTTAACAATCATTGGTCCAAGAAAATACATCGATACACAACATATTGACCCAAAAGACTTCTTAAATAACGCGAGTTTGCTTGAATCATTACCAGAAGTGAAAACCAATAATAGTGTTGCCGCAAAGGGGGAAGGAACAGTTTCTCTGGATTGGCGCTTAGAACAATTCGAAAAAACAGAAAATCTCCGCTTATCCGATTCGCCTTTCCGTTTTTTTGCGGCGGGTAATGTTGCTTTCGCTAAAAAATGGCTAAATAAATCCGGTTTCTTTGATGAGGAATTTAATCACTGGGGTGGAGAAGATGTGGAATTTGGATATCGCTTATTCCGTTACGGTAGTTTCTTTAAAACTATTGATGGCATTATGGCCTACCATCAAGAGCCACCAGGTAAAGAAAATGAAACCGATCGTGAAGCGGGAAAAAATATTACGCTCGATATTATGAGAGAAAAGGTCCCTTATATCTATAGAAAACTTTTACCAATAGAAGATTCGCATATCAATAGAGTACCTTTAGTTTCAATTTATATCCCAGCTTATAACTGTGCAAACTATATTCAACGTTGCGTAGATAGTGCACTGAATCAGACTGTTGTTGATCTCGAGGTTTGTATTTGTAACGATGGTTCAACAGATAATACCTTAGAAGTGATCAATAAGCTTTATGGTAATAATCCTAGGGTACGCATCATGTCTAAACCAAATGGCGGAATAGCCTCAGCATCAAATGCAGCCGTTTCTTTTGCTAAAGGTTATTACATTGGGCAGTTAGATTCAGATGATTATCTTGAGCCTGATGCAGTTGAACTGTGTTTAAAAGAATTTTTAAAAGATAAAACGCTAGCTTGTGTTTATACCACTAATAGAAACGTCAATCCGGATGGTAGCTTAATCGCTAATGGTTACAATTGGCCAGAATTTTCACGAGAAAAACTCACAACGGCTATGATTGCTCACCACTTTAGAATGTTCACGATTAGAGCTTGGCATTTAACTGATGGATTCAATGAAAAAATTGAAAATGCCGTAGACTATGACATGTTCCTCAAACTCAGTGAAGTTGGAAAATTTAAACATCTTAATAAAATCTGCTATAACCGTGTATTACATGGTGATAACACATCAATTAAGAAACTTGGCATTCAAAAGAAAAACCATTTTGTTGTAGTCAATCAGTCATTAAATAGACAAGGCATAACTTATTATAATTATGACGAATTTGATGATTTAGATGAAAGTAGAAAGTATATTTTCAATAAAACCGCTGAATATCAAGAAGAGATTGATATCTTAAAAGATATTAAAATCATCCAGAATAAAGATGCCAAAATCGCAGTCAGTATTTTTTATCCCAATACATTAAACGGCTTAGTGAAAAAACTAAACAATATTATTGAATATAATAAAAATATATTCGTTATTGTTCTACATGTTGATAAGAATCATCTTACACCAGATATCAAAAAAGAAATACTAGCCTTCTATCATAAACATCAAGTGAATATTTTACTAAATAATGATATCTCATATTACACGAGTAATAGATTAATAAAAACTGAGGCGCATTTAAGTAATATTAATAAATTAAGTCAGTTAAATCTAAATTGTGAATACATCATTTTTGATAATCATGACAGCCTATTCGTTAAAAATGACAGCTATGCTTATATGAAAAAATATGATGTCGGCATGAATTTCTCAGCATTAACACATGATTGGATCGAGAAAATCAATGCGCATCCACCATTTAAAAAGCTCATTAAAACTTATTTTAATGACAATGACTTAAAAAGTATGAATGTGAAAGGGGCATCACAAGGTATGTTTATGACGTATGCGCTAGCGCATGAGCTTCTGACGATTATTAAAGAAATCATCACATCCTGCCAGTCAATTGATAGTGTGCCAGAATATAACACTGAGGATATTTGGTTCCAATTTGCACTTTTAATCTTAGAAAAGAAAACCGGCCATGTATTTAATAAAACATCGACCCTGACTTATATGCCTTGGGAACGAAAATTACAATGGACAAATGAACAAATTGAAAGTGCAAAAAGAGGAGAAAATATACCAGTTAACAAGTTCATTATTAATAGTATAACTCTATAAAACACTTTGCATTTTATTAAAAATAAAATCCTATAATATTTGCGTTTAAATAAAGGATAAAAAATGAAGAAAATTACAATTGCTGGGGCTGGTTATGTTGGTTTATCCAATGCAGTATTATTAGCTCAACACCACAATGTGATCTTATTAGATATTGATCAAAATAAAGTTGATTTAATTAATAATAAAAAATCGCCCATCACAGATAAAGAAATCGAAGATTTCTTACAAAATAAATCACTGACAATGATGGCAACAACAGATAAAGAAGTGGCATTAAAAAACGCAGACTTTGTCATCATCGCAACGCCAACAGACTATAATACTGAAACAGGTTATTTTAATACATCCACTGTTGAAGCTGTCATTGAACAAACCCTTTCAATCAATCCACAAGCAACGATTATTATAAAATCAACAATTCCCGTTGGTTTTACCGAAAACATGCGTGAAAAATTTAATACCCCAAATCTTATCTTTTCACCTGAATTTCTAAGAGAGGGAAAAGCCCTTTACGATAATTTGTATCCAAGCAGAATTATTGTTGGCAGTACTTCTTATCAAGCAAAAGTATTTGCCGATATGTTGACACAGTGTGCCAGAAAAAAAGATGTAACTGTTTTATTTACACACAATACTGAGGCTGAAGCTGTTAAATTATTTTCAAATACGTATCTCGCAATGCGAGTTGCCTTTTTTAATGAATTAGATACTTATGCGAGTCTTCACAATTTAAATACAAAAGACATTATCAATGGTATTTCTACTGATCCTCGCATTGGTACACACTACAATAACCCAAGTTTCGGCTATGGCGGTTATTGTTTACCCAAAGACACTAAACAGTTACTGGCTAACTATGCTGACGTACCTCAAAATCTCATTGAAGCCATTGTCAAATCTAATGAAACCAGAAAACGTTTCATTACTCATGATGTATTAAATAAGAAACCTAAAACTGTTGGTATTTATCGTTTAATCATGAAGTCAGGTTCTGATAACTTCAGAGCTTCTGCTATTCTCGATATTATGCCGCATCTCAAAGCAAACGGTGTTGAGATTGTGATTTATGAGCCAACCTTAAATCAACAGGCATTTGAGGACTACCCCGTTATTAATCAACTCTCTGAATTTATTAATCGCTCTGATGTCATTCTCGCTAATCGTTCTGAGCCAGATTTAAATCAATGTTCCCATAAAATCTATACAAGAGATATTTTTGGCGATGATGCTTAACCTGTTTAAAATCATAAAAAAGTATGTGCATATTCAATCTTTATTACACAAAAAAGAATATGCCTTACTTTATGCTAAATACATAAACCAGCTTTCTATCAACCAGCAGGCTTATGTTATTTGTCAACTCAAACTCTATGATCTCTTTCTGATTGATCCTAAATGGAGCCACTCTGTTTTTTTCCAGTTAGGATTAATTGCTCGTGGACACGATCATGATAACGATGAAATGGTACGTCGTTTGATCACTTGCACTGATTTTAGCAAAAATAAGCAGTTAATCCTTTCTCAATTACTTGCTTATTCACCCCAAATTACAACAACATTATGTCCACAGACATATCGTTATCGTGCGCTATATCTCTCATTACTAGCGAATTTAAAAGACTTTGTTCGTTTAAAAGAAGAACTCAATAAGTTGCCGTCATGTGTGTTAAAGAATACACCTCATTACTGTTTGTTACAGAATTTTGTCGAAAAAGAAAACAGCAAGAAATTAGAGAACATTAATCAATTTCTTTACTTTTATAAACTTGGAGAAATAACTACGATAAAGACAGAAGATCCACCTAATACTAATAATATAGTCAGTCATTCGATAGTTAATGACACAAACACCTACTTAAATGCCCCTTTAATTACCATATTAGTGACGACATTTAACAGTCAAAAAAGTATAAAAAACACATTAAATTCATTGTTCAATCAAAGCTATCCAAATATTGAAATTATCGTTATTGATGATCATAGCCAAGATAATACGATGAGTATTCTCCAGGCTTATACTAAGCAATATAAAAATATCAAAATCATTAGCTTAAAAGAAAATGTCGGGACTTATGTCGCAAAAAATATTGGGCTTAAATACGCCTCTGGCGAATTCATCACTTGTCAAGATTCCGATGATTGGGCACACCCACAAAAATTGGCACTTCAGGTGGCTCCTTTATTACAACATAAAGAGTTAATTGTAACTTTTTCTAAGTGGGTAAGGCTCGATCCAATAGGGAATCCTTATGCCCGTACTATTTATCCATTAATGCGTTTAAACCCTTCTTCCGCATTATTCCGTAAAAAAGAAGTGTGTGAAAAAACTGCATTATGGGATTGGGCAAGAATCGGTGCAGATAGCGAATTTAATGCACGCTTAAAATTAATTTTTGGACACAAAGGCTATTACACCGTGAATAAACCTTTGACATTCGGTGCACATCGAGAAAATTCATTAATGACAGCTCAAAGTACTGGCTATGTCAATGGCGTCTCCCTACCTCGTGAAGCATATTGGAAAGCATGGAATATCTGGCATATTTCACAATTACAGCGAGGACACGCCCCTCTTTTATCTTCCTCTCCTAAACGAGAATTTTTTCAATATGACCAACATCCGATCATGGATGTTATTTCTTATACAATCATTAATTAAATCTTAAGGTAGATTATTATGAAACCAATAAAAACATTATCTATTTCTTTTATCACAACGCTCATCCTCGCTGGCTGTCATAGCATGCCAACTTCGGGACCCGCTCAAAATCATATTATTGGGTTAAAAAAACCACAAAATGAGAGCTTGCCAAGTGTTGATGTGATTGAAATGAATGATAAAGTAGCACACACTTTGTTTAAACAAAAGCAATCGCAATCCTTTACTCAATTCAAACAGCAAAATAGCAACTATGCAGATATCATTAATGTTGGCGATACATTAGATGTGTTGATTTGGGAAGCCGCACCCGCTATTTTATTCGGCAGTGTTCTGTCACAAACTGGTAGTGGCGGTGCAAATCTCACGACATTACCCGAACAAATTGTTGCACGCAATGGAAAAATCACAATCCCATTTTTAGGCCCTATCTTAGTAAAAGGCAAAACACCAGAGCAAATTCAAAGAGATATTGCTCATGCTTTATCCTCCTTAGCAAATAAACCTCAGGTGATTGTTCGTTTAAATAAAAATAACTCAAAAAATGTCACCATTCTCCGCCAAGGCAATAGTGTCAGAATGCCATTAACATCACAAGGGGAACGTGTACTTGATGCTATTGCCGCAGTGGGCGGTGCCACAGAAAATCTACAAGATATTTCCGTTCAGCTTACACGTGGTAAAGAAGTAAAAATGCTTTCCTTAGAAAAATTAGCCACTCATCCTGAAGAAAACATTCTGCTACGTTCAAATGATGTCGTTACATTACTGAATAAACCTCTTAGTTTCACAGGATTAGGTGCACTCGGGACGAATAAACAGGTGAAATTCTCTGCGAATGGCTTAACACTCGCAGAAGGCATCGGAGAAATGGGTGGACTATTAGATAACCGTGCTGATCCTAAAGGGGTTTTTGTCTTCCGTTATATTCCATTTAATAAATTATCTCTCGCAGAACAAACTAAATGGAAAGCTCGTGGCTATGATAACGACATGGAGATTCCAACAGTTTATAGTGTCAATCTACTTAATCCAAACGCGTTGTTTTGGTTACAACGTTTCCCTATTCAAGATAAAGATTTAGTTTATGTATCAAATGCACCAATGGCAGAATTCCAAAAATTCTTAAAATTAGTGTTTTCTATCACCTCTCCTGTTACGGGTACACTTCATAATATTAATGTAATTAAAAATTTATAAGGATAGAGAATGATCGAAACAAAAATACAAAAAAATCAATTTAAAAAATGGTCCCGAAAATTTCGAAAAATAAGTACACTCTTTAAATACATGGTAATACTTCCAACATGTTGCTCACTCTTTTATTTTAGTTTATGGGCCTCTGATATTTATATTTCTCAATCGAGCTTTGTTGTGCGCACGCCAAAAAATCAAGCCGCATTAAGTGGTGTCGGTGCCCTCTTACAAAGCTCTGGCTTTGCTCGCGCACAAGATGATACTTATACTGTACAAGAATTCATGCGTTCACGCTCTACGCTAGAATTGTTAGAAAAAAGTATCCCTATCCGCCAGTTTTATGAGGATAAAGGTGATTTATTTAGCCGCTTTAATCCTCTAAACATTTCCTCGGAACAAGAAGCGTTTTATAAATACTTTAGTAAAAAGCTTTCTGTTAATTTTGATTCAGTATCAGGCATTGCTACGCTCAATATCCGGGCATTCGATCCGAAAGAAGCACAACAAATTAACCAAGAATTGTTAAAACAAGGTGAATATCTTATCAATCACCTCAATGAGCGTGCGCGAAAAGATACGGTTATGTTTGCTGAACTTGCAGTCAGTGAAGCAGAAAAAAAAGTGACAGAAACTTCTTCTGCATTAAGTGAATACCGTATTAAAAATGGGGTATTCGATTTACAGTCTCAATCAGAAGTGCAATTGTCTTTAATTTCGGCATTGCAAAATGAGCTCATTACGATTCAAACACAATTAGACCAAGTACGTTCTATTTCACCAAATAACCCTCAAGTGCAAACATTACTTGCGCGAGCAAATAGTATCCGTAAAGAAATGCAACAACAAGTACAGCAAGTGTTAGGTGGAGGAAATTCAATTGTGACACAAACTGCAGAATATCAACGTTTAGTACTGAATAATACGCTCGCTCAGCAGCAGCTAGGTACTGCAATAACGTCATTACAGAATGCCAGATCAGAGGCAGATCGCCAACAATTGTATTTAGAAATCATTAGTTATCCTAATGAACCCGATTTGGCCTTAGAACCTTACCGTTTATACAATATTCTTGCTACGTTATTTATTTCTTTAATTTTATATGGCATTACTCTTCTCTTATTAGCCAGCATTCGAGAGCATAAAAATTAATGTTATACGATGACCAAACTACACTAAAACACGCTTTTATCATTCAAAATAGAGTGATTGGCGCTCTCCTAATGCGAGAGATCATCACACGCTATGGCAGAAAGAACCTCGGTTTTTTATGGCTATTTGTTGAACCGCTCTTAATGACAGGGCTAATTGTGATCTTGTGGAGTACCTTCCGCGCAGATCAATTTTCTAACCTGAATATCATGGCATTCATGATCACAGGCTACCCGTTGATGATGATGTGGCGCAATGCATCAAATAGGGCGATTGGTGCGGTTTCTGCCAATAGTACCCTACTCTATCATCGTAATGTCAGAGTGCTTGACACGTTAATTGCTAGGATGATCTTGGAAATATCCGGTGCAACCATTGCTCAAGTCGTTTTAATGAGTTTTTGTATTGCACTGGATTGGATACCTATGCCACAGGATATTTTCTATATGCTACTTGCATGGTTTTTGATGGCGATATTTGCAATCGGATTTGGCTTTATTATTTGTTCTATATCGCATCATATTGAAGTATTCGGTAAATTGTGGGGAATACTAAGCTTTGCGATGATGCCATTATCTGGCACCTTCTTTTTTGTTTACAATCTCCCTCCACAAGCGAGAGAATATTTACTCTGGATGCCAATGATTCATGGTTCAGAAATGTTCAGACACGGGTACTTTGGTGATTCTGTTATTACATTAGAAAATCCTTATTTCCTCATTTTATGTGACTTAATTTTTCTATTAATTGGGTTATTAATGGTTGCACACTTCAGTAAAGGGATAGAACCTCGATGATTTATGTAGAAAACGTCTGTAAAAAATACCTTAATCGTACGGGGTGGCATACCGTATTAGACGATGTGAGTTTCTCACTTAGAAAAGGGCAAAAAGTCGGTATCCTCGGAAAAAATGGGGCAGGGAAATCAACCCTTATCCGTTTACTCAGTGGTGTGGAACCACCTACATCAGGAAAAATTACACGTAAAATGAGCATATCTTGGCCATTAGGCTTCAGTGGTGCATTCCAAGGTAGCTTAACGGGTATGGATAATTTACGTTTTATTGCGAGGATCTATAATGCAGATATCGATTATGTAAAGCGTTTTACTGAAGAGTTCTCTGAGCTAGGTAAATACTTATATGAGCCAGTACGGACCTATTCATCAGGGATGAAAGCTCGCTTAGCTTTCGCTTTATCACTTTCTATCGAATTTGATTGTTATCTGATTGATGAAATTATTGCAGTTGGTGATGCACGCTTTGCTGATAAGTGTAAATATGAGTTATTTGAGAAAAGAAAAGATCGTTCATTGATCTTAGTTTCTCATAGCCCGAATGCAATTCGGGAATATTGTGATAATGCGATGGTTCTCCATAATGGCATTATGCATCATTTCAATTCCATTGATATTGCATATCAATTTCATAATAATGCATTACAAACCAAATAACAAAAACCCGCTTATCGCGGGTTTTTGACGTTTATTCCTGAGGATATTTTGTTGCAACATCAGCTAATAGCGTTTGTAACTCACCTTGTTGGAACATTTCTAAAATAATGTCACAACCACCGACTAATTCTCCATCAACCCATAATTGTGGGAAAGTTGGCCAATTTGCATAAGCTGGTAACTCAGCACGAATATCTGGATGTTGTAAGATATCCACATAACCAAAAGGCACTTTGCAATGCATAAGGGCTTCTACGGCACGTGCAGAGAAACCGCATGATGGGAATTTTGGTGAGCCTTTCATGTAAATAAGAATAGGGTTTTCACTGATTTGTTTTTTGATTTTATCTAAGGTTTCCATAATTTTCCTCAAAAGTAATGAAACGGTGTTATTGTAGCATACAGAAAAAGCGCAACCAATAACCCGACTAAAATAATCAACTACTCACCAACTTCCACCGGCACCACCACCGCCAAAACTTCCTCCGCCGAATCCTCCACCAGATCCACCGCCACCAAAGCCACCAAAACCACCAAAACCACCAAAACCACCGTTACCACCCGAGCGACGTCGGTAACGTGGTAAAGAAGATGTACGTGACGTCGACTGATGACGACTTGGACTCACATAATCACCGGGTAAGAATTCATTGAACAGGATAAACGCGACAAAAATAGCAATCATCAAGAAAGGAATATACTCTTCCCATGTTTCTTCCACTACTTGACTCGCATCAAACTCCCCTTTACTTGCGACAATGAGATAATCTAATCCTTGATGAATTCCCATCGCGTATTGTTCTTCTTTAAAGTGCGGTGTAATTTGGTTGCGAATTAATTGGGATAAGAAAGCATCGGGTAATACCCCCTCCAGACCTTGTCCTACGGCAATAAACATTTTGCGGTCTTGCTTAGCTACGAGCATTAATACGCCATTATCTAATTGCTTACGTCCAATACCCCACTTATCCCCTAATTCAAACGCATATTGTGAAATATCATACTCTTGTGTAGAAGGAATGATCACCACTGCAATCTGTGAACTGGTTTCTTGTCCATAATGACGCAGTTTACGCTCCAATACCGCCTTATCATTGTCTGACAATGTATTGGTATAATCATTCACATATTGAAATGGATTTGGTACGGGTGGAAAGTGTGCTGAAAATACCGGCATAGCACACAAAATTGTGACAAAAAACACCGCACTTTTTAGCCATTTACCCATTGATAATTACCTCATTATCCAGTTCATTTTTATCATCTGGTTGAATAGGAAAATAGTTTGCTAATTCTTTAGCGATATTGTCAATGGCGACAATAATTCCTTGCGTATACGCATTTTGGCGGAAATGGCTTATCATCAGATCACATTGTTGTTGCCAAAATGCATCACCAACGTATTGATGAATCCCTTGATCACCAATAATCGCACACTGATGCGCGCGAAAGGCCACGTAAATTAACACGCCATTATGGGCTTCTGTTGCTTGCATGCCGAGTTCATCAAAAATCTGTAATGCTCGTTCAAACCCCGTGTTCACTTGTGCTTTACGAGGTATTTTACGTTCTACATATACCCTTAATTCAGCCGAAGTTTGCTTTTCAAGTTGAAAAATTGCTTTTTCAACTTGTTGTTTATCAATAGGAATCTTTGAAAATAACGGCATATTTTGTCTTCTTTCGTAGAAATAAATTAATTAAAATTGACAACAGGCGCAGTTTCAGCACCTTCAGCTGATTTAAAATACGGTTTTTCCTTGAAACCAAATAATATTGCAACTAATTTAGTTGGGAATTGGCGTACTTTTTGATTATACACGCGCGCTGCTTCGTTAAATTTATTACGTGCAACATTGATACGATTTTCTGTCCCTTCTAATTGCGCTTGTAAATTCATAAAACCTTCATTGGCTTTTAGCGTTGGATATTGCTCAACTGTCACTAATAAACGTGATAGTGCTGAACTCACTTCATTTTGATTTTGTTGGAATTTCGCAAGTTGTTCTTCGGAAAGATTCGCCGGGTCAATTTTCGTTTGTGTCGCTTTGGCTCGCGCTTCTATCACTTGCGTTAAAGTATTTTTTTCAAAATCAGCCTGACCTTTCACCGTATTGACTAAATTAGGGATTAGATCCGCTCGACGTTGGTAAGATGATTCCACATTAGCCCATACAGACTCAATTTCTTCTTCCACTTTCACTAAACCATTGTAGCTTCCCATTAATGTAAAGCCGGCTACGATAGCCACAATAATAAGTACAATCCACTTTTTCATTGCCCGTTCCTCAAATAAAATATCAATTTTTGAACGTTATAATAAAACAAAATACCTAAACATAGGTTTAGGTATTTTTATATTCTTGCTATAAGTTTAACAAATTAATTATTTGTTACCTTTAATAGCGATTTCAACGCGACGATCGTCAGCTAAACATGCGATAAGTGCTTTACGACCTTTAACTGAATCACATTTGTTACCAGTTACAGGGTTCGCTTCACCGTGACCTGTTGCGCTGATAGCGTTTTGTGCAACACCTTTCGCTACTAAGTAATTAGCCACAGTGTCAGCACGACGTTGTGATAATTTTAAGTTGTATGCATCAGAACCTAAACGGTCTGTGTAACCAGCGACTGCAACAGAGGCAGATTTTAACTGGGCGATTTCACCATAGATACCATCTAACACGTTTTGTGCAGCTGGTTTTAAGTCAGCTTTATCGAAACCGAATGTAACATCAGTGTTTAATGTGAATGTTTTGCTCACAACTTCTGGTACATAAACAGATTGACCGAAACGGTAAGATAAACCAGCTGTTACAGAACCTATGTCTGGTCTGAAATCTGCGTACTGTCCATCAGCATATTCAAATTTACCTACGTTGTTTACCCATTGATATTCAACACGTAAAGTTAACTCAGGAATAAATGCATATTCTAAACCACCTGCAAATACTGGAGATACTTGAGTTATCTTAAAGTGTGGAGATAATCTCTCACTAATCAACGGAGCATAAAGCTTATAATCTGAACGAATCAATGCTGCACCAACACGCGCATAAACGTCCAAACCATCAAGTAGCGGGTAGCTTGCTTTTAAGCTTAAATGTGTACCATGGTTAGTGTGTTTTGCGGCATCAAATGCTGTTGTTTTTGAATTAGCTCGTACCTTCGCACGACCAAAATCATCATAGCCTAACTCTACTGCGAAATTATCCGTAATTTGATACCCACCAAATACACCGTAAGTAACACTATTACGTTTCGAACCGAAAGAAGTTTCTGATTCGTATTCAATTTGATTTAAACCATCGTGGAAAGATGCCCAACCTGCTTTAGCACCTACATAGAATGTGTTAGGTTGTGGTGCAGCTTGTGCAACTGAAGCCACGGCTAGTGCAACGATAGTCAATGCAATTGCTGTTTTTTTCATTTGGATGATCCTCTTCATTTAGACATTTTTAAGACTAAAACCAAGTTTTAACTAAAGCAATTTTAATTAAAAATTGGAGCACAACAATTAGTACTCATTTTCGTCTTAGACTTTTTCGACTTAAAAGTGAACTCTTTTTAATCTACTCAGTCTAATTCCTTACATCGATATGGGGAAATTTGCCCTAATTGCTTTTGACAAATTTTTTCCTTTAATTAAATACTTAAGCTAAAGGAATATTCAAAACTACCTATATTATCCTACCTTAATATTGTCAGGTCAAACTGTTTTTTAGTAACGCTGTATAAAGTTTAATCAAAAAAGAAGCAAAATAGTTCAAAAAAACAATCAAACGATATTATTTTTTATACGCTTACCTGATTTTCTCCCGCCTCAAAAGCCCCTTTTTAGTGAAAAATTTCCATCTAAATTCTACGACTCTATGTTAAACTCTGAACACGATATATACCTAATGACCCCCTTATAACAATTAATCGAATACTAACTTTTATTGTGAATTAACAGAGTGATTAACATGCTACCTCGTTTGACAAATATCCCACAGCTTACACCACTTGTTTCTGCTTATTTAAATGATTTACAAGCACAACATTTTGAAGGGGATATTTCCACACATTATGCGGAACGTTTAAGTTTAGCCACTGATAACAGTGTTTATCAGCAACTGCCACAAGCAATTTTATTTCCTAAAAGTATCGCGGATGTGGTCAGATTAACCAAGCTGGCTCAACAACATGCCTATAAAAGCTTGACGTTTACCCCTCGTGGTGGTGGAACTGGCACTAACGGACAATCCTTAAACAATAATATTATTGTTGATCTCTCTCGCCATATGACAGCGATTTTAGAACTGAATGTAGAACAACGTTGGGTAAAAGTACAAGCGGGTGTGGTCAAGGATCAACTTAATCAATTTTTAAAACCTTATGGTTTATTCTTCTCGCCAGAACTTTCTACCAGTAACCGTGCTACCTTAGGCGGTATGATCAATACCGATGCTTCAGGACAAGGTTCCTTACAATACGGTAAAACCTCTGATCACGTTTTGGGATTACGTGCGGTGTTAATGAATGGCGAGATTTTAGAAACCGGTGCGATCAAAACAGAAGAATTTGCTGACAATTTGGTTCAATCTCATCTGTCCAAAAGTCATCAATATTTACACCAAGAAATTTTCCAACGTTGCCAGCAAAAACGAGCACAAATCCTGCATGATTTGCCTCAATTAAACCGTTTTATTACTGGCTATGATCTGAAAAACGTCTTTAATCATGACGAAAGTGAATTCAACTTAACTCGAATTTTAACCGGCTCAGAAGGCTCTTTGGCTTTTATTTGTGAAGCAACACTCGATCTGACACCGATTCCACAATATCGTACTTTAATTAATGTGAAATACAGTTCCTTTGATGCGGCATTACGCAATGCCCCTTTTATGGTAAAAGCGAATGCACTTTCAGTGGAAACCGTTGATTCAAAAGTCTTAAACTTGGCTAAGCAGGATATTATTTGGCATTCCGTCAGCGAATTGTTGACTGAACAAGAAGAAAACCCGATTCTAGGTCTTAATATCGTGGAATACGCTAGCAACGATAAAGGGCAAATTCATCGACAAGTACAGGCACTTTGTGCGGAACTCGATAAAAAAATCACTCATCAGCAAGATGCGATTATCGGCTATCAAGTCTGCTCAGATTTAGCGTCGATTGAACGCATTTATGCGATGCGCAAAAAAGCTGTGGGATTATTAGGCAACGCGAAAGGGATGGCAAAGCCGATTCCTTTTGTGGAAGACAGCTGTGTGCCACCTGAGCATCTTGCAGACTATATTGCAGAATTTCGTGCCCTATTGGATGCCCACAAATTAGATTGCGGAATGTTTGGTCATGTGGACGCCGGTGTGTTACATGTTCGTCCTGCCTTAAATTTATGTGATAAAGCGCAAGTAAAACTGTTTAAAGAAATTTCTGACCAAGTGGTCGCTCTGACCCATAAATATGGTGGTTTAATTTGGGGGGAACACGGTAAAGGTATGCGTTCACAGTATGGCGAAACCTTTTTCACTCCTGAGTTATGGCAAGAATTGCGCTATATTAAGTTTTTATTTGACCCAGATAACCGCTTAAATCCGGGTAAAATCTGCACACCTTTAAACAGCAACGCAGAACTCTACTCTATTCTTTCACCAATGCGTGCTGATCATGATCGACAAATCCCCATTCAAATGCGTGAAACATTTAATGGTGCGATGAACTGTAATGGAAATGGGTTATGCTTTAACTTTGATGTCCATAGTGCAATGTGTCCATCGATGAAGATCAGTAAAAATCGCCTCTTTTCACCGAAAGGGCGTGCCAGCATGATCCGTGAATGGCTCCGTTTACTGGCGAATGAAAATGTGACGCCAGAGCAATTAAACTTCCGCCACCACGATGTCAAAATGACCGACTTTGTCGCCAAAATACGCAATACTGTGCAAAAATGGCGTGGTGAATATGATTTTTCCCATGAAGTCAAAGCCGCAATGGATACCTGCTTAGCCTGTAAAGCCTGTGCAAGTCAATGTCCAATTAAAATTGATGTACCGAATTTCCGTGCTAAATTTTTCCATTTTTACTATGGTCGTTATTTACGTTCTGCTAAAGATCACGTTATCGCCAATGTCGAATATATGGCACCGCTAATGGCAAAAAAACCCGCATTTTTTAATTTCTTCACGACCTCTAAATTTGCTCAAATGGTGGCAGAGAAAGTCTTAGGGATTGTAGATTTACCCACACTTTCAGAACCGTCACTGGCACAACAATTAATCGAAATTGATTACCAAGCTTACAGTCTGGAACAATTAGAACGCTTATCTGAACAAGAAAAACAGCGTACCGTACTGATTGTGCAAGACCCTTTTACGTCTTATTATGACGCTAAGGTTGTCGCTGATTTTGTTTCACTACTCCAGAAACTGACTTATAAACCTGTGCTGTTGCCATTCAAACCTAACGGTAAAGCGCTACACGTCAAAGGCTTCTTGAGCCGATTTGCGAAAACCGCCCAAAATCAAGCGGACGTTTTATCACGTTTAGCGAAATTAGGGATACCAATGGTTGGAGTTGACCCTGCTATTGTATTGACTTATCGCGATGAATATAAAGAGATCTTAGGTCAGGCTCGAGGTGACTTTGAAGTCCTAACGTCACAAGAATGGCTGACAAGCCAGCAAACACAATTACAAACGCTGATTCAAAATTTTGCCAAAACCGACCGCACTTATCCAACGCAACAATGGTATTTATTTTCGCATTGTACCGAGTCCACCGCATTACCCAACAGTGGCAAAGGGTGGCAACAACTGTTTGCCTTATTTGGACAAGAATTGAAAATTGAAAATGTCGGTTGTTGCGGTATGGCGGGGACCTTTGGGCATGAAACAGCACACTTAGCCATGTCAAAAGATATTTATGCTTTATCATGGGCAAAAAAATTAACCGGAAAAGATCCGCACTTTTGTTTAGCAACGGGTTATTCTTGCCGTAGTCAAGTGAAGCGCTTAGAAAAATGGCAACCTCAACATCCCGTACAAGCCTTACTCAGTTTATTAAAATAAGATGATTTGGAAAAAAAAATATTCGCTTGAGCAAATGAACTTGCTTAGCCAAAACACCGCTATTTCGCACCTTGCCATTCAGTTTAGTGCTCAAGGGGAAAACTGGTTGGAAGCCACTATGCCAGTGGATCAACGTACCATTCAACCCATGGGATTTTTGCATGGTGGCCTTTCAGTTGCATTGGCAGAAACAATTGGATCAATGGCGGGTTTTTGTTGTATAAATGAAAACCAGTTTGCATTGGGCTTAGAAATCAATGCCAATCACTTACGTCCAGTCAAACAAGGGATCGTGACAGCCAGAGCGACCCCCATTCATTTAGGCACACGAACACAGGTTTGGCAAATTGAAATCAAAGATCAGCAAGATCAACTTTGTTGTCTTTCTCGTTTAACGCTTTCAGTGGGGAATCATGAATAAAGCAAAAACTGGGGTTTTATTGGTGAATTTAGGTACACCAGAAAGCCCTACACCAAAGGCTATCTCTCGTTATTTATGGCAATTTTTAACTGATCCTCGTGTCGTCGATTTACCGCGTTATAAATGGTTTCCTTTGTTAAAAGGGATTATTTTGCCGTTACGCGCTAAACGTGTCGCCAAAAATTACGCTTCAATTTGGACCGAGCAAGGTTCTCCGCTTTTAACGATTACCCGAGAACAACAACACGCCTTACAAACCTATTTTAAACAACAAGAAAAAAATATTGTCGTTGAAGTCGCGATGACTTACGGAGAACCCTCCATAAAATCAGCAATGCAACGCTTATCCACACAGCAGGTGGATAACCTCATCGTGTTTCCACTCTATCCACAATATAGTAGCTCAACTACAGGCGCGGTCTTTGATGCCTTTGCTCAAGTGTTAAAAACACAACGTGGTGTCTTACCCTTTGATTTTATTCATTCTTATCATACCAATGAAGACTATATTGCGGCTTTAGTTACTACGATTCAGGAGCACTTCCAGCCGGATGAGTTTTTGTTATTCTCTTTCCATGGCATTCCTGTACGTTATGAAAATATGGGGGATTATTACTGCGAGCATTGTAAACAAACCGTGTTGGCTGTCATTGACCGTTTGGGACTCACTGAGAATCAATGGGGGCTTTCCTTTCAATCTCGCTTTGGTAAAGAAGAATGGTTACAACCTTATACAGACCAATTCCTAGCCCAAGCACCGAGCCAGAATATTCAGAAAATGGCGGTTATCTGTCCTGGCTTTGCAGCAGATTGTTTGGAAACACTAGAGGAAATTGAGGAAGAAAATAAAGATATCTTCCTTGCTAATGGTGGAATCTCATATCGTTACATTCCTGCGCTCAATGCACGCCCAGAACACATTCAAATGATGGCGAATTTGATTCTGAATAAACTCAATCAAACAAGTAAATAACAAAAAAATCCCAAGTCTTTCACTTGGGATTTTCACTTTCATAGTCAGTTTAAAGCACCGTGATTAAAATTGGGCTGTCATGTTCTTTGGCAAATAATCGCCCCACTTCAAATAATTCAATGCCGTCATCCGCAGCGATTTCCAACACTTGTTGTTCACTGTCTGTGTCCACCGCGATCAATAACCCACCCGATGTTTGAGGATCACATAAAATGGCTTTTTGTAAATCGCTCATTGCTCCAATTTTGTGTCCGTAACTTTCAAAATTACGTTCAGTACCGCCCGGAATACAGCCTTTTTCAATATAACGTTGTACACCATCGAGTGTTTTTATCTTATCAAAATACACTTCGGCACGTACTCCAGAGCCTTCACAAAGCTCACTTAAATGCCCTAATAAACCAAATCCCGTCACATCTGTCATGGCGCTAATGCCTGCTATCTCAGCAAATTTTGCACCAATAGTATTCATTTGACACATCACTTCCGTTGCTAACCCTTGATGTTCTGCTTTCAATTTGCCTTTTTTTTCCGCTGTGGTCAATACACCGATTCCTAACGGTTTTGTTAAAAACAATTTACAACCTGCCGTCGCTGATGCATTTTTCTTTACTTTATCTGTGTTAATTATCCCCGTCACAGCTAAACCAAAAATCGGCTCTGGCGCATCAATCGAGTGTCCACCCGCTAACGTAATCCCTGCCTGACGACAAGCAAAACGCCCCCCGTCAACAATACGTTGTGCCACTTCAGGAGGCAATAATTTAATAGGGAAACCTAAAATTGCAATCGCCATTATCGGTTTCCCTCCCATTGCAAAAATATCACTGATCGCATTTGTTGCGGCAATACGTCCAAAATCAAATGGGTCATCGACAATAGGCATAAAAAAATCCGTGGTACTAATGATACCAATCCCATTACCAATCTCATAAACCGCAGCATCATCTTTAGTTTCATTACCCACCAAAAGATGCGGATCTACCCATTTTTCCATGTCAGAGTGTAAAATCTTTTCGAGGACTTTCGGCGAAATTTTACAGCCGCATCCTGCGCCATGACTGTATTGGGTTAAACGCACTGTACTAGCAATTGTGTCATTCATTTCCTGCTCAAGTGCGGTAAGATTTTGCTCAATTTTGGCTTGCATTTTCAGATCTCCTAACCAATAATCTAGTTTGATTATACGTCAGTTAAAGAAAAAAGACATTGAGAAAACATGATCAAGCGTAAACGTCCTACTTTGCAAGATATTGCTACACATCTCGGCATCACCAAAATGACCATTAGTCGCTATTTACGCCACCCTGATTCTGTCGCACCAGAAACACAAGCCAAAATTGCACAAGCTATCGAACACTTTGGCTATATTCCTAATCGGGCACCAGATATTTTGTCAAACGCCAAAAGTCGAGCAATTGGGGTTTTAGTTCCCTCTTTAACTAATCAAGTGTTTGCTGATGTGATCAAAGGGATTGAGCTAGTCAGTGATAAAGCAGGTTATCAAACTATGCTAGCCCACTATGGCTATAGTATGGAAAAAGAAGAGCAACGCATTGAAAGCCTGCTTTCTTATCATGTTGATGGTTTGATCTTATCGGAAAATCAGCATTCTGAACGAACCTTGAAAATGCTTGAGGTCGCCAATATTCCTGTGGTCGAAATTATGGAATGCAGTGAAGTCGGTATTAAACAAGCCATTGGGTTTGATAATATTGCCGCCGCCCAAGCTATGGTGGAAACCATGATTCACCGTGGGCATAAAAATGTGGTGTATTTTTCAGCACGTATGGATAAACGCACCTGTTTAAAAATGCAAGGCTATGAGCAAGCAATGAAAAAACATGGTTTACAACCTTATAGTTTAACCACTGAACAGCCTTCTTCTTTTAGTCTTGGTGCACAACAATTACATGATGCCCTACAACAACGTCCGAATTTAGACGGTATTTTTTGTACTAATGATGACTTAGCCATCGGCGCGTTATTTGAATGCCAACGGCGAGGGATCAAGGTGCCAAAACAAATTGCCATTGCAGGTTTTCACGGACATGATGTGGGGCAATCTATGACACCACAACTAGCTACCGTGATCACCCCAAGATTAGAGATTGGTAAAATTGCGACACAGGAATTACTCAATCGTATTCACGGTATGCCACAACAAAGCGCGATCATCAATTTAGGCTACCAAATTCATCTCGGTGAAAGTATCTAAAAAAACGACTGCACTTTCCTCACGAGGGCAAAGTGCGGTTAACGGAACAGGTTTTTAATTAGAGTAAGGGTTTTAATGCCTTGATACAACGTTCCACGACTTGTTCAAACGTCCCATCAATACTGATATGAATGACGTCTGGCTCATCTGCTTGAGGAATTTCCAATGTGTCAAATTGGCTTTTTAGCATTTCTGGTTTCATGTAATGCCCTTTACGTTGCTTCATTCGTTCTAACACTAATTCAAAAGGCCCATGTAAAAAAATAAACTTCACATCATTGCCATCACGAATCAAATCACGATATTGTTTTTTTAACGCTGAACAGATAATAATCCCAACTTCACTTTTCTGCTCTAAACTAAATGCCGCATCACGAATACGTTCTAACCAAGGGGCTCTATCTTCATCGTTTAATGGTATCCCTTGCCCCATCTTAATGATATTGGCTCGTGGATGAAGATCATCACCATCAATGAGTTTAATCCCTAAGCGTTGTGCGACAACCGTGCCAACCGAGGTCTTTCCTGTACTGGAAACGCCCATCAAAATGAATCCTTTGCCTTTTACTCTTGCCATAACGAACTCCTCTTTACGCTTTTTTGCTTACCATACCTAAAATCCCAACAAAACGTTACTGGTAACATCACATTTTGTGATAAATATCACATTTTTTAGTTTTATTCACTTCTGTAATCTCTGAAATTGCGTTTCTATTACGCTATTTTTGAACAAGATCACAAATTTTAACTTTGATACGTAAATTTTCTTTACCAAAAGAAAAGAGCACATTATGTTACTGGTAACAATAGCCACTCTAGGAGGTTTTTTATGTTAATTTTGATTATGATCATCGCAGTCTTAGTCTTATTGCTGCTGATTATGAAATTCCGCGTGCATGCGTTCATTGCACTAATTATCGTCAGTTTACTGACCGCACTTGCGACAGGCGTTCCAGTTAATAAAATTCTGCCTACGCTATTGACTGGCTTTGGTAATACCCTTGCTGCGGTTGCATTACTCGTTGGTTTAGGCGCTATGATTGGGCGATTACTCGAAATTACAGGCGGCGCCAAAGTCTTGGCAGATACGCTCATTAACAAATTCGGCGAGAAAAAAGCGCCTTTTGCCTTAGGGGTTGCGTCCTTACTGTTTGGTTTCCCAATTTTCTTTGATGCGGGTTTAGTGGTGATGTTACCAATCATTTTCAGTGTAGCTAAACAATTTGGTGGCTCAACATTACGCTATGCCTTACCTTCTGCGGGTGCCTTTGCCGTCATGCATGCTTTCCTTCCGCCTCATCCAGGTCCAGTTGCATCGGGTGATTTATTAGGCGCTAATATGGGTTTACTCGTGATTGTTGGTTTAATTTGCGCGATTCCAACATGGTATATCGCTGCTTATTTATTCGGTTTATATTCCGGTAAGAAAATCAACTTAGCACTGCCTAAAGCCTTTTTATCAGGTAATGCCATTCATGAAACGGCTGCTCAAAATCCACCGAGTTTCAAAAAAGTGCTATTTATTCTTCTGTTACCTATCTGTTTAATTTTATTTGACACAGGTTTAAATACATTAAGTGTTGCCAAAGTAATTGATGGTTCACAAGTGTGGGTCGAAAGCTTACGCTTATTAGGTAAAACCCCTATCGCACTCCTTATTACTTTGATTGTTGCCATCGTGTTATTAAAAGAACAACGTAGCTACGAACAAATTGAAAAAATTTGTGATAACGCTTTAGGCCCAATTTGCGCCATTGTCTTGGTTACCGGTGCTGGTGGGATGTTTGGCGGTGTATTACGCGCGAGCGGCATTGGTAACGAATTATCCGCAATGCTGTCTGATACGGGTTTACCTGTTATTGTTGCTGCTTTTATTATTGCACTTGCCTTGCGTGTTGCCCAAGGTTCAGCCACAGTTGCCTTAACCACCGCCTCTGCGCTCATTGCACCAACTGTTGCTGCGACAACTGGGCTAAGTCAACTCGATTTATGCTTTATTGTGATTGCCATTGCCTCTGGTGCAACAGCTTTATCACACGTCAATGACTCAGGTTTCTGGCTTGTGAGCCGTTTCTTAGAAATGGATGAAAAAACTACATTAAAAACCTGGACCGTGATGGAAACCTTAATTGGTCTTGTTGGTTTCGCTCTGGCTGTTATTGGTAGTATTCTCTTTTAATTTCGTATCACGAAACAAAAAGACCGCACTTTCTCGCCTATGCTATCAAGTGCGGTCTGTTTTTTTCATTTTTCTACTGGCACACAGTGCACTCACATCGCGTTTAAGCGCGCAAACCCGGCTTCTAGATCAGCGATTAAGTCAACCGGATCTTCTAAGCCAATATGAACACGAATCAATGTCCCGTTCAGCTGACGTGTGATATTCGGACGCATCGCCATGATCTCTTCCGGTTGATAATGTAAAATCAACGATTCAAATCCTCCCCAAGAATATGCCATGCTAAATAACGTAAAATGATCCATAAACTTCGCTAATTGTTGTGGCTCTAGTCTTTGATTCAACTCAAATGAGAACAAGCCTGTTGCTCCACTAAAATCGCGCTTAAAAAATTGATGTCCGGGACAGCTTTCTAATGCGGGATGATAAACGGCTTTTACTTCAGGTTGTGCCGCTAACCAGTGTGCCACCTTCAACGCATTTTCTTCATGTTGTTTCAAGCGAATCCCCAATGTTCGAATACCTCGCGCGGTCATATAAGCACTTTCCGCATCTACCATTTGTCCCATTAAATAAGAATGCTCTCGTAATTGTGCCCAACAACGTTTATTCGCCACCGCACTACCAATCATCACATCGGAATGTCCCACTAAATATTTGGTTCCAGCTTGAATCGAGATATCAATACCTTGTTCAAGTGCCTTAAAGAACACACCCGCTGACCATGTATTATCGATCATGATCACGATATCAGGATTAACACGACGTGCGGCTTTAACAATCGCCGGTATATCTGAAACCTCCATTGTCAGTGAACTTGGTGCCTCCAAAAAAAGTACTTTGGTATTTTCTTGTACAAGCTCAGCAATGCCTTCACCTATCATGGGATCGTAATAAGTCGTGTCTATTTGCATTTTCTTCAAAACACAATTACAAAACTCTTGCGTCGGCTCATAAGCCGCACCCGTCATTAAAATATGATCACCGGTTTGGACAAAAGATAAAATACTTTGTGTAACCGCTGCGGCACCACAAGGATACAAATAACAACCTTCCCCACCTTCTAATTCCGCCATCGCTTCTTGCAAGGCAAAATGGGTTAAAGTTCCTCGACGCCCGTAAAATAATTCTCCCTGTGCACGGCCAATGGTCGCTTGTTTTTTATGGGCTAAACTGTCAAAAACCAATGATGAAGCGCGTTGAATCACAGGATTCACGCCCCCCTGTAAAAAGGGTTTTCTACGTCCTGTATTAACAAATTGTGTTGATAATGTTTGTTTTTCTGGCATTGTGTTGCATCCTTGATCTGAAGTAAGAAATAAAGATAAGTTAATAAAAAGTTAAAAATAAATAAGAAGATAGGCAAAAACTCCTGTCAAAATGCCTCAACATTCTTTAGAATAGAAAGACAATTTTGCTTATTCTCGCAAAGCAAAATTTTTCGTTTAATTTTTAACAGGAGATTAATACTATGGTATTAGTAACTCGTCAAGCCCCTGATTTTACAGCGGCTGCCGTTTTAGGTAATGGTGAAATCGTTGATAATTTCAATTTTAAACAACATATCGCAGGTAAAGCGGCTGTTGTTTTCTTCTATCCACTCGACTTTACTTTCGTATGCCCATCTGAACTTATCGCGTTTGATCATCGCTATGAAGAGTTCCAAAAACGTGGTGTTGAAGTAGTGGGTATTTCCATTGACTCAGAATTCAGCCACAACGCTTGGCGTAAAACCCCAGTTGAAAATGGTGGTATCGGTGAAGTGAAATATGCTTTAGTTGCCGATATCAAACATGAAATCGCACAAGCCTTTGGTATTGAACATCCAGAAGCTGGCGTGGCGTTACGTGCCTCTTTCTTAATTGATAAAGATGGCGTAGTACGTCACCAAGTTGTGAATGATTTACCATTAGGTCGTAATATTGATGAAATGTTACGTATGGTTGACGCGCTACAGTTCCATGAAGAACATGGTGATGTCTGCCCTGCACAATGGGAAAAAGGAAAAGAAGGCATGACTGGTAGCCCTGAAGGTGTGGCAAAATACTTAAAACAGCATGCTGATCAACTGTAATTTTTTCAGTTAAGTATTCTAAAAGGATTAGCCTCTTGCTAATCCTTTTTCATCTATATCAATGTGATATTGGCAAAATAAAAAAGATCAACGCATAACAATACATTGATCTTTTGTGAGGCATGAAAAGGTTATTAACCACCGGCTAATTTAACACGATAGCCTTTCTGTTCTAGTAAATCTTTTAAAAGATCGCGTTTTTCACCTTGAATTTCAATCGTGCCATTTTTTACTGCCCCCCCACAACCACAACGTTTTTTCAGTTCAGTCGCGAGTTTTTTCAATTCATCATCGGATAAATCCAAACCAGTAATGACACAAACACCATTCCCTTTACGACCACTCACCTGACGTTGGATACGCACAATCCCATCACCTTTAGGACGTGTTGGTTGAGGTTTTTCTGTTTTAATTCGACCGGTTTCTGTCGAATAGACTAATGTATCTGTCATTGTTATCTATTCACGGGTAAAGAAGCATTAATTGATTTGAGCACTTCTGCTGGGTTATCCGCTTGTGTAATTGGACGACCAATCACTAAATAGTCAGAACCTGCTTGAATTGCCCCCGCTGGTGTCATTACGCGACGTTGATCACCAAAATCACTGCCGATTGGGCGAATTCCCGGCGTAATCAGTTTAAAATCTTTACCACAGTTAGCGCGTAAAATTTCCACTTCTTGCGGAGAACAAACCACGCCATCTAATCCGGCACGCTGTGTTAGATTGGCTAAACGGATTACTTGTTCCATCGGAGAAGCATTAATGCCAATTTGCAATAAATCTAGATCTTCCATACTGGTTAATACCGTCACACTAATTAAAAGAGGCGCATCTTTACCATAAGGTTCAAGAATTTTCTTTGCCTCTTCCATCATACGCAAACCTCCACTGGCATGTAAATCAACCATCCACACCCCTAAATCAGCCGCGGAACGCACCGCTCTTGCTACAGTATTTGGAATATCATGAAATTTTAAATCTAAAAACACATCAAAGTTGCGATCATGTAATGCTTTGACAAATTTCGTCCCTAATGTAGTAAACATTTCTTTACCGACTTTCAAACGACATAAGCTCGGATCAATTTGATCAACTAAACGCAATGCTTCTTCTTCTTTTTCATAATCTAGTGCAACAATGATTTTACTCGTCATAATTTTCCCTCTCTGTGTTCAATTAATTATGTTTGCTTAATCTTCTATCGGTTTGATTGTTTCCCAATGTCGGCAAGATGGACAACACCAGGTTAGTTTGTGTGTTTGATAACCACAATTTGTGCAACGGTAGTCAAAATTCTGCTTAATGCGTTCCCCCACCATTTTATGCAACAACACAAGACTTTCTTTTCCTCTCCCCTCTTCAGCATCATTAATTTGATATTGAATAAAGCGGTGAAATAAAAAGGTTGTCAGATGTTGGTTTAATTGCTGATACAACTTCGCTTGTGCGGCTGTTTTACCGTCGATTTCTTCAATTAAATCAGAAAGTGCTAATTCTACAGCACTATTTTTGGTGACACGGCTGGCTTTAATCAAAAATAATTCAAAGCTCTCTAATTGGTTGAGCTTGTGATAACAGGCTTTCAGTAAATCTAAGACTTCTCCCACATAATCAGCGTTTTGTTCAAGGACATTTTCTAACGTCATTACAGCCTGCTGGTAACGTTTTTCTTGGATTAAAAGTTGACCAAGTAAAATTGAGGCTCTCACACAATTTGGTGCCACTTTTAATGCTGACACTAATAATCCTTTCTGACGCTCTTGTTGTGTCTTCTCTTCTAACGATAAACTTTGAGCCAATTCACAGTAATATTGTGCAAGCTCAATATTATTTTCTTGTGGTGAAATTTTCGCTAATTCTTCTGCAACATTAATCGCTTTTTCCCATTCTTTCGTTTTTTGATACAACACTGCCAGTTGTTGTAATGCATTTTCAGCAAACTCTGGCTCATCAACTAACAAAATATAAAGCATTTCAGCACGATCATAAAATCCTACTGCCATGAAATCTTTTGCTAATTGTTGCTTCGCCAGCAGTTTTTGTTCAAAGGTATAATCAGGGCTACGATCTAACGCTTGATGAATACGTAAAGCGCGATCAACTTCACCTCGAGAGCGATAAAGATTGCCTAGTGTCAGTTCAGCTTCAAACTGTGAAGTGCTATCGATTTCATTTTCTGTTTCTTGCTTTTGCAGAATATCGAGAAACAAATCAACTGCTTTTTCTGGTTGATTTGATAAAAGGAAATTCACGCCAGTGACATAATCACGGGAGAGTTTGTTTGTCATGTCTTCCTGATCTTTTTTCGCACTACGGTGCCCCATATACCAACCATAAGCTGCAGCAATAGGTAAAAGCAGGAAGAGTAACTCGAGCATTATTTAGCGACCTTATCTCGAGCCGTTGTTAATTCATTAATTTGTAACGTTTGGCGTTTAAGCTGACGTGTTAAGGACATGTTTTTCAGCTTTAATTTGATATAAAAGATAGCACTAATTAACCAACCTAAAATCAAACCTAAACCGAATAAAATAGCCACTAAAGTCGAGAGACGAAATTCGCTTTGTGCGACCATATAATTAAAGCTGATTATCTGATCATTATTCGCACCAATCGTGATCGCCACTAAGACTATGGCGAGTACCAGCACTAAACCTAAAATATATTTGATCATCTACTCACTCCTTAACAAAAAATATGTTCCATTATGCCAAAAATAAATACAAAAAACGACACTTAAACGTGTCGTTATATAAAGTTAGTTGAAATTATGCGTAAATATCAACACGCTCTCTCAGCTCTTTGCCTGCTTTAAAGTGCGGGACAGATTTTGCGTCTAATTTCACTTGTTCACCTGTTTTAGGATTACGTCCTAAACGAGGTTGGCGATAATGCAATGAGAAACTACCAAATCCTCTTACTTCAATACGCTTACCACTTTCTAATGCGAATGACATTTGATCCAAAATCTCTTTTACTGCATTTTCAACATCTTTTGCCGCAACTGCATGACATTTTTGGACTAAACGCTCAATAAGCTCTGATTTAGTCATAATTTTCTCCTAACTTGATAGTGAGCTAACATGTTCTCACATGTTAGCTCTATGCGATAAGGGGAAGTTAATTATTCGCCTTTAGCTGCTTTGAATGCTTCTGCCATTGCGTTTGGAATAGCAACATCTTCTTGTTTGTTATTCACATTTGCAACTGCAGCTGCTTCTTCTGCTTGGTCTTTCGCGCGTACAGATAAGTGAACGATACGTGCTTTACGATCAACGCCCGTGTATTTTGCTTCAACAACATCACCTTCGTTCACTTCGTTTGTTAAATCCGCTGCACGGATATAACCTTCAACACCGCCATCTAATTCAACTTTTGCACCTTTCGCATCCGCTTCAACAACTTTAGCGCTTAATACTGCACCTTTTTTGTTAACTGCAACGAAATTATTGAATGGATCTTCTTCAAGTTGTTTAATACCTAAAGAGATGCGCTCTTTCACTGCATCAACTTGTAACACGACCGCAGCAACTTCGTCACCTTTTTTGTATTGACGAACTGCTTCTTCACCAGACACATTCCAAGAAATGTCAGATAAGTGAACTAAACCGTCGATACCGCCATCAAGACCGATGAAGATACCAAAGTCAGTGATTGACTTAATTTTACCTTCAACTTTGTCGCCTTTGTTGTGTGTTTCAGCGAATTGTAACCATGGGTTCGGTTTGCATTGTTTTAAACCTAAAGAAATACGACGACGTTCTTCATCGATTTCTAATACCATCACTTCAACAACATCACCTAAGCTAACCACTTTAGAAGGGTGGATGTTTTTGTTTGTCCAATCCATTTCAGAAACGTGAACTAAACCTTCAACGCCGTCTAAAATTTCAACGAAACAACCATAATCAGTTAAGTTAGTCACTTTACCGCTTAATTTGCTGTTTACTGGGTGATTTTCTGCGATAGCAACCCAAGGATCTTGACCTAATTGTTTTAAGCCTAAAGATACACGAGTACGATCTTTGTCGAATTTCAATACTTTAACAGTAATTTCATCGCCAACATTCACGATTTCGCTTGGGTGTTTAACACGTTTCCATGCCATATCCGTGATGTGTAGTAAACCGTCAACACCACCTAAATCAACGAATGCACCGTAGTCAGTTAAGTTCTTAACGATACCTTTAACTTCAGAGCCTTCTTGTAAGTTTTCAAGAATTTGTTCACGTTCTTGGCTATTTTCTGATTCGATAACAGCACGACGAGAAACAACTACGTTGTTACGTTTTTGATCAAGTTTGATTACTTTGAACTCTAATTCTTTACCTTCTAAGTGTAAAGTTTCGCGAACTGGGCGAGTATCAACTAATGAACCTGGTAAGAATGCACGAACACCGTTTAACTCAACTGTGAAACCACCTTTCACTTTACCGTTGATTAAACCGATAACAGTTGCCTGTTCTTCGTATGCTTTTTCTAATTCAATCCAAGATTCGTGACGTACTGCTTTTTCACGAGAAAGTTTTGTTTCACCAAAACCATCTTCCACAGCGTCTAACGCAACATTAACAACATCACCAACTTGAACGTCTAATTCACCTTGTGCATTTAAGAATTCTTCAACAGGGATTGCTGATTCAGATTTTAAACCAGCGTCAACAAGCACAAAGCCTTTTTGAATAGCAACAACAGTACCGCTAACGATAGAACCTTGACGGGTTTCAAGTTCTTTTAATGATTCTTCAAATAGTTGAGCAAAAGATTCAGTCATAATTAATCTTCAATTTTAAATTTAATAACGTCCACTTCAAAATCCATTGAATGTGGGGCTGAGAACAAATGTTTATTCCATCCTTGAATAAACGGTTAAGATGATTTAAGCCTTAATATCAAGGTGTTGCTGAATATAACTTAACGCCTGCGCAATGACCTCTTCAATACTTAATGACGTACTGTCTAATATTAAAGCATCTTCAGCAGGTTTAAGTGGCGCAACAGCTCGATTTCTATCGCGAAAATCACGCGCTTTTATCTCGGCGAAAATCTGATCAAAGTTACCACTAATCCCTTTATTTTGCAACTGTTTATAGCGTCTTTTTGCTCTTTCTTCCGCACTTGCGTCTAAAAAGAGTTTTACTTGTGCGTTGGGGAAAACCACCGTTCCCATATCACGTCCATCCGCAATCAAACCATTTTCCGTTGAAAAATCTTGTTGACGCTGCAAAAGCGCTTTCCTTACTTCAGGAAAAACCGCCACTTTTGCTGCTGCCTCCGCCACTTCTTGCGTTCTGATCTGACCACTGACATTTTCACCGTTTAAGAGAATTTTCACCTCACCATCTGCGGGTAAAAATTGCACATCTAGTGCGCTTGCAAGCGCCGCTAAGGCTATTTCATCGTCTAATTCGACCGCACTTTTTAATGCAACAAGCGCAGTGACACGATAAATAGCCCCACTATCTAATAAAGTAAAACCTAATTTTTCAGCGAGCGCATAACAGAGTGTTCCTTTGCCAGCACCGCTTGGTCCATCCACCGTAATCACAATTTTATTTGACATTTTTCATCTTCTCTTCCATCACTTAATCAATCGCTATAAGGATATCATAATCAATAAAATAGGCAGAAATTCTTTTCATGATGTTATCAAACATAGCACATTTTTTATTCTCCCTCGCCTTTTATTCCCCCTCATTTTGTGGACTTTGTCACATTTTTAATCACTCTTTTCTCTTACAACTTGTTTATTTTATAAATAGAATTAATAATAGTTATCATTATCAAATTTAAATGGAGAAAATTGACATGGAATCCGCAAAAAATCCACTCAAAAAGACGACACTTGCACTCCTCTGTTGTTCTACCGCCTTCTCGCTTTCCGCAAAAACCGATACGAACGCCGATAAAAATCACTTTCTGACGGAAATTGTCGTGTATGCGGATCAAAATAAATCAATGAGTTCAACACAGAGTGTCACTCAAGATGACATGAAAAAAAGCCCTGTCACAAATGGTAATATTACTGATTATTTACGTTCAAATCCGCATGTGCGTTATGAGAATAGCGATCAAAATGGATTGCAACGAGGTGAAATTAAACCTGAAAACATTTCAATTAATGGTGCAGATACTAATCAGACGGCTTACTTTGTTGATAACGTTAATGTCAATAATGATTTAACTATTGAAAGTGAATTATTTGATGGAGCAATACAAACTTTACCCGGTATTTCACATACACAAGCTTATTTCTTTGATGCAGATATGTTATCCAAAATCGAAGTACAAGACAGTAATGTTTCTGCTAGCCTTGGTGGATTTACAGGTGGCGCTGTCATTGCAAAAACAAAACAATACAGTGGTAAAAATGGCATTAAATTAAAATACCGCACAACTAATTCCTCATGGGGAAAATTCGTAGAAAATGGTGACTCAAAAAAAGTTTTAAATAAAGTTCGACCGGGATTAGATGGTTCAACTGATTTACAACCTAAATATGCAAAACATAACTTTAGTCTTGTTACTGAAAAAGGACTCACTGATAACTTAGGATTTGTGTTTGGATTAAGTCGTCGCACCTCACGTATTGATCAATATCGTCTCATTGGTTTCTCTACAGAAGCACAATTACACCAACAAGCACACACTCGATCTTCTGATAATGCTCTTTTAAATTTTAACTGGACGATTAATGATGATAATCGTTTAGAACTGAGCACTCGTTATTCGAATTATCACGAAAAAAAATACTCTCAAACAAATGTGAATAGTAACGTCTCTGATTATCATCAAGCATTTGGTGCAACATTAGCTTGGATTCGAAGTCTCAAATCTGGTGTTTGGACAAATACTTTAGCCTATGATCGTTTTAAAGATAAACGCCATTCTAGTTCTAATTATGTGGATACAGTAAGTGTGATGGATAATAACTACGATGTGTTATATGATTATGAAAAAGGTGGTTATGGCGACAGTCAACTAACACAACACAACCTCCATTATTCGACTGAATATGCTTTTGAGCCATTTGATTTAGGCTCATTCACGCACTCTATTTCATTAGGTGGAATTTATCAATTTACACGATATAAATTCTCTCGCCCTGAAAATGTATATTCTAGAATAGGTCAAGCAAAATTAGCAGATCCTAATATTATTTGGTTACAAAATAGTATTACACCTAAAGGGAGTGCCAAAACTCGCTACCAAAATATTGCTTTATATATTGAAGATTTAATTAGCTGGAAAAAACTTGAATTACGCCCAGGTGTTCGATTTGAACGTGATGATTATTTAAAAAATAATAATGTGGCTCCTCGTTTTGTTGCAAGATTTAAGCCATTAGAGGATACACGTATAAGCTTAGGTTTAAATCGCTACTATGGGCGTTCCTTTGCTTCAATTAAGTTGACTAATGAAATTTTAAAAATTAATCGAGATACGGCTAATATTCGAGATTTCCAATTATCCGGTCGATTAAAAACGCCTTATGCAGATGAATTAAGCCTAAACTTTGAACAAGAATATCGTAACTTATTATTTAAATTAGGCTATATCCACCGTGAAAATAAAAATCGCATCATCTTAAAACGTAAACAAATCAATAAGAGCAGTCGTCCTGAATATGCGAAGTATTATAGTAACGCGAATAATTATAGTGTGGATATTCATACTCTTCAAATTAACAATATTGAACCTTGGCAGCTAGGTCAAACCTATTGGAACGCTTCGCTAGGCTTTGACTGGTTAAAAACTAAAAGAGCTGATTTAGCAAATTCTCTGAATCCAAATGATCCTGTCTATTTAGATGGGCGCTTAATGGATCGCAAAACAATGCAACAAAAAGTAAATTCAAATACTGAAGACTGGATCGCTCGTTTAGGTCTTGATATGGCAATGCCTAGTTGGGATTTAACATGGTCAAATAAAGTATATATTAAGGCCCCAATTAAAGGCTATGATGAACTTGATATAATGCTTCTTGATGATATTCCTCGTTTCCGTACGTTCGACTATGGTACTCATACGCAATGGGACTCTAGTGTTCGCTGGCAACCTAAATTTGCAGGGAAACATAATATCTATGTTCAAGCCGATATTCTTAATGTCTTAAATCAAACACGAAAAATTCGATCCGTTTCAATTTCAAGTACATCTGAATATAGTATCTACACCCCCGGTCGTAAGTTCTGGCTTGAAGTTGGTTACGAATTCTAACTTCTCCACGCCTGTCAAAAAACACGACGTGTTATTCACATAACGCGTCGCGTTTATTTATACACAGATGAGATTAAAAATAATGAAAAAATTGACCGCACTTTTCCTTATCATTTGCACGTTGATTGCTTGCCAAAGTATGCCTTCCTCTCCTCAGACATCACTCCCGTTTGATCCAGCTATTCAACATGGTAAATTAGCGAATGGGTTAACTTATTATGTCGTACGAAATCCTGAGCCGGCGCATCGTGTCTATATTCGTTTAGTTGTGAATGCAGGATCACTGCACGAAGATGAGGATCAAAAAGGGGTGGCGCATTTAGTCGAACACATGGCATTTAATGGCTCTCATCGATTCCCTGAAAATCAAATCATTAATGCACTTGAAAAATTAGGAATGAAATTTGCACGGGATATTAATGCATTTACCGATTTTGAAAATACGGTTTACACCCTTAATTTAGACAAAAATGATCCTCAAAGCCTGACTTTAGCTTTTGAGGTGTTAAATGAGTGGATGCACCACTTAACGATTCTGGAAAAAGACTTAGATAATGAACGTGGTATTGTACAGGAAGAATGGCGACGACGTTTAAGCCCCATGTTACGTTTAGGTGACAAAAAAAGTGCGGTAGAAATGGCGGGGTCACGCTATGCTGTACGCGATCCAATTGGCGATATGAATATTATTCGCACGATTTCAAGACAGCGTGTGGCTGATTTTTATCACAAATGGTACCGACCTGATAATATGGCGGTGATCATTGTGGGTGATATTGATGCTCAACAAGTCACCTCTCAGTTAAAAGCGCAGATAGGGAGTATAAACTCACACTCAACTTCCCCCTTACCACCAATTGATTTTTCTATTCCATTCGTTAACCAATGGCGCGTTGCAAGTATTTCTGAAAAAGGCACCTATATTCCCACACTTGAATTAAGCTTTTTTGAAAAATTTACAGAGCAAAATACCCTCGCTGCATATAAACAAGATTTGATTCAACAAATCCTGATTCGTCTGATAAATTTACGTTTACAAGATTGGGAACAAGTCAAACAGCAAAAAGTTGAATCAGCAAATTTTTACCGCACTCATTTAGGAAAAGAAACGCTACAAAATATTTTCCTGCTACAACTTTTTGATACTGACTACCAAAAAGCCACACAATCCTTATTCCAATTTATCGCAGAAATTCAGCAACACGGCTTTTCTGCGCAAGAATTTCAACAAGAAAAAGCGCGGTTAGTCCAATTAAATGAAAAACAACGCAGTCTCAAAGCTGGGAGTTTAAAAATCGCAGATGATCTCGTTATTTCTGCGGCAAATCAGCAAGTCGTGATAAGCCAACAAGATCGATATCGACTCAATCAACGCTTTTTGCAAGAAATCCGTTTAGAAGAACTAAATCAGGCATTTCAACACCTCATTACTATTCAAGCCAAACTCCTGTTAGTTACTCAACCTTATCCCGCGACACCATTGACGTTAACGGTAAATAAGGTGGCACAGCTGTGGCAAGAAACACAGCATACTGCGCAACATACTTGGCATACACCTAGAACAGCTGGGAAAATGCCTGCATTGTCCTTCCCTAAAGGGCAAATCAAACAAAGCAAACATTGGAAAAAAGGCGATATTACGGAATATCAATTAAGCAATGGAAGCAAATTGATTTACCATTATAGCGATAAAACACCCAATCAGGTGTATTTTAAAGCTGTTACTGCGGGAGGATTACGTTCTGTAGCCCCTAGTGATTACCATCGCTTTAAAAGTGCGGTGACATTAACTGATGATTCTGGTATTGGTCCATTAAGCTTGTCGGAGATCAATGATTTATTTCGCCAGCATCCTATCGCATTGGCGACTGTAGTTGATGACTATAAACAAGGTTTTACCGCAGTAGGAAAACCCGAACAAATAGCTGATTTACTCAAATTATTTCGCTTGAAATTACAAGGAACAGCAATTAGCGAGCCTGTTTTTGAACGTTACCAAAAAGAAACTCAAGATTATTTCCGTCAAGTAGATAAAGAAACGGAATTTATGCAAAAATTATCACGTTTACGTTATCCCAACATGGCCACAGTGTATAGCCAAAATAAAAAGGAAGCCTTATCGTTTTCTCGTCAGGAACTCACCCAATTCTATGACTCGGTGATGTTAGATAAAACAGATTTCACATATTTTCTTATTGGAGATCTCCCTCAACAAGAAGCAGAAAAGCTGGCACAAAAGTATTTAGCCTCAGTAGAGATCAAACACTCACCTCGTCATTATTACGATAGTTCGCCTATCACACCCGCCAATCATTTTGTCATGCATGGCTTAGATGAACCACGTGCTGATGTCGAGATTTATTTCAGTACACCGAATCAATGGACACCTGAACTACAATATCAGTTAGATCTCTTAGCAGATGTACTGCAAGAAGTGCTTCGCTTAACACTGCGAGAACAATCATCAGGTATCTATGCTGTGAATAGTTGGTTTAATCAAGAAAAATCACATGCGCGCCTAGAGGGAAAAATTGAATTCAGTTGCGCCCCTGATCGCGTGGCAGAACTGACCGCACAAACGTACCGTATTTTAGATGAAATCATGCAAAAAGGCGTTTCCGCCAGCTTATTAGAAAAGAAACGAAGTGAGAAACAAACACAAATCAAATTCCAATTTGATTCATTAGTGTCTATTGCCATGCTAATTGAACAAAGCTTTTGGCATACTCAAAGTCCAGATGAAATTTATCTGTATCAAAGACTCGAAGACATTGGACAAAAAAAATACATAGATAATCTCGCAAGAAAAATATTTCAGCCAAATGCACGTTTTCAAGCCATCTTGCAGCCTTAATAATATTTAAACGCTATTTTAATATGTTTATTTATGTTAAGATCATCCTGACTTATTTTCTTGTATAACAAAATTTTTAATTAAATATATTTAATTAAAAATAAAATTAATAAAATGTTAATAAATTTAAAATATTGTTAAAACTGTGATGGATATCACAAATAAAAAAATTTATCTTGAAAAGATAAGGGAAATTAGCGATACTAATGACTAAATGAAAGTAAGGCAATCTAATGTTAAATAAATAATACACTTGGAGAGTTTTATGTTAATACACGACTACTACAAAGAATATCATCCTGATAAAGGACGTTCCATTATGGCACATATTCGTAGAACAAGACATATTATGATGCCTTCGTATCGCTCTTGCACCCTTTCGTACAGGCGAGTTGCTATTTTTTAAATATAACTTGGCGTTTAAGAATTTATTATTATTTTCTTATGCTTTTCTGTTGTATTTAAAATCACACATTATCATTAAAAAATAATTAATATATTTTTTAGTCCAACTCTTATTATCTAAATATAAATAATAAGAACTGAATTAATCAACATAATTTTCATACAAATAGAGAACTCGTTTCTGTTCAAGAAACGGATTTCACCGACATTGGTGCAATTATCCTGAGTTCTGAAGATATTGAAGATTATATTGATAGTATACAAGCAACTGAATTTAATATTCCGGTCTTTGTTGCTGTCATTGAAGGTCAATTTTTAGATCCTCAATTCTTTGACAAAGTCTATCACGTTCAAGATCTCAACAACTACGACATCAACCTATACAGTCGCCAAATTGAAACTGCGGCGCGGTTTTACGAAGAAAAAATCCTCCCACCTTTCTTTAAAATGCTAAGTGAATATGTGGAAATGGGGAACTCTGCTTTTGATTGTCCGGGACACCAAGGTGGACAATATTTCCGTAAACATCCTGCAGGACGTTATCTCTATGATTTCTACGGTGAAAATATTTTCCGCTCAGATATCTGTAATGCCGATGTAAAATTAGGCGATTTGCTAATCCATGAAGGAGCCGCTTGTGATGCTCAAAAACACGCTGCTCAAGTCTTTAATGCTGATAAAACCTACTTCGTCTTAAATGGGACATCTTCTGCAAATAAAGTCGTCACCAATGCGTTACTCACACCGGGTGATCTTGTGCTCTTTGATCGTAACAATCACAAATCTATCCATCATGGTGCATTAATTCAAGCTGGCGCTACCCCTGTTTATTTGGAAACTGCGCGTAATCCATTTGGTTTTATCGGCGGGATCGATAGCCATTGTTTTGATGAAGATTATTTGAAATCTTTAATTAAAGATGTTGCGCCTGAAAAATTAACACAAGCACGTCCTTTCCGTTTAGCCGTTATTCAGCTCGGCACTTATGACGGAACCATCTATAATGCGCGCCAAGTCGTAGATAAAATTGGTCATTTATGTGACTACATCTTGTTTGATTCTGCGTGGGTAGGTTATGAACAATTCATTCCAATGATGAAAGATTGCTCACCGCTCTTGCTTGAATTAAATGAAAATGATCCCGGCATCATCGTGACACAATCAGTACACAAACAACAAGCCGGCTTCTCACAAGCTTCACAAATTCACAAAAAAGACAAGCACATTAAAGGTCAACAGCACTACTGTAATCATAAACGCTTTAATAATGCATTCATGTTACACGCCTCCACCAGCCCATTCTACCCTCTTTTTGCCACACTTGATGTCAATGCAAAAATTCAAGGTACCCCTGCGGGTATTCGTTTATGGCATGACTGTGTCAAAATCGGGATAGAAGCACGTAAAATGGTGCTGAATAGTTGTGATCTGATCAAACCGTTTATTCCGCCTTATGTCAATGGCAAAAAATGGCAAGACTACGATACAGAAGAAATGGCAAATGATTTAACATTCTTCAAATTCCATGCTGATGATAAATGGCATCAATTTGAAGGCTATGTAGATAACCAATACTTTGTTGATCCATGTAAATTCATGCTAACGACGCCGGGTATTGATATTGAAACAGGTGAATACGAAGACTTCGGTGTCCCTGCTACGATTCTTGCTAATTATTTACGTGAAAACGGCATTATTCCGGAAAAATGTGACTTAAACTCAATTCTCTTCTTATTAACGCCAGCAGAAACCCTCACCAAAATGCAAAGTTTGGTTGCACAAATTGCGGCATTTGAACAACACATCAAAAAAGATTCCTTGTTAAAAGAAGTCTTACCAAGTGTTTATCACAACAATGAAAAACGCTATGAAGGTTATACCATCCGTCGTCTTTGCCAAGAAATGCATGATTTGTATGTCAGCCGTAACGTGAAAACTTTACAACGCAACTTATTCAGAAAAGCAACCTTGCCTGAATATGTGATGAATCCACATCAAGCTAATCTTGAATTTGTTCGTAATCGTGTAGAACTGGTTCCACTAACCGAAATCGTTAATCGCATTGCGGCAGAAGGAGCACTTCCTTATCCACCGGGTGTGCTTTGTGTCGTACCGGGTGAAAAATGGAGTCAGACTGCACAGGAATATTTCTTAGCACTCGAAGAAGGCATTAATTTATTACCAGGTTTCGCACCAGAAATTCAAGGGGTATATCTACAACAAGATGCAGATGGACGTATTCGTGCTTATGGCTACGTATTAACTGAAAACTAAATCATTAATTAAAAAAGTACAGTATGCATTTACTGTACTTTTATGAGGATACAATTATGAGTGCAAGAAATAATAAAATTGGTGTTGTTCAACTCACTATTCTTACTATGGTTAACATGATGGGCTCAGGCATCATTATGTTACCCACAAAATTGGCAGAAATTGGTACCATTTCAATCTTATCGTGGTTAGTAACTGCCGTTGGTTCTACTGCACTGGCTTATGCCTTCGCACAATGTGGTATGTTTAGCAAAAAATCCGGTGGTATGGGTGGCTATGCCGAATATGCTTTCGGTAAAGCAGGGAATTTCATGGCGAACTATACTTATGGTGTATCATTGGTCATTGCTAACACAGCCATTGCGATTTCCGCAGTAGGTTATGGTTCCGAATTACTTGAGGTAAGCCTCTCCCCTGTTGCGATCGCAGGCTGGACAATTATCACTTTATGGCTCGCGACGTCCCTTAACTTTGGGGGAGCACGTATTACAGGTAATATTAGTTCATTTACCATTTGGGGTGTCATTATTCCGGTGGTTGGTTTATGTATTATTGGCTGGAAATGGTTTGATGCCGACATGTATATCAATGCTTGGAACCCACATCATGTGCCGACGTTTGAAGCAATTGGGGTGTCTATTTCCATGACATTATGGGCATTCCTTGGCTTAGAATCTGCCTGTGCAAATACCGATGTGGTCGAAAATCCAGAACGTAACGTACCCATTGCGGTACTCGGCGGCACCTTAGGCGCAGCCGCGATCTATATCGTGTCAACCAATGTGATTGCCGGTATTGTACCGAATATGGATTTGGCTAATTCAACCGCACCTTTCGGATTAGCTTTTGCTCATATGTTTAATGAAACAACGGGTAAAATTGTGATGGGCTTGATGGTACTCTCTTGCTTTGGTTCACTCCTCGGCTGGCAGTTCACCATTGCTCAAGTCTTCAGAAGCTCTGCTGAAGAAGGCTATTTCCCTGCCTTTTTCAAGAAAGTAACAAGCAAAGATGCACCAATCATCGGCATGGTGACAATTACAGTGATTCAAAGCTTGTTATCCTTAATGACGATCAGTCCATCCTTAAACAAACAATTTAATGTATTAGTGGATCTTGCCGTCGTCACGAACGTTATCCCTTATATTCTTTCGATGGCCGCATTAATGGTGTTACAAAAAGTGGAAAAAGTCCCAGCACAGAAAGCAAAAATCACGACATTTGTCGCCTTTATTGGCTCCGTGTACAGTATTTATGCACTCTATGCGGCAGGACAAGAACCGATGTTATATGGTTCAATTGCTACCTTTATTGGTTGGACACTATATGGTTTTGTGTCAGATAAATTTGATATGAAAGCCAAAGTCTAGTTCCGCAGATAAGCTATTCTCTCAAAGTGCGATTTATTTCTTAAATCGCACTTTTTTATAGCAATTCAATCTATCAAAGCAATTTCTCCTAGCCTTTTAATATAATTAAGGTATAATTTTCGATCGAGTAAACGTTTGCTCAAAATCCTACTATAAATTATCAATTCAAATGAGGAGAATATATGCCACTCAATTTACGTCATCGTCACTTCTTGCGTTTAATGGATTTCACGCCAACCGAAATTCAATTCCTACTCGACCTCTCTGCCAACTTAAAAAAAGCAAAATATACCGGAACAGAACAACCTCGTTTGAAAGGGAAAAATATTGCCTTAATTTTTGAGAAAACGTCAACACGCACGCGCTGTTCATTTGAAGTGGCGGCGTATGATCAAGGGGCAAGTGTCACTTATATCGGTCCAAGTGGTTCACAAATTGGTCATAAAGAATCGATGAAAGACACGGCTCGAGTTTTAGGCCGTATGTATGACGGAATTCAATATCGTGGTTATGGACAGGAATTAGTCGAGATTCTCGCACAATACTCAGGCGTTCCTGTTTGGAATGGGTTAACTGATGATTTTCATCCAACACAAATTCTTGCTGATTTTCTGACAATGTTAGAACACGGTGAAGGCAAACGTCTTAATCAAATGAAAATGGCCTATTTGGGTGATGCTAGAAATAACATGGGAAATTCTTTTGTTGAAGGTGCGGCATTAATGGGCATGGATCTCCGTTTAGTCGCGCCTAAAGCCTATTGGCCAGAACAAAAACTGCTTGATGAAGTCGCAGAAATGGCGAAGAAAACTGGCGCAAAAATTACCTGTACAGAAAACGTAGAGGAAGGGGTGAAAGGTGTTGATTTCCTTTACACCGATATTTGGGTCTCCATGGGCGAGCCTGAAGAAGCCTGGGAACAGCGCATTAACTTAATGAAACCATACCAAGTCAACAAGGCGTTACTTGAAAAAACAGGTAATCCAAAAGTGAAATTCATGCACTGCTTGCCTGCTTTCCACGATGAAAATACAACGGTCGGTAAAGAAATGGCGCAAAAATATGGTATGAACGGTCTTGAAGTCACCGATGAGGTATTTGAATCAGATGCCTCCATCATGTTTGATGAAGCAGAAAACCGTATGCATACAATTAAAGCAGTGATGGTGGCAACGTTAGGTCAGTAAGACGTTGCTCTTCTCATAAAAAATCCCCAAAAATACACCGCACTTTTGGGGTTTTATTTTTAGTATCGGCTATGAAAGCTGTGTTGTGATTTGTTCCAACGCGTTATCAAACATCTCATAACGTTTTCGATACATAGAACGTTTTTTACTTTGAATGTCTTCTAGCGGTTTTCGTTCAACATCAGCAGGAAGACACCAATATTCACCTTGTTTTACCGCATCATTTTCTTGCCAAAACTCATCGTAATTAAATAATAACCGCTCCGAATCATTCCAACGGTATTTCGCTTGCTGACGATGCGGAATCCCTAGTAATTGACAATCGAGTTGTTGAGCAAGAAAACGAAATCCATTCACGAGCATAAACATTGGGCGAACACCGTGTAGTTGCTTGGTTACTACACGCACAATCTCTTGTGCATGTTCCCCTTTTGGTCCCTGAATAGAAGCGATTAATAGCTGCTTCTCTGACAAAAACGTAAACGAGGCATCATAAACACTTTGCTTTGTTTCTGTATTTTGGATATTTAAAGAGAAAAAGCCTTCAAAGGGATCAATCGTATTAATATTCAAATTTAAGCTGAGTGAATCAGTGAGCGTAGCGAGTGTAAGCGTGCCTTTTGCCAATAAATGCTGACAACGTTCAACACCGAATTTCGCTGTCGCAACCATTAAATTTGTTGTGATCGCCTGAAGTCGCTGTGAGCCTCCCCAGCGGCGATTACAATAGGTTGATAGTAAACCATTGACACGATAAGGATGCTGTTGAAATAGCGGTATCCAAAGGGGATGTTGATTTAAAAACTGATCAAACTGCCCACATTGTTTATGATAAAGTCGATACGCATATTGATAACGTAAATATTCTCTAAAACGCTTTAATTTACGTTTTTCATGAGGGTACATTTGACTAAAATTGGGAAAAGAAAAAGCAGGTTGCATAACAATATCGCTACGTGAGATGAATTTATGGCGGGCGATCTTAACAAAAAGCCCTTATCCTTTCAATAAATAAGGTCATATTCCCCATTTGAAAAGAAAACAGCGAGACTGTTCTCGCTGTTTTCAGCATAATAAACTCACTTATCCCACGACAGCAGGTAAATAACCTGCTTTAATCGCAAATGGGATCGAGGTAATGATCACACCTAATACCGCCGAAATGACCAGTAATGCTGAACCACCCGATACACGATAAGGGAGATTTGGATGCAATTTTCTCACTTTCCACACTAATGCTGCAGGTAATACTACCGCATAAAAAGCAAACATTTGTCCTGCATACCCTAAGGCTAGAATAAACCCTTTTGGATAAAATAAAGCAAATAATAATGGTGGAATAAAAGTCAGTAGCCCAAGTGTAATACGGCCTGCTTTAAATTTAAAGACGCGGCTTAACAAGTCTTCAATACACTCAAAAAGCCCTAAAGCAACCCCTAAGAAGGAAGTAATTAAAGCCAAAGCCGAGAATAATTTCACAGCACCAGAAATGACACTGCTTCCCGTCACTTGTTTGGTGGCAGCTACTAGCCCATTCAAAGTGGGTTCATCTTGTAAAATCTGTAAGAAAACAGATTGTGTTAACACCCCATGCGTACCAAATTGCCATAAAATATAGCCACACAGTGTAATGAATGAACCGACTAAAATCGAAATATGTAATGCCTTAATATTCCCACCCAGGTATTTATTCAAGCTAGGTATTGAGCCATGAAAACCAAAGGAAGTAAAAAAGACCGGACTGGCAGAAATCAGCAGGGCTTTATCAATTGGCATCGCCATTAAATTATCCATTTTTACTTCAGGCACTAACAAAAATAATACAGCACCCAATGCAACTAACATGGTAAAAAATAAAAGACGATTTAGCCCATCAACTGTTTGCGTACCAATGATAATGAAAGCACCAAAAACTGTCGTGAAAATGACAATAGAAATGTGAGAGGTTGTTTCGGCTGATTGAATTGTTGGTAGAATAGAAGACAATAAACCACCACCACCCGTCACATACGCGGCTAACAAGGCATATAAAAAGATCAATAATGCTGCTGTAGAAATAAATCGACCAAAACCACCAAAATAGACCGCACTCAGAGAACCAATCCCCGCATCACTTTCTACGGTTTGATACGCTTCAACAAATAACAATGCACTGTATGTCAATAAGAACCAAAGGACAAGTAACAGAACTACGGTAAAGGTGAAACCAATTCCCGCAGACGTTAAGGGCATCGCTAACATCCCTGCGCCGATCATGGTACCTGAAACAAGCAAAGTACTTCCCAATGTTTTATTCATAATATATCTCCTTTTTGTCTATCCCATAATAATGAAAACAGCAGACATATTGAATAAGTAGGACATTGCTTTTCAGCAATGCCCTAATGAGAAATTACGCTTTCGGTTCAAAACGCGCCGTAAAGAAACGTAATAATTTAGGCTCATACACCATATCAAGACCTTTAATGTCATCTCTGTGTTTAAAGAGTTTAATAATGGTGTCAGCAACATGATCTAAATGCGCATAAGTATAAACACGACGTGGGATAGTTAAACGCACTAATTCTAATTTAGGCGTATGGTTTGCACCGGTTTTCTTATCACGACCCGCCGATACAATACCACGTTCCATTGAGCGTACGCCACCCTCAATATAAATTTGCGCAGCAAGCATCTGTGCAGGGAATTGTTCTTGTGGAATATGTGGAAGGAATTTCTTCGCATCTAAGAATACCGCATGACCACCCACTGGTTTCACAATCGGCACACCCGCTGCTTCTAATTTATCCGCGAGGTAGTAACATTGTGCAACACGGTGCTGGATGTAGTGGAAATCGACAGATTCCGTAATACCGATTGCCATGGCTTCCATATCACGACCAGCTAGTCCACCATAAGATGGCATCCCTTCAAAGAGCACCACCAGTTCACAAGCTTGTTGATAAAGATCATCATCATTAATACATAAGAAACCACCAATATTCACAAGACAGTCTTTTTTACCACTCATAGTACAACCATCTGCATAACTCATCATTTCTTTTAGAATATCTTTGATGGTTGCCTCTTTATACTCTGCTTCACGCTCTTTAATGAAGTACGCATTTTCTACACAACGTGTTGCATCAAACATCACTTTAATACCATGTTTGCTACATAATGCTTTTACTTCACGCATGTTTGCCATACTCACAGGTTGTCCACCCGCTAAGTTTACGGTAACTGCTAAACAGATGTAAGGAATTTTCTCCGCACCCACTTCATCAATCAGTTTTTGTAATTTCTTCACATCGACATTGCCTTTGAAAGGTAAATCAATTTGTGAATCATGGGCTTCATCAATAATGATATCAACGAAAGTCGCCCCATTACGCTCTTGGTGCGCGCGTGTTGTAGTAAAATACATATTACCCGGTACATAATCGCCCGGTTTGATCATAATGGTTGAAAGTAAGTTTTCTGCACCACGACCTTGGTGAGTTGGTACGACATATTTGAAACCATAATATTCTCTGACCACGTCTTGTAAATGCATGAAGTTACGGCTACCTGCATAAGCTTCATCACCGATCATAAGACCCGCCCATTGCTTATCACTCATGGCTGAGGTACCACTATCGGTTAATAAATCAATATACACTTCTTCTGAATTGAGTAAAAACGTATTGTAGCCCGCTTTTTTCATGTAGGCTTCACGTTGCTCACGAGTCGTCATTGCAATCGGTTCAACAGCTTTGACTTTATAAGGTTCTGCAGGATAGTTTCTCACAATCTTTCTCCTAAAATGATCATCAACAATATTAATAACATTTACCGAAAAGAAAACTAAGATCTTGTTATTAAACAACTTTTACCACTAACAACCCTTACTTCTTCAAATGGATTGTAAATTATTATTTACACTTTTCTCAATATAAAATTATTCATTTTTTGAACACGATCTCAAAAATAAAAAAATTTTTTTCATCATCTTGAAAGCGGTGGACAAACTTGCTATTTTGGTGCGTCTTAATATAGGGCAAATAAAAACAAGAACAATTCTTAACAAAGAAAAAATCATCACATCATCTAGCTAGAAAGCCTAAATATAACAATGAAATAGCTATTTTTTATGCGTTATTTCAGGTCGTCGTGGAGAAGGGAAAACAGGAAGCATGAAGCATGAAGGAGCAAGGATTAACGCCTTTTGATATGTTAGTTGGGGATTTAACGCATAGAGGCGGATAACCCGCCCCTTTTCTTTCTAGCCTAGCAATTAGGCATGCTTGACTTGTGCATTTACTGTTGCTTCTGTATGCAGTGCGGCTTTCTGTTCTGAACGGTCAAACACCACTAATGCAGCAAGAAACGCAACAATCACACCAACTTTGATAATATTTGTCATCATTTACCTCTTAAATCATCAGTCCGAAAAAAGCGCGAATTATAACCAATGAAAAACAAGATGTCTATATTTTGTGCTGCCGGAAAATAAAAAAGTAGTTCAGAAAGTCTGTAAAAAAATACCGCACTTTTCAGCGCCAATCAGGCAAAGTGCGGTCTATTTTTTAAAACTTTTTCAGCACAAAAAAGCATTAACCTTTCTTATTTAGTTGTGGTAAGAAAGAATCTTTTGAAATACTGAGTAAGCCTGTTTGCGTGTAAATACCTAACTTATCCCGCGTATCTACGATATCTAAGTTACGCATCGTTAATTGACCAATACGATCAACAGGATCAAATGGCGCATTTTCCACTTTTTCCATACTTAAACGCTCTGGCATATAAGTTAAATTTGGTGATTCCGTATTCAAAATGGAATAATCATTACCACGGCGTAATACTAAAGTCACCTCACCGGTAATCGCACGCGCAACCCAGCGTTGTGCCGTTTCACGTAACATTAAGGCTTGTGGATCAAACCAACGACCTTGATAGAGTAAACGACCTAAACGTAAGCCGTTAATACGGTATTGTTCAATCGTATCTTCATTATGGATACCACTCACTAAGCGCTCATAGGCAATATGTAACAACGCCATCCCCGGTGCCTCATAAATACCACGCGATTTGGCTTCAATAATTCGGTTTTCAATTTGGTCTGACATACCTAAACCATGGCGCCCACCAATGCGGTTTGCTTCGAGGAATAATTCAACATGATCGCTGAATGTTTTACCATTTAACGCCACAGGAATCCCCTCTTCAAAGCGTACAGTGACTTCTTCGGCTTTAACGTCAACATCATCACGCCAGAATGCTACGCCCATGATTGGTTTCACAATACGAATGCCTGTATTTAAAAATTCAAGATCTTTGGCTTCATGGGTTGCACCTAGCATATTTGAATCTGTTGAATAGGCTTTTTCCACTGACATTTTGTATTCAAAACCATTGGCAATCAGGAATTCTGACATCTCATGACGACCACCCAATTCTTCGATAAATTGATTATCTAACCAAGGTTTATAAATTTTAAGATTTGGATTGGTTAATAAACCATAGCGATAGAAACGTTCAATATCATTCCCTTTAAAGGTACTGCCATCACCCCAGATATTCACATCATCTTCACGCATCGCCGACACTAACATCGTTCCCGTTACCGCACGACCAAGTGGTGTGGTATTAAAATAGGTTAATCCCCCTGTAGAAATATGGAAGGCACCACTTTGAATTGCCGCAATCCCTTCGTGGGCAAGCTGCGCACGACAATCAATTAAACGCGCATTTTCTGCACCATATTCCATCGCCTTACGAGGAATGGCATTGTAATCCTCTTCATCTGGTTGACCTAAGTTCGCAGTATAGGCATAAGGAACAGCCCCTTTTTGACGCATCCATAACAATGCTGCACTGGTATCTAAACCACCTGAAAACGCGATACCGACTTTTTGACCTTTTGGAAGCTGCTGTAAAATTGTATTTGACATACTTGACCTTTATTTAAAATAATTACGCAAAAAAAGTGATTAAATAATCACTTCATTATTTCAAAAACCCATCGGAAAGTCCACCGCTCTTTTCCTCATTTGGTAACATCAAATAAGGATCGGGATATTGGTAAACAAAATCAATCTCCTGACAAATCTTATCAGACACAATAATTCTGACAGGATCTTGTTCCGAACAGACAAAGTGCGGTGCGGCTACACCGAGTTTTTCCGCCATCGCAGAATAATATTCTGCTTTAGTTGGATGCTTTGGCGCCACCACATGATATAAGCGCTGATGGCTAGGCGTTTCAAGTAATAATTGAATTGCTCTAGCACAATCATCAAAATGCACTAAATTCACCGGTGAATTACCAGCTTTGACGTCTTTACCTGCCAATGAATAAACGGGATGACGATCATCACCAATCAAACCACCAAAACGAATAATATCGCAATCAATATTTTTCAATTGGAACAGCCACTCCTCGACTTCCACTAAGGCTTTTGCTATTTCAGATTGAGGCTGAGGTAAGCAAGATTCGTCGAAGTACCCAGAATGTTCCGGAAAAACAGAAGTGGAACTAATAAAAATGAGATGACTCACACCATGTAGCAACGCTTCGTTGACTAAGTGTTGAATGCCTTGTACATAATGTTGCGGATCGAAAAAATATTGGCTTGGTGGAATGTTGATTACCAATGAATCCACTGACAACAACGACGTTAAATCATCAGGATCGGCATTAATTTCAGGGGTAAGCTCTAAAGGGTATGCTTCCAAACGAACCAAGCGCATTTGCTCCGCCCCTTCGTGCGTGCGTTTACTGCCTTTGACTTCCCAACCTGAATTTTTCAAATGGCGAGCTAAAGGTAAGCCAAGCCAACCTAATCCCACAATTGAAACCGATTTCATAATTCTCCTCATGAATGTTGCTGTTGAAAAAAAGCTTTCTCCCCGTCAAGGGAAGAAAGCCCATTTTCACTTTATTTTGTTAATAAATCCAAAGCCTCTTGGTATTTATTAACGGTTTTTTCAATCACCTCCGCAGGCACTTTCGGTGCGGGAGGTTGTTTATTCCAACCGCTTGTTTCTAACCAATCACGAATAAATTGTTTATCAAACGACGGTGGATTAATACCTTCTCGATACGTCTCAACAGACCAAAAACGGCTTGAATCTGGCGTCAACACTTCATCCATTAAGGTGAGTGTACCATTTTCATCTAAACCAAACTCAAATTTCGTATCACAAATAATAATGCCCTTACTTAGTGCATATTCTGCAGCGGCTTGATAAAGCGCGATCGCTTTTTCTTTGACTTGTGCCGCTAGTTCTGCACCAATTAATTGCTCACATTCGGCATAACTAATATTCACATCATGCTCGCCTACTTCAGCTTTACTGGAAGGCGTAAAAATAGGTTCTGGTAATTTGCTGGCTTCGACTAGCCCTTCTGGTAATGCTAAACCACAAATTGTGCCTGTTTTTTGATAATCTTTTAAACCACTACCAGTTAAATAACCGCGTACAATAGATTCAATTTTAATTGGGGTCAAACGTTTGCAGACAACAGCCCGATCTTTTACCTTATCCGCCTCTTCTTTTGGTAACACATCATACACGGTGTCACCAGTAAAATGATTCGGCATAATATGGGCGAGTTTATTAAACCAAAAATTCGAAATTTGCGTCAAAATTTCCCCTTTACGAGGAATCGGATCGCCCAAAATCACATCAAAGGCTGATAAACGATCAGTCGCCACCATGAGCATACGTTTATCATCAATTTCATAAAGATCACGCACTTTACCTGAGTAGATTTTTTTAAGACTAAGCTGTGTCATCTGTTTGCACCTTTATATTTTGTATTATAAAAATCGGTTCATATTGTACCGCACTTTATGTAGAAAGATAAGCAAACGTTTGCATTTTTTGTTGCATCTATAAATAAATTTGAGAAGAACATCAAAATAGGCGAAAATAGCCTATTATTTTAACGAAAATACATTGATAACAAAACATGTCATTAAACGATTATCCACAACAAGTAAACAAACGTCGCACCTTTGCGATTATTTCTCACCCCGATGCGGGTAAAACCACCATCACTGAAAAAGTCTTACTGTACGGACAAGCGATTCAAACCGCGGGATCGGTGAAAGGAAAAGGGTCTAGTACTCATGCCAAATCCGACTGGATGGAAATGGAAAAACAACGGGGTATTTCGATTACAACATCTGTAATGCAATTCCCTTATAACGATTGTCTCGTGAATCTTCTGGATACTCCGGGACACGAAGACTTCTCGGAAGATACCTACCGCACGTTAACCGCTGTTGATAGCTGTTTAATGGTGATCGACAGTGCCAAAGGGGTGGAAGAGCGCACGATTAAATTAATGGAAGTTACTCGCTTGCGTGATACCCCTATTTTGACTTTTATGAACAAATTGGACCGTGATATTCGTGATCCAATGGAATTGTTAGATGAAGTAGAAAACGTATTAAATATCCACTGTGCACCGATCACCTGGCCAATTGGGTGTGGCAAATTATTCAAAGGGGTTTACCACTTATATAAAGACGAAACCTATTTATACCAAACGGGTCAAGGACATACGATCCAAGAAAAACGTGTGATTAAAGGGTTAGATAACCCAGAACTTGATGCTGCTGTTGGTGATGATTTAGCTCAACAGTTACGTGATGAATTAGAACTTGTACAAGGTGCATCTAACGAATTTGATTTAGACGCATTTTTACAAGGTGAATTAACCCCTGTTTTCTTTGGAACAGCATTAGGTAACTTTGGTGTGGATCACTTCTTAGATGGCTTAACCCAATGGGCACCCGCGCCACAATCACGTCAAGCAGATAGCCGTGCAGTAGAAAGTAGCGAACAAAAACTCACCGGTTTCGTGTTTAAAATCCAAGCCAATATGGACCCAAAACACCGTGATCGTGTGGCATTTATGCGCGTTGTATCTGGCAAATATGAAAAAGGCATGAAACTACTCCATGTAAGACTAGGGAAAGATGTGGTAATTTCCGATGCCTTAACTTTTATGGCGGGAGATCGTTCTCATGCTGAAGAGGCTTATGCGGGCGATATTATCGGTTTACACAATCACGGTACGATCCAAATTGGTGATACCTTCACGCAAGGCGAAGAATTAAAATTCACTGGGATCCCAAACTTTGCGCCTGAATTGTTCCGTCGCATTCGTTTAAAAGATCCACTCAAACAAAAACAATTATTAAAAGGCTTAGTGCAACTTTCAGAAGAAGGTGCGGTGCAAGTTTTCCGACCTCTCATGAATAACGATCTCATCGTAGGTGCGGTGGGTGTACTTCAGTTTGATGTGGTGGTTTCACGTTTAAAATCAGAATATAACGTAGAAGCGATTTATGAAAACATCAACGTGGCGACGGCACGCTGGGTTGAATGTAGCGATGCGAAGAAATTCGACGAATTTAAGCGTAAAAATGAGCAAAACCTAGCGTTAGATGGTGGCGATAATCTGACTTATATTGCGCCAACCATGGTGAACTTAAATCTGGCACAAGAACGTTATCCTGACGTCAAATTCTTTAAAACCAGAGAACATTAATAAATAAAAGTGCGGTCGAATGTTGAGACCGCACTTTTTGCACATAATAACCTTTCAAAAATCAGGTATTCATTTATATTACCTATCAAATTTATTATCACGAACAATTTCCTTTCTTTGCTGATTAAGCGTATGATATACCCATACACGCCATTCATAGGTTTTATTTGAATGACATCTGAGATTACCTAAAATAACTAACTATTGGAGGAATAACGATGGCAACAGCAATCGGTTTATGTGCAGCTTCATCAGAAAAACTGGCAAAAGAACTTAATAACTTACTCGCAAACTATCAAGTATTTTATACTAACGTACGCGGCTATCACTGGAATATTAAAGGGGTCAATTTCTTTGAGTTACATGCAAAATTTGAAGAAATTTATGACGATTTAGTGGTGAAAGTTGATGAAATCGCAGAACGTATTTTAACCTTAGGTCACACGCCAAATAACGCATACAGCCAATACCTCAGCGTTTCAACAATCAAAGAAGATATTGGTGTGAGCACCGCAAAAGAATGCTTAAAAGGCACTTTAGAAGGTTTCAAAGTGTTATTAAAACAACAACGTGAAATTTTATCGCTTGCAGGCGATGCAGATGACGAAGGTACTGCTTCACAAATGAGCGACTACATCAAAGAACAAGAAAAATTAATTTGGATGTTTACTGCTGCTTGCGAAAGTTGTAACGCATAATCCAATCCTTAACAAAAAATGCGATGAATATGACATTCATCGCATTTTTTATGACCATTTCATGAGTACTCGCTGAGGACCAAAATAAGGGCAAATAAATTTGCCCTTATTTATGATTAACGCTACAACGCCTCAATCGCCAAATACTGCTGTTTGAGTTTATTTAACCCTTCTGCGTATTCCGCCATTTTGGCACGTTCTTTTTCAATCACTGCCGATGGGGCTTTGGCCACGAAAGCCTCGTTTGCGAGTTTGTTTTCAATACGTTGGATTTCGCCTTGGTATTTTTCAATCTCTTTATTCAACCGCGCAAGTTCTGCCTCTTTATTGATAAAGCCTGCCATTGGTACAAGTAATTCTGCGTTGTTGACCAATTTTGCCACTGAAAGTGGGGCATTTTCCCCTGCTTCAAGCACACGGATAGCATCCAATTTTGCCATCGCTTGAATTAAAGTGCGGTTGTTTTCGAGCGCGTTTTGATCCGCTTCTGACAGATTACGCAATAATAAATCTAAGCCTTTACTTGGTGGAATGTTGCTTTCTGCGCGGATATTACGCACCGCAACAATCACTTCTTTCATCCAGTTGATTTCCGCTTCGGCTTGATAATCCAAGGCACTTTGCTCAAATTGAGGGAAAGCTTGGAGCATAATGGTATCGCCACTTACTCCCGCAAACGCTTTCACTTTATGCCAAATTTCTTCCGTGATAAATGGCATCACTGGGTGTGTTAAACGCAATAATTTTTCTAGCACGTTGATCAAGGTTTGGCTCGCCCCACGTTTTTGCGCCACGCTACCGTTAGCCAAAACAGGTTTCGTCAATTCCAAATACCAATCACAGAATTGGTTCCAGGTGAACTCATACAAGGCGGTTGCACATAAATCAAAACGGAACTGTGCTAAGGCATTGCGGAAAGCTTCTACCGTACGATTAAATTCGGACTGAATCCAACGATCTGCTACAGAATATTCCACGCTGCCTTCGCTGAGATCTAATTTATCATTGGTTAACACAAAACGACTTGCGTTCCATAATTTGTTACAGAAATTACGATAGCCTTCTAAACGTTTCATGTCCCAGTTAATATCACGACCGTTCGTTGCTAACGCCGTTAAAGTGAAACGCAAGGCATCTGTACCGTGTTCTGCGATACCTTCGGGGAAGGCTTTGATAGTTGCTTTGGCAATTTTTTCCGCTAATTGTGGCTGCATCATGTTGCCAGTGCGTTTTTCTAGCAAGCTTTCCAGATCAATACCGTCCATCATATCTAATGGATCAATGACGTTGCCTTTTGATTTGGACATTTTTTGTCCTTGCTCATCACGAATCAAGCCAGTGACATACACGGTTTTGAATGGTACTTGTGGTTTGCCGTTTTCATCTTTCACAAAATGCATGGTGAACATAATCATACGTGCAACCCAGAAGAAAATGATATCAAAGCCAGTGATCAACACATCTGTTGAGTGGAACATTTTCAGATCAGGGGTTTGTTTTGGCCAACCGAGGGTAGAGAATGTCCATAAACCAGACGAGAACCATGTATCTAGCACATCTTCATCTTGTTTTAATGGCAAATCCGCAGGCAAGTTGTGTTTTGCTCGCACTTCCGCTTCATCTCGTGCCACATACACATTACCCTGCTCGTCATACCATGCTGGTATACGGTGTCCCCACCAAAGTTGGCGAGAAATACACCAGTCTTGAATATCACGCATCCAAGAGAAATACAGGTTTTCATATTGTTTTGGTACGAATTGGATTTCGCCGTCTTCCACCGCTTTCACTGCCACTTCGGCAAGCGGTTTCACGCTCACATACCATTGGTCAGTGAGCATTGGCTCGATTGGCACGCCACCACGATCACCATAAGGCACTTTCAAATCGTGCGGTTTAATTTCGTCTAGTAAACCCAATTCCTCAAAATCCGCCACGATTTGTTTACGTGCGGCAAAACGCTCCATCCCTTGATATTTAGTTGGAATAAGTGCGGTGTAACTTTCAAGAATTTTGCCGTCTGACCCGATAATTTCCGCTTCAGCACGAATATCCGCATTTAGGGTCATCACGTTCACCATTGGTAATTGGTGACGTTTACCTACTTCGTAGTCGTTGAAATCGTGTGCTGGGGTAATTTTTACCACGCCTGTACCAAATTCACGATCAACATAATCATCAGCAATAATTGGAATTTCACGATTGGCTAAAGGTAAAACAACCGTTTTGCCGATAAGCGATTGATAGCGTCCATCTTCAGGGTGCACCGCCACCGCCGTATCACCTAACATGGTTTCTGGACGGGTGGTTGCTACGACTAAATAATCCTTCCCATCTGCCGTTTTCGCCCCATTGGCTAATGGGTACCGGAAATGCCAAAGTGAGCCTTTGCTTTCTTTGTTTTCTACTTCGAGATCAGAAATCGCGGTGTGTAATTTTGGATCCCAGTTCACCAAACGTTTACCGCGATAGATCAAACCTTCTTCGTGTAAACGCACAAACACTTCTTTTACCGCGTCAGACAGGCCCTCATCCATGGTGAAACGCTCACGATCCCAGTCGATTGAGTTACCTAAACGGCGCATTTGTTGGCTAATTGTGCCACCTGAATAGGCTTTCCAATCCCAAATTTTATCAATGAAGGCTTCACGCCCATAATCATGGCGAGTTTTGCCTTCTTCTGCCGCGATTTTACGCTCCACCACCATTTGGGTCGCAATCCCCGCGTGGTCAGTACCTGTTTGCCATAAAGTATTGTGCCCTTCCATACGATTGAAACGGATTAAAATATCCATCAAGGTTTGTTGGAAAGCGTGTCCCATGTGCAAGCTCCCCGTGACGTTCGGCGGAGGAATGGCAATCGAATAACTTGGTTTTGAAGTATCTTCTGACGGTTTAAAATAACCGCTTTCTTCCCAGTGTTTATACAGGGCTTGTTCCACTGCAGATGGCGTAAAACGATCTGCCATTTCGAAGTTTTGTGTCATTGTTTTTTCTCTTTTATCTCTCAATTTTATTGAATCGCTTGGCATACAATGCCTTAATACTTATTTATTCTCTTCAACGATGTTCTTTTTTATCTCATCGACGTGATATCTTACCCAAGTGTTTTCAGGGATCTGGTGTGTTTCTCGAATAATCCGGTTCGGCAAAGTAAATCGAATGCTTTGCTGATTTTTATCCTGCCAATACCACAATAAATAAACTGGCGAGGTACGGTTCTTTTAGCCATTTATCCAAAATCCCTGCGTAATCCTCCACCTGTTGTGATCTTTTGTGTGCTAGCTGCTTTTCTTTATCATGCAAACGACGTTGAATAGCAGGTTCACTTAATCCTTTACGACGCCATTTTTTAATAGTTTGTGCGAGCAAATTTTGATCGGCTTCTACATGATCTGTATTTTGAATTATGCCACAAGCGCACATCCCATTGCTGATGTCATAACAAATCAGATTTTGTTGACTCTCATCAAAAACAATATCTGTTGCAATCTTGAGATGAAATTGCCGTAAACTACCTAATATTGCGGCTGTTTTTTCAGTAACACATAATAAACGCCAACACATATCCCATGCCCAGCAAAATAATATATTAAATTAAAGTTACTAAATGGTGTCAGAGGATTACGCAAAACATCAAAAGCGACAATCAATGTCGCTTTGATTTATCCTTTGATTTCACAAGGAAAAATAAAATTAAAGCACCGCTAAGGCTGCGTCGTAATTTGGTTCTTGTTTGATTTCTGGTACTAACTCACTGTGTAATACACGGTTATTTTCATCTAATACGATCACTGCACGGGCGGTTAAACCAGCTAATGGACCTTCAACAATATCCACACCTAATTGTTTGTGGACATCTTTATTGCGGAAAGTGGATACCGTGAAGACATTTTCTAGACCTTCTGCGCCACAGAAACGTGCTTGTGCAAAAGGTAAATCCGCTGAAAGACATAATACTGCGGTATTCGCTAATTTTGCTGCTTGTTCATTGAATTTGCGTACAGATGTCGCACAAATCCCCGTATCAATACTTGGGAAAATATTTAAAATTTTACGCTTACCCGCGAAATTGGCTAAAGTCGTATCTTCTAATTTTGCACTCACCGTAGTGAAATCTGTAACTACATCGCCAACTTGCGGAAATACACCTGAAACTTCAATTTCTGTACCTGCTAATGTAATTTTACTCATAATCATGTCCTCTTTTATTCATCAGATTAAATCCCCTATCCCACCCATTTTTACTCAGATCAACACGGGGTTGTTACAGTACACTGTTTTTGTACGATTTCACTTGTACGGAGCAGAAGTTGTTCAGAAAAATGAACGGCTCTTCGTTCCCATAAGTGTGTTTTTGTGTTCGCCTCTGACTAAAAATACCTAAAAATTGACCGCACTTTCTACAAATCGTATTGCCAATTTGCTTGTTGAATAAACACATCAAGCTCACGATGCGCTTTGGCGACTTGATCTGCTTGTTGACGAATCGCTTTAATATCTACCGCAGAAAGCATTTTAATTTCACTACGACTATAACGATCTTGCTCCGGTAACGCAGCATCCGCCAATTTCATTAAAGTAGCATGTTCCTCTTTTAAACGATCACGCTTCGCCAACGCTTCAACCATGTTCATGCCATTGGCTAAGCAAATTTGATGATTGGCTTGATTAATCTCTACCACTAATTTCTCTAATTGATCCGCCACGCTTTGATATTCAAGCAATAAATCCGCGGGATGCTCTGCTGGCTTTTCGCCTTCTTGATATTTTGCATTTTGCTGTAAACGCTGATTCAGTTGCGCCAAACGGCGTTGGGCATCTGCACGTTGCATGAGGGCTTCAGCTAATTTCATCATCTCCCCTTACTTGATTTGCTCTGTTGATAATTGCCAGCCAAGTTGTCGTAATTGTTTATAACGCTCTCTGGCTAGCACTTTTAAATGCTCTTCCACTGGCACAAAATCAATCACCTGTGTAAAACTGCTGACATAATCTGGTACCTCTGCCTGTAAATTAATCAAGAGATCTCGGCGTTGCGCATTACGCTTACCTTTCCAGCTCACCTCAATCGGTGTAGCATACGTCGTCACTTCACCTGATAAATTATGCGGCACAAACTCATCTGCCTCTCTTGCCCATAAGGCTTCATCAATATCCAACGCTTGTTGTTCAGTTTCGCAAGCAATTAACACGCGCTTACCAAGACGCCACGCGGATGCGGCAAAATCACAAGCCATTTTTTCCATTTGTGCTTGCTCGCTTAACAAATAAAATTGCGCGTGTTTAGACATCGATCACTTAGCTCCTGAGTCAAAGGTATAACTTGATGATTTTATCGAAAAAGTCACAGAAGATAAAATACTAATTCGCAGATTTAGGGTTTTCTTTTGTGTTTCAGATTACACGTCAGAAAATAGACCGCACTTTATGATCTAAATCACAAAACTCAGTTTTGCCTCTTGGGATTGATTCCACATCTAACCCGCAAGTGTTAGAATCTTCCCATTCATTTTCTTCATATTTAAACAAAGAGGTAACACTATGACATTTCGTATCGAAAAAGACACTATGGGTGAAGTACAAGTTCCTGCCGATAAATATTGGGCAGCGCAGACTGAACGCTCACGCAATAATTTCAAAATTGGACCTGAAGCCTCTATGCCAAAAGAGATTATTGAAGCCTTTGGTTATTTAAAAAAAGCAGCCGCTTATGCTAACCATGATTTAGGTGTATTACCAGTGGAAAAACGGGATTTAATTGCACAGGCTTGTGATGAGATCCTCGCCAATAAATTAGATGATCAATTTCCTCTCGTCATTTGGCAAACCGGTTCCGGTACACAATCCAATATGAACCTTAACGAAGTCATTTCAAACCGTGCCCATGTTTTAAATGGTGGTAAATTAGGTGAAAAATCCATTATCCATCCAAATGACGATGTGAACAAATCTCAATCTTCAAACGATACTTACCCAACAGCAATGCACATCGCGGCGTATAAAAAAGTCGTTAAAGTCACTATTCCTTGTGTAGAACGTTTACAAAAAACCTTAGCGCAAAAAGCAGACGCCTTTAAAGATGTGGTGAAAATTGGGCGTACTCACTTAATGGACGCGACACCATTAACCTTAGGTCAAGAATTCTCTGCTTATGCTGCCCAATTAGATTTTGGCTTACGCTCATTGAAAAACACGCTGCCACATTTAGCACAATTAGCGCTAGGCGGTACTGCAGTGGGTACAGGTTTAAATACACCGAAAGGTTATGATGTGAAAGTGGCAGACTACATTGCAAAATTTACAGGCTTGCCATTTATCACCGCTGAAAATAAATTTGAAGCGTTAGCCACCCATGATGCCGTTGTAGAAACGCACGGCGCATTAAAACAATTAGCGGTATCCTTATACAAAATCGCAAATGATATCCGTTTATTAGCCTCTGGACCACGTTCTGGCATTGGTGAAATTTTAATTCCTGAAAATGAGCCGGGCTCTTCTATCATGCCAGGTAAAGTTAACCCAACCCAATGTGAAGCCATGACGATGGTATGCGCGCAAGTACTCGGTAATGACACCACCATTTCCTTTGCAGGTACACAAGGTCATTTCCAATTGAACGTATTTAAACCAGTGATGGCGGCTAACTTCTTACAATCTGCTCAATTATTGGCGGATGCTTGTGTGTCCTTCGATGAACATTGTGCAGTCGGTATTGAACCAAACTTCCCTCGCATCAAAAAACAACTTGATGATTCATTAATGTTAGTGACCGCCTTAAATACACATATCGGTTACGAAAATGCGGCGAAAATCGCGAAAACTGCACACAAAAATGGGACAACATTAAAAGAAGAAGCAATCAACTTAGGCTTAGTTACAGCTGAACAATTTGATGAATGGGTACGTCCAGAAGATATGGTTGGTAGCTTAAAGTAATTTAAGTAAAACACAGCAAGGCGAACGTAAAGTTCGCCTTTTTTTTCTTTGTTTTGTTATAATCAGCACCATCAACTTTTTGTAATAGGTTTATGATGAAAATTAACACATTTCTATTTTCACTATTCTGTTTATTTTCTAGCACACTTTCTGCCCAGTGGTTAAACGTCGGTAAAGCAGATTATAACTGGGGACCTTTCCATGTTTATACGATCAGTCTTTATACTGAAACAGGTAAGTATGAAGAAAATATTCGCCCTTTAATGCTGACCTTTACTTATGCCAAACCGATTGAAGGTAAAAATTTTGCCATCAGCTTAATTAAAGAAATTGAAAATCTGAAACTGAAAGAGATTGATACTAAACATTATCTCAACGCCTTAAAAGCGCTTTTCCCAGATATTTCACCGAATGATGTGCTGAATTATATTGCGCTCGAAGAACGCGGCTATTTTGTATTAAATGATACAATTTTAGATCAAGAGTTTGATGCCACTTTTACACAAGCATTAATTAGCATCTGGCTCTCGCCTAATACGAATTTTCCCAAATTACAACCTAAATTATTAGGTGATGAAAAACCAGAAAAAGAAGAGAAATTCCAAAATACTACGCCGAAAATCGCGCCTTTGACGGAAGATTCAACAAATCCAGAATTGCCCCCCAATTACCCATTAGATAATCGGGAAAATGAGGTGTCATAAACGCAAAAGACGACATTTTCTGTCGTCTTTTTTCTTTTAACTTTGTTTAAAGGCTTTAATACGTTGTAAATGGTGGGAAATTTTTTTGAATTTATGGGTTTCAACATCATCCCAAACTATCTCATAAAATGGCGACAAGAGTGCAGCACTCCGTTGAGAATCGAGTATCCCATCTTCTTTAGAAAGAAAAACTAAGCATTTTCCCTTATTTTTTTCTCGGAAATTTTCTACACATTTTGTTTCAATATCTTTATATTCTTCAGGGCGATCAATTTTCCCTGTCATATTTTCATAAGGGAAAAGATTCGGATTAAAAATTGCCTGTTTGATACCACACAAGAAACCAATCCGCTCAGACCAATAGCCACCTAGTCCCACACCACAAATTAAAGGCGCGGGATCCTTACTTTCCGAAACCAATTTATGTACTTCGTTCAAAAGAAATTGCATGTCATGACGTGGATGCAACGTACTGTAATTAACAAAACGGACATCCTCATCAATAAATTTCAGTTGCATCACTTTTTCATGATTGCCCGGGCTACTTGAATCAAACCCATGTAAATAAATAATCATTTATGACTCCTCAATTTAAACGATTGTCTTGGTGACATTTTGCAACGCCTGATATTTTTTCTCAAGGTGTACGATCATTTGCAATGCAATATCAATACCGCTGGTTTTTTCAATCATCTCTAAACCCGGACTGGCATTTACTTCAAGGACTAACGTCCCCCGTTTAGCACGAATGAGATCCACTCCCGCGACATCTAATCCTAAGGCTTTTGTTGCCTTGACCGCCATCGTTTTTTCCGCTTCAGATAAACTCACTTTTTCCGCCAAACCACCACGATGAAAATTGGCGCGGAATTCGCCATTCTGACTTATCCGTTGCATACTGGCGACAACGCGATCACCAATCACAAAACAACGTAGATCTGCCCCATTCGCTTCTTCAATGAATTCTTGTGCGAGCACTGACACATCTGCCTGCTTTAATGTTTCTAAAATACTGACCGCACTTTGCTTCTTCTCAGCCAAAATCACACCAATACCTTGCGCCCCAGGCAACGTTTTTAAAATAGTCGGCGATTGCACATATTGCATAGTACTCGGTGCCTGGAATTCGGATCCAGCTAACAGCGAATGAGGTATCGCGATGCCTTGTGCCATCAACATTTGTAAGCTTTGCCATTTATTGCGAGCCTGTAAAAATGCCGTGGCAGAATTCAAACAAGGGACATTTTGTGCTTCAAAATGGCGTAAAACTGCACAGCCAATTTTGGTGCTTTGAGAACCAAAACGCGGAATAACGGCATCATAATTTGACAAGCGGCTAGGCTCGTGTTCCATTGTGGCTTGATAAATAATTTCAAAGTGCGGTGAATTTTCAGAAAGTTTCAACAAGCAACGATTGGGATCAAGAATATCCATTTGGTGTCCACTATTTTCGGCAGCTTCTTTTAAACGTTGACAGCTATATAATCGTGGCTCACGACATAACATTAATAATTTCATAACTATTCACGAGGAAACAAAAACAGATAATAAGTGATTATATTACACTAAGCGAAGTCAGGCTGAAAAATACTTTATTCTTTTTCTTTGTATGAGGTAAAATGTGTTCCGTTTTGATCGCTATTAGATCATTTTTTTCATTCAAACAAGGAAATATGTATGTTCGTCGTCATCTTTGGGCGCGCAGGTTGCCCGTATTGTGTACGTGCTAAAAACTTAGCCGACAAATTAAAACAAAGCTTACCAGATTTCGATTATCGCTATGTCGATATCGTTGCAGAAGGCATTTCTAAAGCGGATTTATCCAAATCAGTTGGGAAACCCGTTGAAACCGTACCACAAATTTTTATTGATGAAAAACCGATTGGTGGCTGTACAGATTTTGAAGCCTTAATGAAGGCACAATTCAATATTGTTGCGTAATGCAACGCCAAAAATGCGATGAACGCCTCATCGCATTTTTTATTGCACCAAAATTCTGCTTGCATAAGATAATAAATGAATATAAATTCAGTAAAGATGAATAAGTATTAAAGGAGTTACCGATGCGCAGTACAGAATTAGTTCATTGGTTTAGACAATCAACCCCTTATGTCAATATGCATAGAGGCAAAACTTTTGTCATTATGCTTGATGGGGACACTATTGCTTGTCCAAATTTTGTTAATATTATCAATGAGATCAGCCTGCTACATAGTTTAGGCATTAAGTTAGTTTTGGTGTTTGGTGCACGTTATCAAATCAATGACTTGTTACAGCAACATCAGATTGAATCGGTCTATCATAAAAATATTCGTATTACTGACTTAACCAGTTTAGAACTGGTGAAACAAGCTGTGGGTAAGCTCAATTACGATAATGGGCTTTTTAGGCGGATTAGTGATGTCGGCAATCAAACGTAGTATGGGCGTGAAAGATTGGGGCAATATGATCAGTGGTCATGGTGGCATGTTAGATCGCATGGACAGTTTATGCTTTGCGGCACCTATCTTCTTCCATGTGGTGAGATATTATTGGGTTTAGTTGGCAATAAAAAATAGAGGAAAAAATGACCGCAGTTTTAAAAATTGGTTTAGTTTCAGTCTCTGATCGTGCTTCACAAGGCGTGTATGCTGATCAAGGGATTCCTGAATTACAAGCTTGGTTAGAAAAGGCATTATGTGAGCCCTTTGAGATAGAAACTCGCTTAATTCCTGATGAGCAAGATCGCATTGAACAAACCTTATGTGAACTCGTTGATGATTACCATTGCCACTTGGTGTTAACTACAGGCGGAACTGGACCGGCAAAACGCGATGTCACACCTGATGCGACTCTCGCGGTAGCAGATCGTGAAATACCGGGATTTGGTGAACAAATGCGCCAAGTCAGTTTGCATTTCGTCCCAACGGCGATTTTATCGCGTCAGGTGGGCGTCATCCGTAAAAACAGCTTAATCCTCAATCTGCCGGGGCAACCTAAAGCGATTAAAGAAACGCTAGAAGGGGTGAAAGATGAAAACGGTCAGGTTATTGTGAAAGGGATTTTTAGTGCGGTGCCCTATTGTTTACAACTGATCGACGGGATTTATATTGATACTCATCCCGACGTGACTGAAAGTTTTCGCCCTAAATCCGCCCGTCGTTAGACGAGTTAGCGGAGATAAAAGTGCGGTCAAAAAAGGAAAAATTTATGAAAAAGATTGAAGCAATCATTAAACCTTTCAAATTAGATGACGTACGTGAAAGTTTATCTGATATGGGTATTACCGGGATGACGGTCACGGAAGTGCGTGGATTTGGACGTCAAAAAGGACATACTGAACTTTATCGTGGTGCCGAATATATGGTGGATTTTCTGCCGAAAGTCAAAATGGAAATTGTCGTGACTGATGAGCAAGTGGAGCAATGTATTGAAGCCATTATGGAAACCGCACAAACTGGGAAAATTGGTGACGGCAAGATTTTTGTGTATGACGTTGAACGTGTCATCCGAATCCGTACTGGGGAAGAAAACGAGGACGCAATCTAAATGCTCAAAGTTGAATCGCCTATTTTAAAAGTGTTGGTCGCTTTAGCCGCCATTGTGATCATTTTGGCTGGCGTCAAAGTCGCAAGTGAAATTGCGGTACCGTTTTTATTATCGCTTTTTATTGCCATCATTTGCTCGCCGATCATCCGCTTTATGACTAGCCGTAAAGTCCCGCACTGGCTTGCCATTACCTTATTACTGTTGATGATTTTAGTAGTGTTTTTCTCGGTGCTAAGTTTGATCAATAGCACCGCGCGAGAGTTTACCCAATCGATCCCACAATATCGTCTTCTATTATCAGAACGGATTAATGCTTTAGTGTTATTGGCGAAGAAGTGGAATATTCCCTTGGATTTGTCCACTGAGCGAACGATGGAATATATGGATCCGAGTGTGATCATGAATTTGGTGAGTAGTACATTACTAAGCTTTTCCGGCGTCGTTACCAACGTATTTGTTCTGTTCCTTGTGGTGATTTTTATGCTGAGTGAAGCGCCGTTTGCGAAACATAAATTGGCGCTGGTGTTTAGTTCAGATGTGCGTGATGTTCACCGTGAAGAACATTATATTAACCGGATTTTACAAGGGGTAATTAGTTATCTTGGCGTGAAAACGCTGACCAGTTTATTAACCGGTGTTTGCGTTTATATTCTGCTTGAATTAACCGATGTGCAATATGCTATTTTATGGGCAACTTTGAGTTTTCTGCTTAACTATATTCCCAATATTGGTTCGATCATTGCCGCCGTGCCAATTGTAGTGCAAGCCTTACTATTAAATGGTTTTCCAACAGGTCTTGGGGTAGCGATTGGTGTAGGTGCGGTGAATATGATTGTGGGTAATATCATTGAACCGAAAATGATGGGGCGCACCTTAGGCTTATCGACACTTGTCGTTTTCTTATCCTTATTATTTTGGGGATGGCTACTGGGTACAGTTGGGATGTTGCTGTCTGTGCCACTGACGATGGTGCTAAAAATTGCCCTTGAAGCCAGTCCAGAAACGGTTAAATATGCGATTTTGTTAGGCGATGTGAAAGACATTAACCGCGAAATCATCGACGCCAAAGAAGAAGCGAAAAATGAAGCCATCGCGGGCGTCATTGCAGATGCGAGGGCAGAAATTGAAGCCGAAATCCAAGCGATTGCGAAAGCCGCGGATCAAAAATAACAACAGGTTATAAAAAAACACACCGCACTTTTTTCTTTCTCGATCGAGTTCGCAAAAAAGTGCGGTGTTTTTTTACAGAGTTTGGCGAAATTGCTAGATTAATGCGCACTAACTCTGTACAATCGCAACTCATTTTTTATAGGCGATTATCTAGGCCGCAATGTGTAACAACGAGGCGTTATGTTAGAACAACAAACCTGTGCTGAAAAAGCAGCAAATACAGTCAACACGGTTGAATTATCAACTGATTCAGCAAAAAAAATTAACTTAATGAATTTAACACGCCAGCAAATGCGTGAGTTCTTTAAAGAATTGGGCGAAAAACCGTTTCGTGCCGATCAGTTAGTGAAATGGATTTATCATTTTGGCGAAGATAACTTCGACAATATGACCAATATTAACAAGAAGTTAAGAGATAAATTAAAACAAGTGGCTGAAATTAAAGCCCCTGAAGTCGCGGTGGAGCAACGTTCTGCTGACGGTACCATTAAATGGGCAATGCAAGTGGGCGATCAGCAAGTGGAAACCGTGTATATTCCAGAAGCAGATCGCGCCACCTTATGTGTCTCTTCACAAGTAGGTTGTGCGTTGGCTTGTACGTTCTGTTCGACTGCACAACAAGGGTTTAACCGTAACTTGACGGTGTCTGAAATTATTGGTCAAGTTTGGCGCGCCTCAAAAATTATTGGTAACTTTGGAGTAACCGGTGTGCGTCCGATCACCAACGTGGTGATGATGGGGATGGGCGAGCCACTGTTAAACGTGGCAAATGTTGTGCCTGCGATGGAAATCATGTTGGATGATTTTGCGTATGGGTTATCAAAACGTCGAGTGACGTTATCCACTTCAGGTGTGGTACCTGCATTAGATAAATTAAGTGAAATGATTGATGTGGCGTTGGCGGTTTCGTTACATGCACCGAATGATGAACTGCGTGATGAAATTGTGCCAATCAATAAAAAATATAACATCAAAATGTTGATGGATTCGGTAAACCGTTATTTAAGCGTGTCGAATGCGAATCACGGTAAAGTGACTATTGAATATGTAATGTTAGATCATGTTAATGATGGTGTGGAGCACGCACATCAGTTAGCACAGGTGTTAAAAAATACACCATGTAAGATCAATTTGATCCCTTGGAATCCGTTCCCAGAAGCACCTTATGCGAAAAGCTCAAATTCGCGTATTGACCGTTTCCAAAAAACCTTGATGGAATATGGGTTCACCGTGATTGTACGTAAAACCCGTGGCGATGATATTGATGCCGCCTGCGGGCAATTAGCCGGTGATGTAATTGACCGAACAAAACGTACTGCACAGAAAAAGCAATTTGGTCAAGAGATTGCAGTACGAAATCATTAAATTGTCGCTCAATGAGTGAAGTAAACAGAAGGAGAAAAAATGACGCGCGTTTTTCAAGTATGGATAGCAAGCATTTTTTCTCTTTTGCTTTGTGCCTGTGTGAGTCAAGAAGGTAACAAAACGTTTGATTCACATGAGGCGGCAAAAGCCAGAATTGAATTAGGTTTAGGCTATTTATCTCAGCATGATTTTGCGCGAGCAAAGCAAAATTTTGATAAAGCTTTATCCCATGCCCCAAATTACTATTTATCTCATGCGGTCTTAGCGTATCTCTACCAAAAACAAGGTCATCTTGATTTAGCCCGTCACGCTTATGAAAAGGCGATGTATTAAATAATTATGGTGCCTTTTTATGCCAACAAGGTGAGTTTGAACAAGCTTACAAACAATTTTCTCAAGCATTAAATGCCCCACATTATTATCAACACGCCGATACTTATGAAAATTTAGTTTGGTGTGCGTCTTTTGCCAAAGATGCTGTCCGTTATCAACAAAATTTGCAACATTTAACGCAGTTTGATCCCAATAGAGCAAAAAAATTTCCGCCACATATTGAGTAACTCAGGATAAAAAGACAGAAAAACACTTTTTCACATAGCTTATCTAGCGAATAGCTATTGCAAAAGCCCCTGTACAACTTTAAACTTTACCCTTTGGATTTTGTGTAAATAGATGGTGTGAAATGAATACTGCGACAAATAATATTGAGGAAAAAGTACTCACTCTCGGCGAACAATTCCGCCAAGCACGCGAGGCGCTTAACCTTTCCATTGAAGATGTTTCTAAAAAAATCTCTCTTAGACCCTCTATTTTACAATTGATTGAAACGAATCAATTGGCTCAAAAGTCAATTCCAGCCACTTTTATGAGAGGTTATGTTCGCAGTTACGCTAAATTTCTCAAATTACCTGAATCCGTATGGGTACATGCAAGTTTTGGTGAAGATCATAAGAATGATCTAGGTAAAAATGCACGTGCAACCAGAGCGGTTAACCATTATTCCTCGCATAACCACTGGATTGGTTGGTTAAATTTACTTGTTGTTCTCATTGTGGCGGGGATGACGGGTCTGTGGTGGTGGGAAAACTATACTCAGTCTAATGCCGAGCGCGAGAGTTTAGTGCAACATTACGTTGACACAACACCGCAAAGTAGCGTCATACAAAGCACGCCAATAGCGAGTTCTACTGCATTGACGGATACTACACAAAATGCAACAGTGCTCAGTGCCTCAAATGTAGTGATACCGACGACACAAACCACCTCTTCTACTGATCTTCCTGTGACGATCAGCCCAGTAAGTGACCAGCCGATCACGTCTGCAGATGTGTTAAAAGCAGAAATGGAAAAATTAGATGAAAAAAGCGAGAAAAATCTTCTTTCACATGAGACGGTGGTGCCCCCTTCTCATGAATTGCACATTGAAGTCACCGGTGGTTGTTGGATTAGTGTGCAAAATGAGAGTGGAAAGATTCTTGCACAAAAAGAATACAAACAAGGTGATGTGTTGACGTTTAATGAAGGTGTGACTTATTCACTGATTATAGGTGCGCCAGCAAATGTTAAGATCACATATAAAGGCGAGGACTATCCGCTAAAAGTAGATGGTCGTGTCGCTCGATTTAAATTACCACAGTAATGTGGCTGATAAGGTAGCAAACAATTATGTTAGCCAAACCAACGATTAAGCGTAGAGAATCAACCAAAATCTATGTGGGGAACGTGCCGATTGGTGGGGATGCACCCATTGCAGTGCAATCCATGACCAATACTAGAACAACTGATGTAGAAGCCACTGTGGCGCAAATTAAAGCGCTGGAACGTGTTGGTGCGGATATTGTTCGTGTTTCAGTCCCGACAATGGATGCTGCTGAGGCATTTAAGCTCATCAAGCAGCAAGTGAATGTGCCTTTAGTGGCGGATATTCATTTTGATTATCGTATTGCGTTAAAAGTGGCGGAGTACGGAGTGGACTGCTTGCGAATCAACCCAGGTAATATTGGTCGTGAAGACCGTATTCGTGCAGTTGTCGATTGTGCCAGAGATAACAATATTCCGATCCGTATCGGGGTGAATGCGGGATCTTTGGAAAAAGATCTGCAAGAAAAATACGGTGAACCGACGCCCGAAGCGTTATTGGAATCAGCGTTACGTCATGTAGAAATTCTAGATCGCCTTAATTTCGACCAGTTTAAGGTCAGTGTGAAGGCATCTGATGTGTTTTTAGCGGTCGAATCCTATCGTTTATTGGCAAAAGCCATCAAACAACCCTTGCATTTAGGCATCACCGAAGCCGGCGGTTTTCGTGCTGGGGCAGTAAAAAGTGCGGTGGGGTTGGGCATGCTTTTAGCGGAAGGCATTGGCGATACATTACGCATTTCGCTTGCGGCCGATCCTGTTGAAGAAATCAAAGTGGGCTTTGATATTCTCAAATCATTACGGATCCGCTCACGTGGTATTAACTTTATTGCTTGCCCAACTTGTTCACGTCAAGAGTTTGATGTGATTGGCACGGTTAACGCCCTTGAGCAACGCTTAGAAGATATTATTACACCAATGGATGTGTCGATTATCGGCTGTGTCGTTAACGGACCGGGTGAAGCACTCGTCTCTGATTTAGGTGTCACGGGTGGTAATAAGAAAAGCGGTTATTATTTAGATGGGGAACGCCAAAAAGAGCGCTTTGATAATGATGATCTAATCAATCAATTAGAAGCCAAAATCCGTGCCAAAGTGGCGGCGCAAGATCCCAAAAATCGAATTATTTAAAATAACAAAAGAAAAAATAGGATAGTATTGTGGCAAAAACAATTCAAGCAATTCGTGGTATGAATGATTGTTCCCCAACGGAAAGCCCATTATGGCAATGGGTCGAAGGAAAAGTGCGGTCAGTTTTACAAAATTATGGTTATTCTGAAGTGCGTATGCCAATTGTCGAAAGTACGCCATTATTTGCTCGTGCGATCGGTGAAGTAACCGATGTAGTATCCAAAGAAATGTACACTTTTTGGGATAACGATGAGCAATTAACTTTGCGTCCAGAAGGGACAGCAGGTTGTGTACGTGCAGCGATTGAACACGGTTGGATTTATAACCAAGAACAACGTTTATGGTATATGGGACCGATGTTCCGTCACGAACGTCCACAAAAAGGACGCTATCGTCAGTTCCACCAAGCAGGTGTTGAAGTGTTCGGTATTCCTAATCCGGAAATTGATGCTGAGTTAATTATGCTTACGGCACGTTTATGGAAAGAATTGGGCATTGCTGAGCATGTCACCTTGCAACTGAATTCAATTGGTTCATTAGAGGCGCGTAAGAACTATCGTTCTGCTTTAGTCGCTTTTTTACAGCAACATGTTGATTTATTAAGTGAAGAAGAAAAAGAACGTTTAGAGAAAAATCCACTGCGTATTTTGGATACAAAAAATCAAGCGTTACAAGAGGTGCTAAATGATGCGCCAAAACTGTTAGCGTATTTAGATGACGATAGCCGTGAACACTTTGCCCAACTTTGTGCTTTACTGGATGCGGTGGGGATTCAATATGAAGTGAATCCAAAACTGGTGCGCGGTTTAGATTATTACAACAAAACTGTTTTTGAGTGGGTGACTTCTGCGTTAGGAGCACAGGGCACTGTTTGTGGTGGTGGTCGCTACGACGGTCTTGTTGAGCAATTAGGTGGTCATGCGACGACAGGTGTGGGCTTTGCGATGGGTCTAGAACGCTTAGTGTTATTGGTGCAAAAAGTGAATCAAAGTATCCGCTTGCCAAGTGCGGTTGATATTTACGTGGTTTACCAAGGCGAAGGGACAACATTAGCGGCATTTCAGTTAGCTGAAACTCTCCGTACTGAATTGCCACAATTACGTGTGATGACCCACTGCAGTGGTGGTAACTTCAAAAAACAATTTAAACGCGCAGATAAAAGTGGTGCGACATTGGCGTTAGTGATTGGTGAAAGTGAAGTGCAAAATCAACAAGTTGTGGTTAAACACTTACTTGGTGGAGCCGAGCAACAAACACTTGCATTAGATGCTATTGTTGATTACATTAAGAACAATTTTTAATCGAGAAGGAAGAGGAACATGGCTTATACTGCGGAAGAAGAACAAGAGCTAAATGAGATTAAAACATGGTGGAAGGAAAATTATAAAACTTTAATCGCCTCGGTCATTATTGCATTTGGTGGTGTGTTCGGTTGGAATTACTGGCAAAATCATCAGTTAAATAAAATTCAACAAACTTCAGCTCAGTATGAACAGGCACTGTATAGTACAGCAGATTTTGCTAGCAAGAGTGTGAAAATTGAGCAGTTTGTACAAGCGAACAGCAAAACTAGTTATGCGGTTTTAGCCTTGTTAGAAAAGGCAAAAGTTGAAGTGGAAAAAAAGGAGTTTGCCCAAGCAGAGCAATCCTTAAAACAAGCCCTAGCGCAGTCAACAGATGAAAACTTATCCTCGATTACAGCATTACGTTTAGCATCAGTACAATACCAACAACAAGCCTTTGACATGGCATTAGACAGCTTGAAACAGGTGAAAGAAAGCAGTTGGGATAGTCGTAAAAACTTACTGATTGGTGATATTTTATTAGCCAAAGGGGATAAGGTGGCGGCAAAAGCCAGTTATCAACAAGCGTTAAATAATGCCTCACCATTAGAAGCACAGTGGTTACAAGTGCGGTTGAATAATTTATAAATTTACTTGAAAGGCTTGGAAGGTATTTTCCAAGCCTTTTTTCTTTCTCTTTTTTTGTTAACTCAAGGCATATTTAGGGTAAATAAGCTGTGTTGATGAAAATGCTGATTATGTTCGTGTCGGGTGGCATTGCCCAATCCGCCCTTTTTTGATAAAACAAATAGTACGATATTGGCTGAAACAAACCACGATAAATTAGGAGTTTATGATGACAATCCGCATTCCACCTCCCGTGATTTTTCTTGCTTGTGCGGCTGTGATGTGGTGCCTTCCCCCGATTTATCAATTTGCTCGTCATACGTGGCTAGTTGGGCTGTTTATTTTGATTAGTGGGATTATCGGTTCGGGCAGTTTATGGCAATTTTGGCAAGCTAAAACCACTGTGGATCCCATTCGGCTAGAGAAAAGCAGTGCTTTAGTCGTGAGTGGTATTTATCAATTTAGCCGCAATCCGATGTACTTAAGTTTAGCGTTACTATTGCTAGCTTGGGGATTATGGCTTACGAGTTTAAGTGCGGTGCTTTTTTTAGTAGTTTTTGTGTTTTGTATCACACAATTTCAGATCAAGCCAGAAGAGCGGAAATTAGAAAAATTGTTTGGCGATGCCTATTTAGGCTATAAACAGAAAGTGCGACGGTGGTTATAACTTTTAGGGAAAACTGACCGCACTTTTGCGGATGGAGATAAACCTGAGACTAGACAAAAAAGCAAAGTACTTCACTGCACTTTGCTTTTTTATTATCGGATGAAAGCGTGATTATTGACTTAAATCCACTTGATATATCGCGAATCCCACTTCGTCAATTCCGACTTGAACCATTGGATATTGCGCTCTCTCTTGGATAAATTGTTTTGCTTTTTCACTTGGTGAGGTTTCAAAACGGATATCCAATTTCACTTTGCTTGTGATCGGGGCAATACGCCAATTTTTATCTGCACTTGGATTGACGTGACCATGGGTTTTGCTTTCAGATGAAATATAATTTGCTAAAATTTGACGGTTTTCATCAGGGGCAGCAAATACAATATGGCTATCGCCAGTGCCTGGGAATTTCGCACTATAAGCACGGTAGTTATTGGTTGCAATTAAGAACTCTGCTTTTGGATCCACTGGTTTACCTTGGTAGGTCAAATTAATCACACGTTCAGATTGCGCGTTGATTAATTTACAATCGCCATCATAACGCGCTAGCTTCGTGATGTCGAATTGATATTGTACGCCATCAATCACATCGAAGTTGTAAGTACGGAAGCCTGTCCAGTCTAATAAGCTTTGTGGTTGTTCATTGCTTGGGTCAATTTGTTTGAACATCCCCGCACTACACTCCAACCATTCTTTTAATTCTGCACCGCTGACTTTGACAATCACTAAGGTGTTTGGATACAAGTATAAGTCAGCTGCATTGCGGAAGGTTAATTCTCCTTTATCGACTTCGGTATAACCCGTTGGATCATTTTTGCGTCCACCCGCTTTAAATGGGGCGCCCGCACTGAGTACAGGCAAGCTCGCCAACTCAGGTAAATTTTTCACCACATTTTCTGCATAAGCACGTTGCGCTTGGTTAACGATCTGTACTGTTGGGTCATCTTGTACTAGCGCAAGATAGCTGAACATATTATCGACGGCTCGACCAATCGGTTGTGAAACAAATTGACGCGTTGCATCATGAACAGGCGCAAGTAAGGCGTTCATCTCATCGTCAGGTTGTGCAATCGCCATTTTTTTCTCGTTGTCATAAATTGGACGCAGTTCGGCTTTTCCATTCACAACAACCCATTTATCACCATGTTGTGCTAATTCTAAATCGACTACGCTGATATTGTTCCCCCAATAGCCCGCCATACTTTCTGGGACGCCTTTGACTGTCCCTTTCTCAATGTCCACATTTGGGGATTTGGCAAATTCTTTATTTGGGAATAAGCGGTGTGAGTGACCAAAAATAACGGCATCAATGCCTTTGACATCGGCAAGATAGAACGCCGAGTTTTCTGCCCCTTCTTTATATGGCTCATCGGATGGTCCAGTGTGCGCAAGAGCGATGATGATATCCGCGCCTTTTGCCTTTAATTCTGGCACATATTTTTCAGCCGTTTTTTTAATATCATGGGCTAAAACATGTCCCTCTAAATGGGCTTTATCCCATACCATCACTTGTGGTGGTACGAAACCGATATAGCCAATTTTGATCATTTGTAAGTGACCATTAGCATCTCTGACCCCTTTCTCTTGAATCACATAAGGTTGATAGCGTGGTTCACCAGAATCGGCTTTGACTACGTTAGCATTGATGATCGGGAAGTTGGCTTCGGCAATAGCATCATCTAAATATTTTAAGCCATAATTGAATTCATGGTTACCTAGGGTGCCTACGTCATATTTCATGGCATTAAGCACTTCAATAGCAGGGTTCATTTTACCTTCTTTATACCCTTTTGCCGCTTGATAGTCAGCAATTGGGTTACCTTGAATTAAATCACCATTATCTAATAATACCGAGTTTTTGACTTCTTTGCGTGCTTGGCGAATTAAAGAGGCGGCGCGTGTAAAACCAAATTTCTCTGTTGGTGCGTCTTTATAGTAATCAAAGTCAGTTAAGAAACTATGTAAGTCCGTGGTGGCAATAATGCGCAATGAGGCTGAATTTTGTGGGGTAGCAAAAACATATTTCGATGCAGTAAACGTTAAAATACTGCATGCGCCTAATTGTAGAAAACGTCTTCTATCCATAATTACTCCTTTCTTGGAAATATAAATACATTAGGGGGAATCCATTCTAGAGAAAGTTACGTGCTAGCTCTAGTGATTTCTTTGTATAGATTGTGATCTCTCTCATAAATTTGAAAAAAAGTACAGTGAGGGAGAGAAAAGGGAGGAAGAAAGAAAAATCCCCTCGATTGAGGGGATTGAGAGATTATTTTGTGCAGTTGCAATGTTCAACTTTTTTCTCGAAGCGTTCTGCCACGAAATCCCAGTTTACTACGTGCCAGAATTCTTTAATGTAGTCTGGACGGCGGTTTTGGAATTTCAAGTAGTAAGCGTGTTCCCAAACGTCTAAACATAATAATGGGTAACCTTCACAACCCGCAATAGTTTTACCCATTACAGGTGAATCTTGGTTCGCGGTGGATACGACGGCTAATTTACCGTTTTCTTGTAAGACTAACCATGCCCAACCTGAACCGAGACGGGTTGCTGCCGATTTTTCAAATTCTGCTTGGAAGGCTTCCACAGAGCCAAAATCACGCACGATGGCATCTTTTAGTGCGCCTTGTAACGTGGTACCTTTTTTCAGGCTTTTCCAAAATAGCGAGTGGTTTAAGTGACCACCCACGTTATTGCGGATAGCTGTCAATTTATCAGCAGGCACTTCTGCTAACTTAGTTAATAATTGACCTGGGCAACCTTGTGCTAATTCTGGTAAATTTTCCAATGCAGCATTGGCATTGTTGACATAGGCTTGATGATGTTTTGAATGGTGAATTTCCATCGTCATTGCATCAAAATGGGGTTCTAATGCATCGTAGGCATAGCCTAATTCTGGTAGTGTATAAGCCATAATTATTTCCTTTATTGAGTGAAAGTAAGGGGGCATTATTGCCAAAAAGTAACAAGATTTTAACAGGAAACTTGATTAAGATCATTATTTCTCTGCAGTTAACACCAAAAATCTCAGGGCAGATTTTTACCTCTGCCCTGATTTTGCTATCCACTACTTACAAGTGGGCTCAACATTGGCTGCCGCAATCGCGACCATATTAATGATCCGGCGTACAGAAGACGCGGAGGTGAGGATATGAACAGGTTTATTCATCCCCATTAAAATTGGTCCGACTGTAATTGGGGTGGCAGTGCCCTGTAATAGGTTCAAACTGATCCGTGCAGCTTCCATATTTGGCATCACCAATAAGTTTGCCGCACCTTTTAATGGACTGTCTGGCATGATGTCCTGACGCAATTTCTCATTTAAAGCGACATCACAGTGCATTTCGCCATCAATGATCAAGTCTGATGTTTTTTCTTTCACTAAGCGTAAAACTTCGCGCATTTTGACCGCACTTGGATCATCAAAGGTGCCAAAATTAGAATGGGAGACTAAGGCAACTTTAGGTTCAATACCGAAACGGCTTACTTCATTGGCTGCCATAATGGTGATCTCAGCTAATTCTTGTGCGGTTGGGTTATGGTTAACAAAGGTATCTGTAATGAATAAGTTACCTGTTGGCAACACGAGCCCATTTACTGTCGCGGGCGTTGGGACACACGGTTGGACACCAATCACTTCTTTAATATTGCTTAAATGCGAAGCATAAGGACCGACTAAACCACATAACATGGCATCGGCTTTACCGAGTTGGAGTAAGGTTGCACCAATCACAGTCGGATTATGTAGCATTTTACGTTGCGCACCGGCTGGCGTAATGCCTTTGCGTTTAAGCAAGTTGTGGTAAGTTTTATAACATTCCTCAAAATAAGGGTTGTTTTCGATGTCCACTAATTCAAAATCACGCCCTTCTTGAATGTGTAAACCAAGCTGTTTAATTTTTTGTGCGATGACACTTGGACGACCCAATAAAATTGGGGTTGCAATACCTAATGTTGCGATTTCTTGCACAGCATGTAAAACACGAGATTCTTCACCATCGGTGAGTAAAACACGTTTTTTATTTTGCTTCGCTTGAGCGAACACCGGTTTCATGAACAAGTTTGTTTTGTACACAAACTGCGTGAGTTTTTCAATGTAAGCATCAAAATCTTTAATTGGACGCGTAGCGACCCCCGAATCCATGGCTGCTTTGGCTACCGCCGGGGCAATTTTGACAATTAAACGGGGATCAAACGGCTTAGGAATTAAATATTCTGGACCAAAAGATAATTCCGTTTCGCCATAAGCTGAAGTAACCACTTCACTTTGTTCGGCAAGTGCAAGATCCGCAATGGCATGCACTGCCGCGAGTTTCATCTCTTCGTTGATTGCCGTTGCACTCACATCTAATGCGCCACGGAAAATAAATGGGAAACAGAGCACGTTATTGACTTGGTTTGGGTAATCAGAACGTCCCGTACAAACAATTGCATCTGGACGAACGGCTTTCGCTAAAGGCGGTAAAATTTCGGGATCAGGGTTAGCTAACGCAAGGATTAACGGGTTGGCCGCCATGTCTTTTACCATGTCTTGGGTTAACGTACCTGCCGCAGAGCAACCTAAGAAAATATCCGCATCGTTGATGACTTCCGCTAACGTACGTTTACCGTTGTCTTCAATTGCATATAATTTTTTGGTTTCATCCATGCGTTCATCGCGACCATGGAAAATCACCCCTTTTGAATCACAGACGATAATATTTTCACGCGGTAAACCTAAACTGACCAATAAATTTAAACACGCAATCGATGCGGCACCCGCGCCCGAGGCAATCAATTTAACCTTGGCAATGTCTTTTTTCACAATACGTAAGCCATTCAAAATCGCAGCAGCGCTGATAATAGCGGTACCATGTTGGTCATCATGGAAAACAGGAATTTTCATCCGCTCACGTAATTTTTGTTCAATATAGAAACATTCTGGGGCTTTAATATCTTCCAAGTTAATGCCACCAAAAGTGGGTTCTAGCGAAGCAATAATATCGACTAATTTATCTGGGTCGCTTTCGTCAATTTCGATATCAAATACGTTGACACCGGCAAATTTTTTGAATAATACCCCTTTCCCTTCCATTACCGGTTTTCCCGCTAATGCACCAATGTTGCCTAAACCTAAAACCGCCGTACCATTGGAAATCACAGCAACTAAATTGCCTCTGGAGGTATAACGATAAGAGGCAGCGGGATCTGCTTGGATTTCTAAACAGGGGACCGCAACACCGGGGGAATAGGCGAGCGCTAAATCACGCTGTGTTGCCAGCGATTTGGTCGGGGTCACTTCTATTTTTCCCGGTGTTGGAAATTCATGAAAATCGAGAGCAGCTTGACGTAATTGTGCATCCATAAAACAGTCCTCTTGTGAGTAAATAAATTATCGTAATAGACAAACCATTATAAATAAATTGAGAATAAAAAACGTGACCTAAAACACAGTATTGGGATTTTGTTTTTTTCGTCAACTTGCTTATTTTTTAATAATTCCCCCTCTTGTGCTGAAACATAGTAGAATGCGTAAGTTAATGAATGAAGGACAACGTAAATTAGCATGCGATTAGATAAATTTTTAGCCGAAAATACAGGACTAACCCGCTCACAAGCGAATAAAGTCTTAAAGCAAAGTGTGGTCACGGTAAATGGACACGTTGAGAAAAATGGTGCACAAAAAGTCAATCAAACAGATGAAATTTGTTTAGATGGTGAGCATTTACCTTGGGTATCTGCAGGACAATATTTGATGTTATACAAGCCGCAAGGTTATGTTTGCTCTCATGAGGATGGGGATTATCCAACGATTTATCAATTCTTTGATTATCCGTTGGCAGGTAAATTACATAGTGCTGGACGATTAGATGTGGACACGACAGGGCTTGTGTTATTAACTGATGATGGAAAATGGTCACATCGTATTACGTCCCCAAAACATCATTGTGAGAAAACCTATCTGGTGACACTTGCCGATCCTGTGGAAAGCCATTATCAACAAGCCTGTGCAGAAGGTATGCTATTGCGTGGTGAGAAAACCCCAACGAAGCCTGCAACGTTAGAAATTCTTGATGATTACAATGTGAATTTAACGATTAGTGAAGGACGTTATCATCAAGTCAAACGGATGTTTGTAGCTTTGGGGAATAAAGTAGTAGGCTTACACCGTTGGAAAATCGGCGATATTGAATTAGACGAAAATTTAGCAGAAGGTGAGTACCGTTCGCTTTCTGAACGAGAAATAAATAGTATTAAGAAAGGATAGTATGTTGGCTGAACAAAAGCCTGTAAAAGCAGGCACTATTTTTATCATTACATTAGGGATTTTATCTATGCTTCCCCCTTTAGGTGTAGATATGTATCTTCCCGCTTTTTTACTGATTGCAAAAGACTTAAATGTAACGCCTGAACAAGTTCAACACACTTTAACATTTTTTGCCGCAGGGATGGCAATTGGACAACTTTTTTGGGGACCTGTAGGCGATAGTTATGGGCGTAAGCCGATTATTTTATTAGGTGTACTAGTAAGTGCTGTTGCGGCATTGATTTTAACCCATATTTATTCGATTGGTCAGTTTACAGGATTTCGTTTTATACAAGGCTTTTTTGGGGCAGCACCAGTGGTATTGGTTGGCGCGATTCTACGTGATTTATTTCATAAAAATGAATTATCTAGGATCATGTCATCAATTACCTTGGTTTTTATGTTAGCACCTTTATTAGCACCGATTATTGGCGGTCACTTAGTTTCTTGGTTCCACTGGCATTCTATTTTTTATGTTATCAGTTTTATGGGATTTTTGTCCTGTTTATTAGTCTTCGTGATCATTCCTGAAACACATCACAAAACACAGCGGATTCCTCTTAGGTTAGGTGTTGTTGGACGAAACTTTTTAGCACTTTGTCAGCAAAGAGAAGTGTTAGGTTATATGTTTGCTTCTGCTTTTGGCTTTGGTGGTTTATTTGCTTTGATTACGGCAGGTTCAATCGTTTATGTCGGGCTTTATGGTATACCTGTAGATAAATTTGGCTATTTCTTTATGTTTAATATTGCTGTTATGATAATCGGATCTTTCATTAATGGTCGTATTGTTAATAAAGTAGGGACTGAAGTGATGCTTAAAGCTGGTTTGCTTATTCAATTTATCGCGGCCATTGGTTTGATCATGGTTTCTCTTTTTGATCTTGGTTTTTGGCTTATGACATTTTGTTTAGCTATTTTTGCAGGGCAAAACCCTTTAATTTCATCGAATGCTATGGCATCTATTTTAGAAAAGTTTCCCAAAATGGCTGGTACCGCCAATTCTGTTGTTGGTAGTGTACGGTTTGGTACGGGAGCAATAGTTGGTTCTCTAGTTGCTTTGATGCCAATGAAAAGCGCTGCACCGATGTTATTAACTATGGCATGTTGTAGCGTCGCAGCGGTCAGTTGCTATTATTTTTTAATTTATCGACATTCAAAAGATTAAAATGACAAAGCTCACTATTAAAGATATTGCACGTTTAAGTGGAGTTGGAAAATCCACTGTCTCACGAGTGTTGAATAATGACTCTAAGGTTAGTGAGGCAACACGTCAGCGTGTGCAAAATGTGATTGCACAATATAGTTTTCAACCCTCAAAATCAGCTCGTGCAATGCGTGGTGTGTCTGATCGTGTAATCGGTATTATTGTCACACGTTTAGCTTCAACAGCAGAAAACCAAGTGCTATCAAGTATCCTTCCTTCACTCTATGCACAACAGTGTGAGCCTATTATTGTTGAAAGCCAATTTAAGCCAGAATTAGTGAAAGAACATTTAGCCTTTTTCCAAAAACGTGGTGTAGATGGCATGATTTTATTTGCGTTTAGTGAGTTAGAGGAAACTGATTTACAGGGATGGCGGCATAATATGGTTGTCATTGCGAGAAATTATACTCAGTTATCTTCAATTTACTATGATGATAGAAAGGCTGTACATTTATTGATGACACATCTTTATAAAGAAGGGCATCGTAAAATTAGTTACTTAGGTGTGAATGATCAAGATGCGACTACAGGTTATACTCGCCATCAAGCTTATTTGCATTTTTGTAAAGAGTATGGTTTACAACCTTGCTCTTTACAAGGTGAGTTAGGGTATGAATGGGCATATAATCATACAAGTGCAGTTATTTTTCCTGAAGTTTCGGCTCTTGTTTGTGCAACTGATACTTTGGCAATTGGCGCACTAAAATATTTACAAGAAAAACAGTTGTCGCATATCCAAGTTTGTGGGGTTGGAAAAAGTCGACTACTACATTTTTTATTTCCTAATGTATTAAGTGTTGATTTAGGTTTTGATCAGGTTGGTGAGATTACAGTAAAACAGTTATTTGATTTATTGGAAAATCAGTCAATTCAGCATCATTGTCTCGATTGTCGATTAGTTATTTGATGTCTTTATTTATCTTTTTATTTCTATATGTTTTTATTCATATTAAAAATGAACTATCGCAAACAACATTAAGTATTAACTCAGTGTCATCTGCAAATAAAGAGATAACTAATTACTTTTTAGCATACTTATTCCCGATAATTGGTGCTGATAGCATAATTTCAGACTGGAGAATTGCTATATTTTTCTATTTATGCTTTTTCTTCTATCTGTCTTTTTCATCATCATATCATTTTAATCCTTTGTTATTTTTAATGGGTTATAAAATATATGAGGCAACAGATCCTACTGGGCGAGGAATAGTTATCTTATCTAAAGAGGAAATAAGGAAAGGTAATTTAAAAAATATGGTTGTAAAAGAAATTACACCTTATATGTATCTGATAGAGAAAATTAACTATGAATAGCTATTTTGCAATTATAAAACAAGGCTTTAGTCCTAGAATAGTTTCGTTAGCAATCGATATAAACGCACAAAATGTTTTAAATTCTGAGTTTAAACGCTGTAAAGATGACTTCAATAATGTAGAGCCAGAGGAGTACTATACAGGATATCAATCTGAAGATAATTCCGAATTGTTCTATATTGATAAATTCAATTTAAATATCAATGTGTTTGATGCTTTAGAAAATCCAACAAATCAAAAAGTTTTCGATATAAATGAAATTGGAATTGAGAATATTATAGCAATTTTTACAAGTGGAAATTCACATGAAGAGTGCTTAGTCCAATATTATAATTCAAATAATTTCATTAAAATGTCAAAAACTGTATTTATGACAGATAAAACAAAAGAAATGACTGCTGGTTATATTAATGGTTTTTCTATAGCAAACAAATTAGTAGCTGTTCTACGTAAGAAGAATGATAATATCAGAATTATTTTTAGAAGTTTTGATCTTGCTCGAAGAATATTTACTACGTTAGATGATTATTTTAAAGAAGCAACAGATGAGGAGTTGAAATCTTTCATATCTTCTCATTTTGATGCTGATCCAAATTTTAATATTCTTGAAATAGCTAATAAAAATACAAGAAATAAAGTAACTCAACTTAACAAGCATAAAGTCTTGGACAATAAAACAGCAGATGAAATCAAGCAAATGGCAAGTAAATTCGAGTTTGAGTTAAATATTAATCCCCAATCTAAAAAGGTTTTAATTCCTAATAATATTAGAGATATTAATGAACTACTATCTGGATTCGCTTCCTTGATATATCAATCTCCAATCACAGGTGAAAGAATGAAAGCAAATGCTGCAAGACCATATCCCAAGAAAAAATAAACCGCCACACAGGCGGTTTTTTAGATGTGCATGGGGACAAGTTTAATACCTAGTGCTTGCGTAATTTTCATTATAGTATCAAAACGTGGCTTACTACCGTATGATAATGTTTTATAGAGGCTTTCTCTTCCCAACCCCGTTTTTTCTGCTAATTCCGTCATTCCTCTCGCTCTTGCAACATCACCTAGCGCAGAAATAAATTCATTAGTATCACCTGTTTCTAAAACTTCACTTAAATATGCCGCAATCATTTCTTCACTATCTAGATATTCAGCAATATCAAATGGTTTTAATTCTACTTTTTTACTCATACATTTACCCCCTCTTTCTGCTTAATTTCTTCCCATAACGCTTTTGCTTTAGCAATATCTGCTTTCTGAGTAGATTTATCACCGCCACAAATTAGCAAATAGGTTACATCTTTGTATTGTGCATAATAAATCAACTAATTCGCTCATTGTTTACCGCCTAAAAATATGCCGTTTAATTCAAATTGCTTTTGTGTGTCTGTTCTTCGTGCGACAAGTGTCGCTGTGATTTTGCTTTCTTCTACTTTCGGCTTAAACGCTGTGATTTGTATGCGTGGCTCCCACTTCGTCAACGCCATGACTGCCGCGCTTGATAATTGCAACAGCAAAGCGTGATTGATGGGATTAGCTAGCAGTGGCGGGATTTGACTGCCATAATCTCTTCGCTGAATACGTGTACCGATTGGCGTGATTAAAATATCACTGATTGATTGTTTAATATGTGAAAGCTCGTCTTTTACGATTTCGCCCGTGTGTCTATTCATTAGTTCGGTGTTCCTGTTGTTCCGCCACTGTCGCCTGTGTGCGTATGGTTTTTAAGTGAAATTCCACTTGCAATGACATCTGCAGTTGATTCGATATTTTGTTTTGCTGTAATTTTCCGTTCCGCCGAAATAGAACCTTTTGATTGCATATTGCCGTTTGCGCTTACACCACCGTTTATCTGCGCATTGCCTTTAATCAATACATTTCCGCCGACCTCTAAATCTTGCGTGCAAATTACTTTTGGGGTTTCTGCGGTTACGCTTGTTCCCGCTGTGACGTGTGCTGTGTTAATTCCCTCAACTGTCAATGCTGAACTTGATTGATTGTATTTAATCGTTGCACCGTCGGAGAATGTAATCACGTGTTCATCTGCGCTGTTGCTTGGGCTGTTTTGTGTATAAAGTCCCGTCAATATCGCTGCAGTGGTTAAGTCACCACTCATTGCTAGAATAATGCACTGCTCGCCCTGTGTTGGCGGTGACCACGTGCGAGTTGTGCCAGTTCTGTGTGTTAAAAATGGTAAAAAATCAGTGAGAATTTCACCGCTCTTTACACGTGCTTTGCAGTTTGCGAGATCGACTTCGGCAATCACACCGAATCTGATGATGTTTTCTATTCTGCGATTGTTATCTGCAGTCATTGTGTCGCTCTTTTTCGTTAAATAATCGTATTGTTGAGTGTTTGATTTTGCTTTGCGAACGTTTGAGATTGTGAAATGTAGCCTAACAATCACCGCACTTTGAAAGTGCGGTGCTTTTATTAGTCACGGTCAGCTAATCGACTTCTGTTGCGTGCTTGTCGTTGATTTTCGATGCGTGCAAGTTCTCGCTGAACCGCTCTTGCAATGTCGTCTGCGTTTTGACTTGCCCCCGCATTGATCGTGATGTTGACCGTCATGGGTGCGCTTGCAACTGTTGCACCTCGTGCCGAAAGTGGCGCACGGTTGTCAATTTTAAGCGGTTGCGCATTAGCAATGCCCGCACTCAATCCGACCGCTAACATACCCGCGCGGGCTGATTTTGCGTTGTGCAATGTGGAAAGAAAGCCAGTGCCAAGTCTTGAGGTTGCCTCTTTGTTAAACACAAACTCACCACGATGAACAATGCCTGCGGGGTCATATTTCGCTCCACTACCTGTGTATCCGCCTGTTGCTTTACTTTGTTTTAGCATACCGTTATATGATGCCTTATTTATTACAGATGTTATTTGCCCTGCTCGTTGTTGATAAGGTGCATTACTGCTAATATTTTCAACTTTCGGCATATTTTTTAAGCTTTCATCTGAAAATGGGTTGATTTTATCTACATTATCAATGACCCACTTGATTGATTCGATGACCCACTGTAGCGGTTTGGTGACTAAATCAATGCCTTTTGCGAGCCACTCCCCGAATTTATAACCAGCTGATGCCGCTTTGTCTAAGTTTTCGCTTGCTGATTGCACCGGTGATAATAAATCCGTGAACCATTTCACTGCTTTTTCTATCCAACCGACTACAACGCCGAACATATCGCCAAGAGGTTTAAACTTTTCTAGCACAGGTGCCATGCCGTTTTTTAGCCCTTGCCAAAAACCACCAAAGAATGCGCTAACTTGATCCCAGTATTTATAAATTAACAATGCGCCCGCAATGACCGCAGTGATAAATAATCCGAGGGGGTTCATCCTAATTGCCATTTTTAACAATCCAAGACCTTTTGTTAGCATACTGATTGCACCAAATCCCTTAATGCCAAGCACCGTGAAAGCCAGTTTTGTTGCCGCTAATGGTCCAATGATAGTTACTAATATTAAACCGAGTGTGCTTAATCCACCCAAAAATAAAGCGGTAAAGGTAATTAATTTAAAAATAGTTTTTGCGAGTTCTGGATTTGCTTTTATCCATTCATTCATTCCGCGTAGCATTTCTGTAAGTGATGCTGTAAAACCGCGTAATAATGTGTTGTTTTGATCGAAAATACTGATGCCGAGGGCCTCTTTTGCCGATAGCAATGATTTAATGTCACCGGATAAGTTATCCGCCATTGTCTGACTTACTTTATCAACTGTTCCTGATGCGTTTTTTATTGAATTGTATTCAGAAGAAGAACGCCCATTTTGGCAAGCACGGTTAGCACTTGAAAGTGAGCCGATTACTAAACTTTTACAAGAGAATTGCTATCTGCAGATGTTAGAACGTCAACGCATTAATAACGCTGCACACGCAACCATGCTAGCGTATGCCACAGGGTCAGATTTAGACGTGATCGCGGCAAACTTCAATGTTGAACGTTTGTTAATCCAAGCAGAAAACAACGACGTCACGCCAAAAATCCCAGCAATTTACGAAGACGACACCGCATTGCGCTTGCGAGCGCAATTAGCGTTCGAGGGATTGTCAGTGGCAGGCCCTCGCAGTGCGTATGTATTCCACGCACTTTCGTCCCACCCACAAGTTGCCGACGTGTCAGTGGTGTCACCACAACCAGCAAATGTGACCATCACCATTCTAAGCAGAGAAGAAAGAGGCACAGCAAGCGAAGACGTATTAAATGCCGTGCGTAAACATTTGAATGATGAAAATATCCGCCCGATTGGCGACCGTGTAACTGTGCAGAGTGCGACAATTCAAGAGTATCAAATCACCGCAAAACTGCATATTTATCGCGGGCCTGAATATGAACCAATTAAACAAACCGCATTGCAAAATCTGAAGAAATACACAGAAGAAAAGCACAGATTAGGGCGTGATATTTCCCTTTCTGGAATCTACGCAGCATTGCACATAGAGGGCGTGCAACGTGTCGAATTAACACAGCCCACACAAGACATTGTGCTACCGAACAACAAAGCGGGCTATTGCACACAAATCAACGTGGAGCTAGTGACATCAGATGACTACTAATCAAACGCTATTGCCGACCGGTTCGACAACGCTAGAAAAACGTGCGGCACAAATTATGAAAAGTGCGGTTGAAAATCCAGTGATTATCGCGGATTTAATCAACCCCGACCGTTGCCCAGTTCATTTATTGCCCTATCTCGCGTGGGCGTTCTCGGTTGACAAATGGGACGAAAACTGGAGCGAAGAAGTAAAACGCATTGCAATTAAGCAATCATTCTTCATTCACAAGCACAAAGGCACGATTGTAGCAGTAAAGCGTGTCGTTGAGCCTATCGGCTATCTCGTTGAGTTGAAAGAGTGGTTTCAAACGCAACCGCAAGGCACCGCGGGAACGTTCAGTCTAACAGTTGAAGTGTCAGAAACGGGATTGAACGAACATACATACAACGAACTCGTTCGACTGGTAAACGACGTAAAACCAGTTTCAAGGCACCTATCACAACTCGCAATTGCAGTGTCACCGACAGGCACAATGCACGCATTTTTAGCACAGAACAGCGGCGAAATTATTAGTGTTTACCCTTAAAAATAAAGGTTAAAAAATGGCAAAACAATATTATTCAGTATTAACAACATACGGTTCGCAACAGCTAGCGACAGCAATCGCAACCCGTCAACCGCTTAACATCACCCACTTTGCCGTTGGCGACGGCAACGGGCAAGCAATCACGCCCGACGTGTCACGCACGTCACTAGTTCGCGAAGTGCATCGTGCAACAATCAGTGCAGTATCACGAGATCCATGCAACAACAAACAAGTGATTTTTGAACTGACAATCCCCGAAAATGTGGGCGGTTTTCACATTCGTGAAATGGGTATTTTCGACAATCAAAACAAACTCATTGCGTATGCAAACTGCCCCGAAAGTTTCAAGCCAACACTTTCAAGCGGAAGCGGAAAAATTCAAGTGATGCGAATGATTCTACTTGTTGAATCATCAGATGCCGTCACTATGACAGTCGATGACACTGTGATTTTCGTCACCCGTGGACAGCTCACGCCGAAGAAAATTACGGCAGAATCGCAAAACGGCGTTGACAATGACGGACATTCACACGAAATCGAAAGCGCATCAACAACAGTAAAAGGGATTGTGCAATTAACGGATGAATTGAACCTGAATAACTCAAAGTTAGCATTAACAGCAAAAGCGGGGAAAACACTTGCAGACAGAATTGCGCAAGTGATCGCTATGCTTGAAAATTACATTCCGAATAGTAAAAAGTCAAATGCTGATAACAGCTCAAGTTCAGACACTATTGCAACGAGTTATGCTGATAACAGCTCAAGTTCAGACACTATTGCAACGAGTTATGCTGTTAAAAAGGTA